>Ga0049107_10000522_pt1 | contig 11719 bp, 5 predicted proteins | sample WorMetilPIANOSA1_FD_61187 | JGI IMG/M metagenome (GOLD analysis project Ga0049107, IMG submission 61187) | Marine gutless worms symbiont microbial communities from Max Planck institute for Marine Microbiology, Germany - Olavius ilvae PIANOSA.1 | ecosystem: Host-associated > Annelida > Digestive...
TGCTGTGTAAAAATTTAATGTTGTCTGCTTCATTTATTTCTTTTGTTTGATTTAGCTGTCAGCACAGCAAAATCCATTACTGTGCAGTGATTGAAGTTTTGACACTAGAGAGCATTCAGCCAAAGGAGATATATGCTCGAATGGACATTATCTGTTGTGAAATATGCCCATTTGTATGGCGTGTGTTGCACTGCATAGTTTCTTGAGGCAGAACAAGTCTTCGTAATTACTTCAGTTCAAGACGTGAGTGAGGCTGTCAGTGAAGAAAACTATAGACATTACAGTTGTTTAACAGCTATTTTCCAGGACAACCGGGGTCAGCTGGTACCAGAATGTTCTGAATTATATTGTAGATAAGGTTGATGTAAGTGGTGGTAACAACTGCAGCTCTAATTATATTATCACCACCAACAATTAAAACCAACATGCAGATTATTACAGACCAGTTGTCCTCCCTGTCACTGAACCAGCAGCATCAAAACCAGTGTTTTTTAGTTTTAAGTATCATTTTAGTTTTAGTTTTACGCTGATGTTTTCAATTTCGTTTTAGTTCTATTTTCGTTTTAGTTTTAGTTATCGTTTTGGCGGCATTTTCGTTTTAGTTTTGACATTTTTGTATGTTAATGTGGTACAACTAATGATGACACTAAGTAAGTAAGTCAGTAAAAGTCAAAAACACAGTCTCTGCGACGTATCTTCTACTGTTTAACAATACCAAAAACAGGTTACACTTCAGTTCACAAGACATTGAGTTCAATGCAGAATGTGACAGTTCAGTTTAAGAATTACCCGCCTACACAGGGACACCTTAGTACTGTTCCAGACAGCGAGAATAATCGTTCAACATAGGCTTGAGAGGCAGGAGATGCCATGAGATCCAGTGCCAGCTGAGACAGTCTCTTGTAGGTGGACTCTCGATCCAGTCAAAACTGTATGGCACTCTGTGCCTGAAGTGGAGCTGTCTCCTGGAGCTCTGCTATGTAACGCTGCAAATGCAGATGCAGGCATTACTTCTGCGGGCACGTATATCATTAACCAGTTGGTATGTACCTATTAAAATTGCCATAAAACTATTTGTTTTGAAATTATTGTTTTATCTTCATTTTCGTTCTAGTTTTCATTTTCGTTAACGAAAATATTTTATTTTCGTTAACAAAAATTTTCGTTTTCATTGAAAAAACACTGATCAAAACACTTGTGAGAAAAGTACCACATTCCACGGACTTGCTCACCTCAAGCTCACCTGGCTACCTTGGTGGATGGTTGCCCTTATCAGCCGACGCCAGTATCCCATGAAGAAAACTGTTGAGCTGTTGAAATGTTGTTCTGCAAAATCATCATGTGAGTGTGCACCAGATATAGCTGCATGTGTAGGGCATCAGCACTAGCTCAGTAAAGGTGATTTTTAGTGAATGAACACTTGTATTTGTCAAAGATCTGTACAAGATGGGTCATCCCAGGAATGCTTTACTCGAGTTACTGAGATTACTGAGTCAAGCATCAGTATGAAATCATGCAGTCAGACTGGGTATTGGTTTGTTGGTGGTGAAGATTTGACTTGAGCTTTGCACGTCTTATAGCTGCGGTTGTCATCATCGTAGTGTGCTATGATGCCCTCAGCAGGATGGCAAATTTGTAGTAGTGTGGGGCAAACGCTTAGCGTGGTTAACTGATGTTTGATGCGTGCAGTTTGCAGTTGAGTATGGTGTGAAATTTATGGAGACAAGTGCGAAGGCAAACGTGAATGTCGAGGATGCGTTCATTACGCTAGCACGTGACATTAAAGTCAAGATGGATAAAAAACTGGTTTGTCATGTTCTTTTACTTCTGCTGTGAAGTCTCTAATTTCCTTCATTCTTTGGGTACTTATCATTTACACAGGTACCTCTTGGGTCAAAATAGGATGCCACTTGGATGCCACTTTCATTTTGACAATTAACTTTGGCAAATGTAGAATGATCAATTTTAATCATTCTTTCACCGTTGAATTCAGAAAATTGCAATGGAGGCTGGAATTGTATCTAACATCTGCCTTCAAGTCTGTTGCCATACTAAATGTTTAACCGAAAGAATTCACAAAAATACCTGTCCAGCTTCGTTCTTGCTACAGATCTTTGCAGTCAATCCAGTGTTTGCACTTTTTGACTTAACCATACTCAGCCATGACTACACTGAGGTGGAACTGTGAGCCGGATTGGATTCGTTGTTTTCATTGCTAAACGATTACTGTGTTGTATTGTAGGATGCTGTGAACCCAGTTTCAGGAAAGGTGAAAGGTCAAGTAATTAAGAATGATTTGCAGAAGAAATCACGTGGATGGCGATGTATAATACTGTGATCAGTGTCATTTGATTCTGTACTTTTCACGAACTCATACTTCTGAAATTTTTGTGATTTTTACTTTGAGTATATTCTGGTTTGTATGGTATTCGGCAGTACATTCTATTCCCATTAATTTAAGAGCAGCCATTCCCTCAGTGCTTTGACACTGTTGGCTGTTTGTTGGGCGACAGGAACGGCACTTGGCCGAAATTGCTCCCGAGCTACAGAAAGAGTCGCCTTTTTGTGCCGTTGAGCATGGGAGCGCATGATGTTCGATGATGCATTAATGTTTGAAATTGCCCAGTACTGTCGAATTTTATCACCAAGAATGAACAAATGTTCTTAATATTTTTAGTGTGTCTCCAAAAATTACTGCAATGAGTTGCCAGAAATTGTTGCATTGCCACAGTGCCGATAACCAGCGTGATGTTGTGATAAAGTTTGCTGTTTGTACATAAACGTGTTTCTTGCTGAGTGTAACTCGCTGTCACTGCTGAGCTGATCAGGGAATGTAGATTACATCACATTGCTCAGATACTGCCGGCTTAATGTCTTTCTAGCACCAGGTGTCTAAGCATGCAGGGTATTGTGATGGCATTTGTACCATGATGGAGTGTTGTAAGTTTCAATACTGTTGCAGTAGTGTTGCAGGTGAAACGCTGTGGACAGATAGATACTCAGTGTATACTCTCAGTGAGTGGCTGTGCATGCTGATGACTGCACCTTGTCAGTGGTGTACTGGTGTAATTCTAAACTACCGGACTTGCAACATAGATTGTGGGTTTGATGTTAACAGTGATGGAAATGAACACTCAATTTTTTATTTAATTCAAAATCGCAAATTGTTTGCCAAAAGTTGATTTGCAAACCAAATCAAAATCAGTGACTGTCAAGTGGTTTAAATCAAAATGACATTAACTAGAAGCATTTAGAGCACAAACCTCTGCCAAGGCAGGGCATTCAGTATACATTCAAGTTCAATAGTATATCATATATTGCATTTTTAGCAAGTTAGGCTATTTCGTTGTGACCTGATCCCACTGACCTTTGACTTCTGCTTTGAAACTGTCAATCTTATGGCCAGAGCCATATTTGGAATTATTTAGAGAACTGTATAAGCTAGATTTTAATTTTGTGGCGACTCACTAAGGCAGTTTCAAATGGAGTTATTTGTAAAAATGATTTTGACTTTGACGTTCAGTAACAACCTTGATCTTGGGTCAAGGTCACTCAGAATCCAATCAATTGGTCTCTGGATTATGTCCAACCATTCCATAAAATTTGGTTAAGATTTGATCAATAGTTTTGAGTAATCCTGTTAACAGACAGACAGACAGACACGGGTGAAAACATCACCTCCTTGGCAGAGGTAATTATACAGTTGCGTTTCAACACAACACGTCACATATCTTAGTGTTTGCTTTCAGCAGCAAGCCAGGGCAATCCGTGACTCGATGCAATGGTCACGTCGTACAGTAGAAACTAAACTAAACTACTGTGTTTCATACGTGACACACGGCAACAAATAACAGGCTACCATGCAAATGCTTTATGATTGTTAGTGTTAGTGAAAAATCATTGTCATCTAAAAATTGATTTAAATCCAAATCGTAAGTCACATGTAGTGATTTAAATTACGATTTGTAGATCGTTTGATTTAAATCATTCTCGACACTGTGTGTTACTATGCGTAGACAGACTCGGCCTTATGCACACAGCGGGATGGGAAATTTGTAGTAGTGTGGGGCAAACGCTTAGCATGGTTAACTGAGCAGTGCTGTGTCTGCCAGCTGCACTGTGAGTCCAGTGGTCCATCAGCGTTGGCATTGGATGTCTGCATAACGTGCTGTGGTACCATCATCTCATACCAATCAGCTGCTATTTCGGACATTGTAAAGTGCTGCTGGTATATTAGCCCAATGCAAGTGGCAGAGTAGCAAGCGTGCAATCACTTTGTACAGATCGTTCATGTGTGACAGTATTATGACATTATGCATTTTTGTGTTCGCTTGACATTGTATTCATTGTTAATACAATGTTACATTGGTCAGAAGCATATTGTAGTATCTAGACTTGGTTCAGTCGATTGTGGTCACTCAACTCCAGATACGTAACCAAAATTGTATTAGCTTATTTATAGTAAATTTCATTTTGGTACATAGAGATGTCAAAGAAATTATAGCAGCGATCCACAGCTGTTCATTGTCTGTTGCAAATCCAATATATATATATATATATATATATATATATATATATTTTTTTTTGTTATTAAACTTTATAGTAAAACACTTGAATTTATAATTTGATACGAAAAAGCTAACACTTTTGTATCCATGGATCCATCTGATGACTTCTATAAGACATCTGCAGAGTTCTTTAGCTCACGACTTCATTAGGCTGTAGGATAATCCATTTTGGTATTGTGTGTATGTGTGTGCACGTGCATGCCTGCGTGAGTGGAGTATATCAAAACTGTTCTATTCATTTTTTTTGAAAGTTTAAGAAAACTGGCAAATGCAGTTCTGGATTTTTCACATTTTGGAGCTTCTCTCAGCGGCAGTTTGTAGATACATATTAGTAGAATTTGTAAACATTTTCTTTTCGTTGCTTTAATTGGTGCAATATTTGTTGTTTTTGCGTTATGTTATGCATTTCGGTAATCAGTCAATTTATAGTGCATATGTATCATTGTTGTCACTGTGCTGTCAATGTACATTAGATGTGCATTGCAGTGATAATGTATTACTGTGCTTAAGACGGTGTACAACCTGTTTTTAAAACAGTGACTACTTCCTTTTATATGGAAACGTTTTTGAAGACGTCAGTGGGCCCAGTGGTGCATTCCATGTAAGGAGGACCATCATATTAAGGCGATTCCACACTGACAGAATGCCACGACGTGGCTTTGAATCTCTCGTGACCATCTTGTCTTAGACCCTTCCAGACGACCAGACACTACACGACTGATGACCCAGTTAGCACCGCATGGGCAAAAAGCTAAGTGTTAACTAGGTCTAATGTCTGTCACACATCTCATGTTTTCTCTCATCTTGACAGTCTAGAAATTATCTAAACAATGCAATCATGTTAAGGATAAATTCGTGTGCAGAGGTGACACTTTGACACTGTACACAGTCAGCCAAGCTGTTCTTGTATTTATCTCATGGTTCTATACTGCTGATTGGCAGCTGTTATGGATGTTGCTTTTTGCCTCTGGACTCCAGAGTCTTGCAGAATATATAGGTGACAAAAATAGAAGCTGATGCAATAGTGATTTATTGTGGCCTTATGTTTTATGGCTGAGCCTGCTGGATGGACTTTTGTGTGTTTGTTACTGTTTATATATGATTGGTTATAGCATGATAAATAGGCTACCACAGTCTGATGTAAAAAGTAACATTCTGTATTACTCTACATTTGGCATACTGTCAAGAAAGTTTGCTAGTTTTGGATCATAAATTACATTTGGCAGTACTGAATTTGGTTGCCGTAGGTATAGTAACTTTTGTTGTGTGTTCAGATACACACTGTAAATGTTTGTTTTGCTGATCGTAGTTTTACAGCTACTGTGTATTCTGCTTTATTATAAGTAATAATGTGTGTCCAATACCAACTGCACAGGTTTGTATTGTTATGTGTGTATTGCTTTAATTTTGCAGTTTTTTAACCTGCTTTTACAGTTGATGCAGTTGGCAATCTGATTTTTTGGTTTCATCCTGTTTTATATGTTGACGTTATCTGAATGATTATTTGCGAGCTTGGCATAAATGTTCCACACACAGTCAACTGACTTACTCTTAACATCTGTGATGATAGTCAGTGCTGGACAGTGATAAAGTACAATTACTTCGTTACAATACTTCATGTACACCATGTCAACAAAAAAGGTAAGCTAAATGTTTTTGTTAACTAATTTCCATCAAATTTGGCACATTATCGAGGAATGATTAACAATGCAACGTAAAAATTATCCACTTCACCTTGTGTGTATGCTCACTACCTTGTAAAGTTATGAGATACAAAATTGTGACAATAGTGTAATTTCAGGTAACTTTTAGCAAAGAACTCGAGGCTTGTGGATAGAATAAGTTGATGGAGATAGGCATTCTGTCTGCTTAGCCAAACTGACATTGGCAACAGAATATACGCTTGTGTGTAATATCAGCTGTTTACTGAGTGGGTGAAGCTAGACCATGTCGTGTTTGCAGCTGCAGTTCAGCATCAGTGTCGCTATCTGACGGCCAGGCCCGGTTCTACGGGGGGCTAATCGGGCTTTAGCCCCCAAGAGTGCCATTACCCCCAAGGATCTGAGGGGCTTTGGGGGCTAAGCTGAAAGAGATTAAGCCTTAAGTTACTATACTAGTTAGTGATATGTATTTTAAAGGTTATTGAACGTTTATCAAATTCACTCCCAGGACGCTGGACTTGCAATCAACAGGTCGCGAGTTCGACTCCCGGCCGCCGCATTGCCGAGTAGCGACCCTGGGCAAGTCATTCACACGTGCCCAGGGCCTCTGAAGTTGCGACCGTATGGCGCTATAGAAAATTGAATAAAAATAAGTGACTCATGCTTATTATAAGTTCTCAATTTGCTGGTTCAAGGGCGACATTTACAAGTACTGTACATATATTTAGGTTGGGGTGTGAAAATTCATAGTGTTATGTTATTTATGTCGCGGTGCTAAATTAAACAAGCTGTGCACGTGGCGACACAATATGCCCTCCGCCCCTGCAAGTTGACATTATCTTCGCATTTATTCACCAGGTGGCGGTGCTGTTCCGGCATAACAATATCTTCGTATTTATTTGCCAGGTGGTACCTGTTCCTGCATTTTGGCAACATCGGCAACAAGTTGACCTTTTGACCTTGAAAGTGGTGTCCGAGTAGAGTGTGACGTGGACTACCTCTGTGCCAATTTTAGTCTTCCTAGGCCTCTGCTCTCGAGTGGCGACAATGTACGCGACAGACAGACAGATGGGGGCGGAGGCATAATAACAGTTGTGGGTGCCCTCTGTCAAGGGGAATGCTTGCCTTTACTGTTTAAACCACGAAATTTGGTCAGTTGATTCTCAGGAAAATTATTGCCACCAGATGTCAGATTTTAAGGCTAAATGCACCAAATTCGATTTTGGCTGGGGCTCTGCCCCAGACCCAGCTGGGAGAGCTTACAGCGCTCCCCCAGACCCCTAGCTGGATTTAAGCGGCGGCATCGCGGCAGGGAGGGGAAAGGGAAGGATGGGGAAAGGGAGGGGAAAGGGATGGGAGGGAGGAAAAGAGGAGGGAAGAGAGAGAAAGAGAAGGGATGGAGGAGGGAAGGGGGAAAGGTGACAGAGGGGATGGGAGGAACGGGACAGGACATGGGATGCGAGGGAAAAGAAAAGGAGGAAAGGGAGGAGAGGGGATACAGCCCCCAAACTTCAATTCCTGGCGCCGCAACTGCTGACGTTGTGTGTTAAAGCGAGTGATGGACATTTTGAACATTCACTGCAAAAAGTATACACAAATATGATGTGCTTAATGTAAATGGAAAATGCTTTTCATCTTAATCCTTGCAACAATTCAAGGATTAAGATGAAGAGCATTTTCTATTTGAAGTGGATAGTTTTAATGCATAATGTTAAGTATCCATTGTTGCAGCTACCTGCCAAATTTAATGAAAATTTATTAACAGTTTTTAAAGTTATAGCAAAAAAGTACTTGGCTTACCTTTCTGTGGACACAGTGTAGAACTTAAGGTCTGAAAGTTTGGTAATGTACTTCCAGATGGATTTTATGCATTAGTAATCAGTTAAGATGACTGTGTTTGCCCATCAGTCTGCCACTAACCTTATTCTGGCTATAGTGAAATTCCATAACAGTTACTGTAACTGCTGATGTACATGATTGATTATCACCAGCTATTTTAGTACTTTGTATTTTTACGACCGCAGTCATGTTAATTGTGCATAAAAGTTTCTTGTGACCTGGCATGTCACTTGTTAACTGTAATGTGTTGCACTCTTTGTATTTTTGGTTATACCGGTTAATAGAATTCAGAATCCGCAGCAAAGATGGTCTTGTTATTTGTTGTGAAAACAATGAATCATGTCCCATGTGGGCTCAGGCATCCAGGACCGTGTGAGCTCGGGGTTGAAAGAAAGACGTGCTCCATTTCCTAGCCGGATGTCGTTAAAAACGACTAAACCAGGGTCTCTCTGCCTAGGTTTCTTTTGAGCGTGTTTTGTGCTGTTCACTGACTGAGTCACTTTGAATTGTGTTATTTTGTGTTCTGTCTGTTGATTGTTCTGGTTTGGTTGTCAGTACCACTGCAGGTGACTGACTGGAAAGACTCTCGTCTCCAAAGTGACCTATGTATTGTTGGGGACATCCCTACTTACTCACGCACCGTGAATCATATGTACCTCTTAATATAGTACTGACAGCTGTATGCAGTGTACCGGTAACTGGATTCTGTTCGAGTAACCCATTGCAAATGAAACAAGAAACTCAGCTGATGCTAACAAACTCGCGCGACGCGTTTAGAGGTCAGTCAAGGTCACCAAACATAGTACCATTCCATATGTTAGGTATACTTTCCTCTTGTGCAATAGTAACTTTGTCTTTGTGACTCTGATATTTGACTTCAAAAATGCCGTGACCATTGAAAACCGGGTTAGGTGTCAGTCAAGGTCATTGGAAATGTCACCATGCGATAGAGCGCGCATATGACATCCTATTGACGTTCTATAGTAACTATGCCTCTATCTCGTGTCGTTTCTGAGATATTCAGTGTCGAAAATGTCGTGACCTTGAAATTGGGGTCAAAGGTCACTCAAGGTCATTGAGAGTGGTATCATTCGATAGACAATGTATCATTTCCCATTAGTGTTCTTTAATAACTTTGTCCCTAAAACGCACTGTTTTTGACATATTCGACTTCAAAAATGCCATGACCTTGAAAACCGGGTTAGGGTCAGTCAAGGTCATTGGATATATCGCCATTTGATAGAGCGCATACGACTTCCTATTGACGTTATATAGTAACCATGGCTGTATCTCGTGTCGTTTCTGAAATATTCAATGTCAAAAAATGTCGTGACCTTGAAATCGGGGTCAAAGGTCTCTCAAGGTCATTGAAAGTGGCACCATTCGATAGATTGTGTATGGTTTCCTATTAGTGTTCTTTAGTAACTTTGTCCCTAAAACGCACCGTTTTTGAGATATTCGATTTGTAAGTATACCGTGACCTTGAAACCCGAGTCCGGGATCACTCAAGGTCATCAAAAATTTAACCATTCGATTCGGCGTCCATGACTTCCTATTAACGTTCCATAGTAACCATCGGCCTAGCTCGCACTGTTTTCAAGGTAAATGGCGATTTCAGTCGAAAATCGCCGAATTTTCCCATCCCCGTGTATTTAAAACCTCCGCTGAAGGGGTTCCCCTAGGAATTGGGTATCGGCGCAAGGGGTCAAAAAAGCTCAAATGATGGGGCTACCAGACGGTCGAAAAAGTTTTAAGATAGGTTTACTATAGTCATTTAGACACAATACCGGCTGTGACAGACAGCCACCCAGCCAGCCACGTTGCCGTAAAAAAAATACCGCGCTATGCTACGCATCGCGCGGGTAACAAGAAGCTCAGCTAATGCTGACAAACCCGCGCGACGCATTTAGAGGTCAGTCAAGGTCACCAAACATAGCACCATTCCGTTAGGTATTTTTCTTCTTGTGCAATAGTAACTTTGTCTTTAAGACGCGCCGTTTTTTCAGATGTTCGTCAAACATGTCGCGACCTTGAAATCCGGGTCAGAGGTCACTCAAGGTCATTGAAAGTGGCACCATTCTATAGATTGGGTGTGGTTTCCTGTTAGTGTTCTATAGAAACTCTGTCCATAAATCGCACGGTATTTGAGATATTCGACTTCAAAAATGCTGTGACCTTGAAACCCGGGTTAGGGGTCACTGAAGGTCATCGAAAATAATACCATTCAATCCGACACCCTGGTCACACCCATGACTTCCTATTAACGTTCCGTAGTAACCATCGGCGATGATCGGCCTATCTTGCACTGTTTCCGTGATAAACGGCGATTTCCGTCGAAAATCGCCAATTTTTCCTGATACCCGTGTGTGAATTTCTGGCCATGCGTCACAGACAATAGTGGTATTACCACCTACGGGCTCATGGCCTTAGTAAGGGAGATGAGCACCCCGTCTAAACTCCAGTATGGAGTATGGCACACTACCCTTTTTACCTGTGTATTTAACGCCCCCGCTGAAGGCCTTGAACCCTTGGAATTGATCGAGTATCGGCGCAGGGGTCAGAAGAAACTAGGATGATGGGCTACCAGATGGTTGAAAAAGTTTTAAGATTGGTTTTGCCCTTTTGATACAATACCGGTGTGTGACTGACAGGCAGCCAGCCACGTCGCCGTAGCAAGTACGCGCTATGCATATCTGCGTCGCGAAGTAAAAAGCGCCCAGAGAGATGCAAACACTGCGCGCTGGCTCTAGTAAGGCAGAGCCAGAAATTGTCGTCCCGCTGCAGACCCCCTTCCCGGTGCGCGGGACGGCCGAAAATTAATCAGCTGGAGATATGGTCACTGCCTTTACCTACAAACCCAGTTTGGTGAAGATCGATGAACGCAATTTCAAGGTATCGTGGTAACAAACCCACAAACACACACACATACAGGACCGATTACAATACACTTTGCCGCAGCTAGCGCGCAGTGTAACAATGCCTCTGTTCTCTGATTCAGTTACTTAATTTGTTACATCTACTAAATGCGACAGATTCAGTAACGGTGAAGTATATTGCGCTGCTGTCAGTCCAGATCATGCAGTTTCATGGGATGATATTCTGACCAACCTCCGATCAAGGACGGCTGGAGAGAGAGAGAGAGAGAGAGAGATAGGTGATATATATATTGATCGTTCCTGCGTGATGGCCCATGTGCAGGGTCTCTCTATGCAGCTGTTTTCACGAGTGCGATGTTCAGGTGCACCGTACTGCTGCTCGTTAATAGCCTATGTCATCAAATATATGTCATCATCTCGCAAAAAGTGAATGAGTAGAAGTCAGTTAACAATACCAATAACGTATTGCACTGGCATTTTCTCCCTGTAAAAATAACTGAACAGTGGCAGTTGTCACAAAACTGAACTTGCTCGCACTTTACGCAGTAATGCAGCAACGCAATGTGACGTGACAGATTTTTTTTTACGTGCGACGCTATATAGACTAAGACTACGTAATCGAGGTACTAGCTGTCGGCCGGTGTCCGTCTGACAGTCATACACTCTTAGATAAATGTAGGTAAATTAACACCTAAAAAGGTGTAAATTACTTGTCACAGGAATAGCACCTAAATAGGTGTTAATTTACACCTTTACTAAAAGGTGTTAAAATACA
>Ga0049107_10000523_pt1 | contig 11704 bp, 10 predicted proteins | sample WorMetilPIANOSA1_FD_61187 | JGI IMG/M metagenome (GOLD analysis project Ga0049107, IMG submission 61187) | Marine gutless worms symbiont microbial communities from Max Planck institute for Marine Microbiology, Germany - Olavius ilvae PIANOSA.1 | ecosystem: Host-associated > Annelida > Digestive...
GCACCAGCCCGTCCGACAAACTCAACTGACCGCTCTCTCGATGCATGACCCCCTCCGCACCTCGACGCCAACGACCCGACCATCGAATCACGCAACACCCCCTTATGCAAAGGTCTCCCTTGCGGGGGAGGGTTAGGGTGGGGGGTGTTGCTGAGCAACGCGTGAGGCTCAACAACACCGTGAACGGACCTTCAGCGCCCCGGCCGCCGTCCGAAGAACGCGTCGTCGAGCATGGCGCGCACGCTGGCGACGTCGGGCGGGCGCGGGTTCCACGCGGTGGCTCTAACTGACAGTTCCGCGGCGGCGTCGAGGTCGGCCTCCGCCATGCCGAGGTCCTTGAGCGCGGTCGGGGCGCCCATGTCGTGGGCCAGATCCCACAAGGCGCCCGCCGGGTTATCCGTATTGAGGGCGCGCTTCAGGGCCGCCATGGCCTCGGGCGCGTGGTCGCGGTTGTAGGCGACGGCGTGGGGCAGCATCACGGCGTTCGACTCGCCGTGCGGGATGCCGTGGCGGCCGCCCAGCACGTGGCAGATCTTGTGGTGGATGGCGATGCCGACCAGCGTCACGACCGCCCCGCCCAGCATGGCGCCGTAGAGCGCCCGGGTGCGGGCCTCGGTATCGTCCGGATTGGCGACGCTGGCGGGCAGGCCGTGCGCGAACGCCGCGACGCCGGCCTCCGCGTAGAGCGCGGCGACCGGATGCGGGGTTTGCGGGTAGAGCGCCTCGACGCAGTGGGCCAGGCCGTTCATGCCCGATGTCGCGGTCAGATGCGGCGACAGTGACAGCGTGAGATCCGGGTCGTAGATGACGGTCTTCGCCAGGCAGCGCTCGTCCCGCTTCGTGCGCTTCTCGTCGCCGACCAGCATGCCGTAGAGCGGCGTGAGTTCGGAGCCGGAGTAGGTCGTCGGCAGCACGAGGGACGGCGCGCCCGTCTCCGCCGCGATCACCTTGCCGAGCCCGATCGTGGAGCCGCCGCCGACCGAGACCACGCCGTCGGCGTTCAGCTTCCGGAACGCGTCGAGTGCCGCCATCGCCACCGGCTCGGGGCAGTGCGGCTCGGCGCGGGCGAAGATGCCGGCGCAGAGGGCACCCAACTCCGCATACCGCGCCGCGCCGCCGGGCGTGCAGCACAGCATCGGGCGCGTGATTCCCAGTTGCTCAAGCTCGGCGGCGAGGTCACCGCGGCGGCCGGTGCCGAAGACGATGCGCACCGGCAGGTCGAGGGTGAAGTCCATCAGCCTTGCCGCGCCGCGGCGTACTCCGCGACGACGTCGATCATCATGGGGCCGGGAAAGGTCGCGTGCATTTGCCGGGCGGCCAGGCTGGGGTCACACTGGGCTTGCCGCCCGTTCGGAGCGGCATCCTAGCACGGCACCCAGGGAGCCCCCGGTCATGACGTTCTTCGCTTCGCTGCCGGACGACTGCGGCGTGCGCGACATCCTGACGCTCAACCGGCCCGCCGGGCGTGCGCTGATCGCCTTCCACGAGGCGGTGCTGCGCCAGCCCTCGCCGCTGAGCCCCGGCGAGCGCGAACTGATCGCCGCCTACGTCTCGGGCCTGAACGCCTGCCAGTACTGCCACGGCACCCACACCGTGGCGGCGGAGGCATTCGGGGTGCCCGAGGGCACCGTCGCGGCGATGCTCGACGACGTCGACGCCGCGCCGGTCGACGACCGCCTCAAGCCGATCCTGCGCTACGTGCGCAAGCTGACGCACGAGCCGGCAAAGATGGTGCGGGCCGACGCCGACGCGGTTTACGAGGCGGGCTGGGACGAACAGGCGCTGCACGACGCGGTGACGACGGCGTGCCTGTTCAACTTCATGAACCGGCTGGTCGAAGGCCACGGCCTGAAGGGCGACCCGGGGCTGTACGCCGAGCGCGGCGCCAGCTTGACCGACGGCGGTTATTTGCAGCTGCTGAAGTACCTGGACGAATAACCGCGCCTTACTCGGCGGCGACCCGGCTCTCTGTCAACTCGCCCGGCGCCTTGTGGAAGCGGCCAGCCTGCACGATGCCGCGCAGGCGGTTGGCGTCCTGCAGGATGGCGATGTCGCTCAGCGGGTCGCCGTCGACCAGCAAGAGGTCCGCGAGGAATCCCTCCTTCACCTGACCCAGTTCGTCGCCCAGCCCCATCAGCGCGCCGCCGTCCCGCGTCGCCGCGGCGATCGCCTGCGCTGGCGTGTAGCCCAAGAGCGTGACGAAGTGCTCGAGGTCCCGCGCGTTGGTGCCCTGCGGGTTGCAGAACAGGCCGTAGTCGCCGCCCGGTAGCACTCTAATCCCGCGTTTGCGCATCTCGATGCAGTTGTCGACGATCGACTGCAACTCGCCTTCGAGCCGGCGCCGGGTCGGTGCGTCGTGCACGACGCCGTAGCGGTCGGCCTCGTGGGTCAGCGTGTAGGGGAAGCCGATCGTCGGCCCGACGAACACCCGGTCCTTCACCGATTCCAGCAGGTCCAGCGCCTCCGCGTCGGCGAGCGCCGCGTGGTAGATCACGTCGACGCCGTGGCGCACGCACATCTTCACCGAGCCGGCGCTGGTCGCGTGCGCGGCGACGGCCTTGCCGCGGGCGCGCGCTACTTGGACGACCGCGGCCAGCTCCTCGTCGGTGATCACGGTGGCGTCGGAGCCGGCACCCCAGGCGCCGAAGTCGCGGTCGCCCGAGACGTTGACCTTGAACGTGTCGACGCCCTCGCGCGCGGCCCGGCGGCAGGCAGCGCGGAAGGCATCCGGGGAGTCGCAGGTGACCGCGAAGCGCACGCTGGGCGGCAACTCCAGCTCAAGCGTGTCGAGGTCGCCCAGGTTGCCCGACGGCGTCATCTCCTGGGTCGCCGCGCGCAGCCGCGGGCCCGGGAAACGGCCGGCCTCGATGGCGTCGCGCATCACGACGTCGAGGCGCGGCTTGGCGGCCGCGGCGCTGAAGCAGCTGGTGAAGCCGTGGTCCAGCAGCAGTTTCGCGTTCTCGATCGTCGCCAGCAGGTGCTCCTCCACCGGGATACGCACGGACTCGTACAAGTCCTGCATGTTGGTGAAGCTCAAATGCGCGTGCGCCTCGACCAAGCCCGGCATCAGCGTGCAGCCGGGTGCCGCGATCACCGTCGCACCGTCGCGCGGCAACTGCGCCGGGGCGGGTGCCGCGGCCTTGATGCGCTCGCCGTCGACCAGGACCTCGCCGGGATAGGCGTCGCGGCCGGCGCCGTCGACGATCTGAACGTCGGTGAAGAGAAACATGGCAGCCTCGCGTCAAGGTCTGGCTCAGTTTAGCGCAAAACGGCCACTCAGGCGGGTTCCCGCGCGCGCAGGGCGAGGCTCAGCAGCACGCCCAGGCCCAACAGCGGCACCAGCACCCACGGCGCCGCCCGCCAGCCGGCCTGCCAGACGACGACTGCGGCGACGAGGGGCGGTGTCAGGGTCTGGCCCAGCTGCGCGCCCTGGTTCATGAAGCCGTTCGTCGTGCCGACCAGGGCCGGCGACGGCGCGTGCACCGGCGTGCCGGCGAAGCACGACGCCGGGATGATGCCGCCGACGAAATTCAGGAGCAGCACGAGGGCGAAGCGCACCCCGTCCGGGAGCCCGCCGTCGTAGATGCCGAGCGCGCACAGGCCCATGGCGACGAAGGTGCCGCCGACGAGGCGCCAGCGCGCCCAGCCGCGCTGCAACAGCGCGCCGCCCAGCAGGTTGCCGAGGATGTTCATGGACATGGCCAGCGCCGTGACCGCGCCCGCGGCCGCGAGGGTCAGGCCCTGCTCCTCGATCAAGAGCGTCGGCAGGAAGCCGATCACCGAGATATGCACGCCGGCATAGGCACCGAAGATCGCCGCCAGCAGCAGCGGCCCGGGGCTGACGACGGTCCTGCGGATGCCCTCGAGCGCCGAGACCGCGCTCGCTTGCCGCGGCCCGCGGGCCAATCGGCGCAGCGACGCCCACAGCAGCACGGCGAAGGCCAGCAGCAGCAGCCCGTCGCCGAGCCACAGCCCGCGCCAGCCGACCCGCGCCATGATCCAGGGGGCGACGAGCACCATCAGCGAGACGCCGGCCGGCATGTAGCCGCCCCAGACGCCGAACGCCAGACGCAGGTCGGCGGCGCTGCAGGCGCGCACCAGGATCGCCGGGATCGGTACGACGACGGCCATGAAGCCGAGGCCTTCGAAGAAGCGCGTCGCCAAGAGCAGCGCCGGGCCGGCCGCGGTGGCGCCGATCAGGCTGGCGACCGCCATGACGACGAGGCCGGCCAGCACGACGCGGCGGTGGCCCAGCCGGTCGCCCAAGGCACCGAAGGCCATGCCGGTGACGATGCCGATGGCGTTGAAGATCGAGATGACCCAGCTCGCTTGGGTCAGGCTGAGACCCAGCTCCGCGCGCAGCACCGGGATCGCGGCGGGCGCCTTGCCGATCTGCCAGGCCGCCAGCACGCCGGCGGCGACCAGCAGCCAGACGATCGTCCACCGCGTTTTGTCGCGCACCTCGGCGGCGGCTTCAGGAATCCCCGCGCTCCTCGCGCCACAGGCCCAGCTTCTCCTGCACCACGCGGTCGGAGAAGCTGAACAGCACCGCGTCGGCCTCGGCTTCGAAACGGTGCCGGGCCCAGCCGGGCACGACGAAGTGGTCCTTCGGCCCCCAGTCGAGGCTCGGCCCGTCGTCGAACGCCACGCGGCCGTGCCCCTCGACGACGGAGTACACCGCGTGGTCGGTGGCGCGGGTGGCAGCGCCGCGGAAGCCCGCGGGCAACAGTTGCATGTAGGTCGACATGGTCGGCATCGCCGGGCCGCCGTCGAGCGGGTTCAAGTATGCCATCTTGAAGCCGCAGACCGGGTCGGCGTCTCGGGACGTCTGCAAGCCCGCCAGCGCCTCGCGGGTCGCCGCGTAGGGATAACTGAAGATCGGCGAGGTGGGGCGGTCATGGGCGTCGCCCACCGGCTTCATGACGTTGCCATAGCGCGCCCGTGTCGCCCCCGGCGGTGCGTTGGCCGGGAAGCGCTCGTCCGGGTAGTTCTCCGCGAAGGTGGTCGCGAGAAAGCGCACGATGGGCAGGTCTAGGCCGTCGAGCCAGACCATGGGCCCGTCGCCCTCGTGGCCGTGGTCGTGCCAGCCCCAGGACGGCGTGATGACGAAGTCGCCCTCGGCCATCACCGTCTTCTCGCCGTCGACCGCGGTGTAGGCGCCCGCCCCTTCGACGATGAAGCGCAGCGCCGACGGCGTGTGGCGGTGCGCCGGCGCGACCTCACCCGGCAGGATCAGCTGCAGCCCGGCATAGAGCGTGTCGACCGCCTGGCTCTCGCCCTTCAGCGCCGGGTTCTCCAGGATCAGCACGCGGCGCTCCGCTTCCTGCGCGCTGATCAGGTCGCCGGCTTCCAGGATGAACGGGCGCACGTCTTCGTAGCGCCACAGCACCGGCACGGCGCGGGTGATCGGCGTGCGCGCCAAGAGCTTGCCGAGCACCTCCCATAGCGGCGCCAGGTTCTCGGTCTCGAGCCGCGCGTAGTAGGCGGCGCGCGGATCGGGCTCGGCAGCGGTCATGGCGGTTCTCCTCGCCGACAGCCTAGTCCAGCATCGAGTTGGGCAGGAACAGCGCGATGTCGGGCCAGGCGACCAGGATCACCAGCGCCACGCCCATGGCCAGCCAGAACGGCACGATGCCGCGAAAGATGCGGCCCATGGGCACGTCGGGCGCGATGCCCCTGACGACGAAGACGTTGACGCCGACCGGCGGGCTGATCAGGCCCATCTCCAGCACGATGACCATCAAGACGCCGAACCAGATCGGGTCGAAGCCGGCGGCGACAATCAGCGGGAAGACGATGGGCAGTGTCAGCACCAGCAACGCGAGGCCCTCCAGGAAGGTGCCCAGCGCGATGTAGGAGACGAGGATCAGCGCCAGCAGCCCGGTGTTGCCAAGGTCGAGTCCGATCAGCGCGTTGGCGAGGTCGCGCGGGATTTCCGACAGCGCCATGAAGGGAATGAAGATGTGCGCGCCGATCAGGATCATGAACGACGTCGCCGTCGTGCGCATGGTCTGTAGGAGAACGGTCTTGATCTTCTCGGCGTCGAGGGAGCGGCGCGTTAGGGCCACGACCAGCGCCAGGAAGGCGCCGACCCCGGCGGCCTCGACCGGCGTGAAGACGCCGCCATAGATGCCGCCGATGGTCAGCACGACGATGCCGACGATGGCGCTCGCGCGCCTGAGCGCGCGAAGCCGCACGGCCAGCGGCATGCGCGGTCCGGCCGGTCCCAGTTCCGGATTGCGCGCGGTCATCAGGGAAATCGCGACGACGAACAGCCCGGCCAACAGCAGCCCCGGAAAGACGCCCGCGATGAACAGCCGGCCAATGCTCTCCTCGGTGAGGATCGCGTAGATGACGAATCCGGCGGACGGCGGGATCAGGATGCCCAGCGTGCCGCCGGCGGCGATGCTGCCGGTCGCCAGGCTGTCGTCGTAGCGGTAGCGGCGCATCTCCGGCAACGCCACGCGGCCCATGGTCACCGCGGAGGCGATCGACGAGCCCGACAGCGCGGCGAAGCCGGCACAGCCGACGATGGTCGACGACGCCAGCCCGCCGCGCCAGTGGCCGACCCAGGCATAGGCCGAGTCGTAGAGATCGCGGCTCATGCCCGAGACGCCGGCCAGGTTGCCCATCAGCACGAACAACGGGATGACGCTCAACTGGAAGAACGTTGAGACGGCGAAGGCCTCGCCGCTGAACGTCGACAGCGCCGCAGGCCAGCCGTTCAGCGCCGCCGTGCCGAAGACGCCGACGACCATCATCGCCATGGCGACGGGCATGCGCAGGCCCAACAGCACGAACAGCGCGACGAGCCCGATCAGCCCGATCTCTGTGTTGGACATGGGCGTCGTTCAGGTAGCGCGGCGCGCGAGGCCGGCCCACAGCTCCACCAGCAGCACCAGCGCGTAGAGCAACATGCCGGCGCCCAAAAGCCAGTAGAACGGCAGGAACGGGATCTGCAGCGAGTTCGAGGCCTCGCCGTAGTCGGCGGCGTCGACGCCGTTCAAGTAGCAGCGCCAAGCGAGCAGGGTCAGCGTCGCGGCGCAGGCCGCGCGCACGGCGGCGTCGGTCCAACGCGTCACGGCCGGCCCCGCGACCATGCCCAACAGGTCGATGGCGACGTGGGCGCCGGTGCGGCCGCCATAGGCGATGGTGCAAGCGACGATGGTGAGGAGGGCCAACTGCGACACGTCGTGGGCGCCGAAGATCGGCGCGTTGAAGACGTAGCGCAGCACCACGTCGACGACGGTGAGCGCCATCAGGCCGGCGAGCACCGTGCCGCCGGCGAGCGCCACCCAGCGGACCGCGCGGTCGATCAACGCCAGCGCGCGGTCCGCCGGGCCTGCCCCACTGGCCATGGCGGCGGTGCGGCGGGCGCTAGGTCAGACCCTGCCGCATGGCGGCGAGGATCTCGTCCGCCGGCTGGCCGTCGGCCTTGAACTCGTCCAGCACTTCCTTGACGACCGGCGCGGAGGCGTCGGAGAAGCGGGCGCTCTCCGCCGGCGTGAACTCGATCATCTCCAGGCCCGCCTCGCGCGCGATCTTCAGGCCGCGCCGGCCGGCCGCGGCGTAGCCCTCGCCGCCTTTCATGCTCAGCTCGAAGCCGCTGATCTGGTCGACCCAGGCCTTTTCCTGGCCGCTGAGGCCGTCCCAAGTGCCCTGGTTCATGATCAGGTAGAACGCGGCGGAAGACGCCGGCAGGCCGGTCGTCACGTAGTTGCCGGGCTCGTGCAGCTTGAACGAGCCGATGCCGCTGGAGCCGATCATCACCGCGTCGACGATGCCGGTCTGCAGCGCGTTGTAGGTCTCGTTGACGTTCATCTGCACCGGTACCGCGCCCCAGGACTCGATGACCGGGATGTCGGCCGCCGACGGCGCGCGGATCTTCATGCCCTTGACGTCGTCGAAGCTGCGCACCGGCTTGTCGCGCGAGATCAGCACCGCAGGCGCGTTGGTCCACATGGCCAAGAGCTTGACGCGCTTGTACTCGGGCCTGAGGTAGTCCTCCGCCGCCCACAGCATGCGCGTGCCCTCCACCGCACCCGGCACGACGCCGGGAATGGCGACCATCATGGCGCGCGGGAACAGCGTCTCGGTGTAGCCGGGGATGCCGAACGTGATGTCCGCGACGCCGTCGACGGCGCGCTTGTACTGCTGCTTCGGCCCCTTGCCCAGCTCGCCCGCCGGATAGATCTTCGCCGTCAGCGCGCCGCCGGAGACTTGCGCCAACTCCTCCGCGAACGGCGCCATGACGAAGCGGTGCATCGGGTGCTTCGGCGACATGAAGTGCGCAATCTTCAGCTCTTCGGCGGCGGCGCCATCGGCCAGACCGGCCAGGAAAAGCGCGCCGGTCAACAGCCGCGCGCCCGTCGTCAGCATCTTGCCCATCGGGTCCTCCCTATGGCGCGCCGGTTCGCTGTGCGGCACGCCTGTTCGTTTGCTGGTCAAACCGTAGGGCAAGGCGCGCCGGCCTGTCCACGGCGCGGCGGTGCGCAAGAGCCGCTTAGGCGGCGGCGTGGCGCCACATCTGCCGCTCGCTCAGCGAGACGTAGGGCCGGTAATGGTCGACGCCGGCCTGCTCGACGACCCGGCGAACACGCGAGTCGAGCAACCAGACCCGGTCCTCGACGTAGGCGGCCATGAGCGCGTGCTGCCGGCGCACCTGGGTGTCGCGCACCAAGACGAGGCGCAGGCGCTCGGGGTGGAAGCCCATTTGGCGCAGCACCTTGTACTTGGCGATGGCGAAGTCTTCGCAGTCGCCGCCGCGGGCGAACAGCTCGTCGGCATCCGCCCAGGGGTCGCGGTTTCGATCCGGGCGATAGCGCGCGCGGTTGACGAAGTCGTTGGCGAACCGCAGGCGGGCGAAGGGCGGCGCCGCGGTCACCGCGTGCCACAGATAGGTCGGATCGCGCGCCTCCGTCGCCCCGGGCAGCGCCCGCATCAGCCGCCGCTCGAGACGGGCGCAGGTGCGTAGATCGAGCGGCCCGCGCAGCACCGCCGCACGCGGCAGGAGCGCCACCGGGTCGCCGATGGCGCGCTCGCGGGTGCCGAGAAGGGGCGGCAGACTGCGCGGCGGTTGGGAGACGTCGGCGGGGTCCAAGGCGAGCGCTGCGGCCGGCGCCAACAGCGCCGGGACGGCGCCCATCGCGGCCAAAACGCTGCGCCGGGTCCGCATGATCCCCCTCCCCGTACCAACTCCGGCGCAAAGCCTAGCACGCACGCGCGGCGGCGGTCGTTAACGGGCCTCCGCGCGTTCGAGGCGCCACAGCACCACTTGCTCACCGCGGCCGCGCACCGCCTGCGGCGCCAGCGCCGCCATGTCGGCGAGCAGCGAAGCGGCGTCGCCGGCTCCGCGCGCCGCGGCGACCACCGCGTCGCTGGCCAGGAGTGCCGCGTCGAGCGGCCGGGTCAGCGCTTCGATACGGCTGGCAACGTTGACGACGTCGCCGACCACGGCGAATTCGAGTCGCCGCTCCGAGCCGATGTCGCCCAGCACCGCCTCGCCGCTGTGCAGGCCGACGGAGAGCCACACCGCCGGGTCGCCGGCGGCCGCACGGTCGGCGTTCCAGGCCGCGACGGCCGCCAGCATGGCGCGGCCACAGGCAAGGGCGTCGGCGGCGTCGCGCTGGCCCGCGACCGGCGTGCCGAAGGTCGCCATCAGGCCGTCGCCAAGGAACTTGTCGAGCGTGCCGCCGTGCTCGAACACCACGCGCTCCAAGCGGGCGTGGAACTCGCGCAGCAGCGCGATCGTCGCCTCGGGCGTGGCGCGCTCCGCGAGGCGCGTGAAGCCCACGATGTCGGCGAACAGCACGGTAACGGTGGCCCGCCGCACTTCGCCCAGCACCTCGTCCGACGTCGCCAGGCGCTCGACCATGCTGGGCGGGAAATAGCGCGCCAGGTTCGAGCGTTCGCGTGTCGCCGCGGCCTGACGCACGACGAGACGCCGCGCCCGCCAGACGACGACGGCCAGGATGCCGGCGACGATGACGATCGAGATCAGCTCCCCCGAAAGGCCCGTGAGTCCGATGAAGTGCGGATTGCCCAGCAGCGGCACCGCGGCTTCGAGGGTCCAGCCGCCGGCAGGCTCGGTGAAGTCGGCGAACGTCAGCGTGTCCGGCAGCACCAGGACGTAGACGTAACCGAGACCCCAGGCGAGCGCGCTGGCTACGCCGGCCCAAATCATCAGGCCGGGCGAATAGCTGAGCGCGGCGAGCGCAACGAACAGGCTGTAGAAGACGAAATTGCCGAGGCGCAGCATCAGTGGCGCGGTCATGCCGTCGACGTTGATCGCCGGATTGATGACGAGGAGGACGACCGTCAGCAGCGTCACGTCGAGCGCGAAGAACAGGTAGCTGAACCAGCCTTGACCGCCGCGCGCCAGCGCCAGCCGGTAGTTGGCGACGCCGAACGCCGCGAAGGCCGCCAGGACGGCGATGTTGACGTACTTGATGTCGGTCGATTGCAGGATGAGGAAGGCGATCGCGACCGCGGCCAGCGCGGCGACGCGCACCTGCGTCGCCAGCTTCAGGCCGGCCAACTCCTCGGCCCGGAACGCGGCGTCGAGGCGGGTCGCGCCGCTGTCGTTGGGCGCGCGTTGCATGGTGCGCATCATGCCGCCGCGGCGTGTCGGCAGGCCAGCCATTGTCGCCGAACCTGACCCGGCGCATGGCGCGCAGTCCAGCGGCGCGATACAGTCGCAAAAGAGTAACATCGGCGGGTGCGGTTGCCCGCCGCCAAGAACCAGACCCAAAATATGCTCAGAAAGATCCTGCTGCCGGCGTTACTCGTGATACTGGGTATCGGCTTCGTGCTGAGCCCGGAATTCAACGAGATCGCCGCCGGCGTCGCCATCTTCCTGGTCGGCATGCTGGCGCTGGAGGAGGGCTTCAAGACCTTCACCGGCGGCGTCCTGCAAAGTGTTCTGAGACGGTCGACGAGCAGCCTGTGGAAGAGCCTGGGGTTCGGCGTCGTCACGACGACGTTGATGCAGTCCAGCTCGTTGGTCTCGGTCATCACGATCTCTTTCCTGAGCGCCGGCCTGATCGGCCTCACGTCCGGCATCGGCATCATCTTCGGCGCCAATCTCGGCACGACGACGGGGGCTTGGCTGGTCGCCGGCGTCGGCCTGACGGTCGACATCGCCGCCTACGCCATGCCGCTGATCGTCTTCGGCGTCGTCCTGATGTTCCAACGCAGCACGGCGCTCGCCGGTCTGGGCCGGGTGCTGACGGGGATCGGCTTCCTGTTCCTCGGCATCGCCTTCATGAAGGACGGCTTCGCGGCGGTCCAGGACACCATGGACCTGGCGCGGTTCTCGATGACGGGGCTGGCCGGGCTGCTGGTCTACACCGCCATCGGCATCGCCGCGACGGTCGTCATGCAGTCCAGCCACGCGACGCTGATCATCGCCATCGCGGCCCTGGCCGCCGGCCAGATCACCTACGAGAATAGCCTGGCCGTCGCCATCGGCTCCAACGTCGGCACCACGATCACCGCGCTGCTGGGCGCGATAAGCGCCAACGCCGCCGGCAAGCGACTGGCGCTGGCGCACCTGATCTTCAACCTGGTGACGGCCGCCGTGGCGCTGGTCCTGATTACGCCGATGGCGACCGCGGTCGACGGCATCAGTTCGGCGATCGGCATCGCCGCCGGCGACTTCACCCTGAAATTCGCCGTCTTCCATTCGCTGTTCAACGTCGTCGGC
>Ga0049107_10000524_pt1 | contig 11693 bp, 10 predicted proteins | sample WorMetilPIANOSA1_FD_61187 | JGI IMG/M metagenome (GOLD analysis project Ga0049107, IMG submission 61187) | Marine gutless worms symbiont microbial communities from Max Planck institute for Marine Microbiology, Germany - Olavius ilvae PIANOSA.1 | ecosystem: Host-associated > Annelida > Digestive...
CATTACTGAATGGGGGATGTACATCACTGCTCAGAGTTGTCGTCTCCGAAATGACCTATACTGTGTCGAGTGGGACGTTAAACTCTACTATACCATACCATACCTATCGTAATTTCGCGCTGAAAGACGCATCGTCGCGCGAAGTGCATTGTCAGCATCTTGCGGTGAATGTCAACGTTTCGACGCGATTCTCGTGATCGAAAGTGGAATTCTTGTCGAAAGTGAATTGTCGACGTATAATTTGATTTGACTGCTTTTCGAGCATTGTCGTTGAAAGAAAGCTTGATTCCGGCACTGCCGCTGACATTTGATTGTCAACACGAGTTATATCGCAGAATCTCGACTTTTACCGTTGTGAGAGGTCAGTAATAAGCGTACTCGCATAAGCCATTTCGGTAATCGCGACTGTACGTAAATTCGGTACCAGAACTGCCAAATATTTACTGCCACATTAGGCTTGTCTGTCGCTTTAGGACTACAGCGAAAACCCCTGGAGACGAAATTTTCGGACGAAAATCGTGTCTCGCTCGCCCCGTTGGAATCGCTTGATCTGCCTGTGCTTACGCAGGCACTAAAAAACTTATAGTTCGTTTGCTTCAGCAGACGAATCGGTAGCTGCGATAATCTGCATACGCTGTCATTAGTGAAGGGACAGATGGCTGGAATGGAGGATAAACACTTTGTAAGCAGCTCCTTAGCACCACGTGTTCTGTCAAGGCGGCTTGGGAAAATCTGTCGACGACCCCACCAATAGGGGAATGCCGAAGTGTCGCTTTTCCACCACCGGAACCGGAAATAGTTTAGGTAGCGACAATTCCAGTTCCTGAACCGGAATTTGCCGTAGAAGTACGGGACCGCCCTACCACTGGACATTTGGAGGAAACTGTGCTGTATTCGGTAGACGACTATGACTATTACACAGTACAGCCCGTCACACCCGGCTTATCCGTTTCGGGTATAGTGAACGCAGGGAAGTGACAACTGAAGTAATTCATACCACAGTCATTCCGCCAATCGGGTCCTCGACCTTGTACACTGAGCAGGTAGGTCCCTAATTTATACACTAGGTCCTGTGGCTTTTACACAGGTCCAAGAGCACTATTGCAGCAAAATCTCCACTGTCGGATATCGGACATCACGTGTAGGATGGCGATTTCAGTCGAGTGTCCAGGGCGGAAGCCGGATTGCAGTGGTGGAAGAAGCTCAGCGGACGTAAAGCACTCCATAATCTGGCGGACGACGAGCCGTTCCAGGACTTTGGAAAGCACCGGAAGATTGGAAATTGACCGGTAAGAAGAGGCGTCGGTTGGATAGAGACCTGCCTTATTCACGATCGGTGTAATAAACGCGTCCTTGAACAGGCGTGGGAAATGACCATAGTCGTCAGTGAACGATTGAACAGCTCGACGACGAACCGGAGCAATGAGGTCATTGACCTGCTTCAAGACGTACGTTGGAATTGGGTCGGCGGCAGAGCTTTTGCCAGGCAGCTGTCAAACCGAGCTGATGACGTCGTCGACGGACAGTGGACAGGGCTCGCGTAGTACGGATCCCGCTGGTACGTCAGTAAACGTTGGAGACGGTGCGTTGGTGGCAGAGGCGTGCACCTTGGCAACTTTATCAGCAAAGAAACTGTTGATCGTTTCCACGTCGATGGACGACGTCATTGGGACCCGACCAGCGCGGCCGAGTAGCTGATCCACGGATTGCCACAGCTTCGTGGGATGCGCATTAATTCTCCTACTCAACTTTCGCATCCCAGAAGGCACTGCACTTCTGATGACGCAGCTTGCGATAGGCCCTCCGTTGATCGTACCAGACTGCTCCGGCTGCTGCGACGGCGGCGCCAGCATCATTGACATGACAGTCAGTGACGGAGGATGTCACAGCTGGTGAAGTAGATCCGGAAGTTGTGATGTTACGTCGGCGAGCTGCAGCGTATGCTGTTCGACACGGCCGCCGACGTAACATCGCAACTGCCTATACAGCTGCACGGTCCGCCGTGTATACAATGAACAGCAGCGGACCGAGCACCGAGGAACAGAACATACAAGAAACTCAGCTATCGCTGAAAAACCGCGCGACGAGTTTAGAGATATTAACCTTCGAAAAATACCGTCACCTTGAAACCGGTGTTAGGGGTCACTGATAGGTCATTGGGAATGTCACCATTCGATACAGCGCATGCAGCTTCCTATTGATGTTCAGTAGTAACTATGGCTCTATCTAGTGTCGTTTCTGAGATATTCAGTGTCGAAAAATGTCGTAACCTTGAAATCCGCGTCAAAGGTCATTCAAGGTCATTGAAAGTGGTACCGTTCGATAGGATGTTCATATTAGTGTTTTACAGTAAGTTTGTCCCTAAGACACACCTTTTTTAGATATTCAACTTCAAAAATGATGTGACCTTGAAAACCAGGTTAGGCGTCCGTCAATGTCATTGGAAATGTCACCATTCGATAGAGCGCATACGACTTCCTATTGACGTTTTATAGTAACTATGGCTCTACCTCGTGTCGTTTCTGAGATATTCAATGTCGAAAAATGTCGTGACCTTGAAATCCGGGTCAGAGGTTACTCAAGGTCATCGAAAGTGGTACCATTTGATAGACTGTTTATGGTTTCGTATTAGTGTTCTATAGTAACTTTGTCCGTAAGATGCACCGTTTTTGAGATATTCGACTTGTGTCAGTGACCTTGAAACCCGGGTTGGGGTCACTCAATGTCATCGGAACCGACACGGATCGATCCGCCGCCTATGACTTCCTACTTGTTCCGATCGGGGACTTCGTTCTAAAACAGAAGTGCAGTGCAGCAACCATGGACCTATATATCACCGTTACCGAGATAAACGGCGATTTCCATCGAAAATCGCAAATTTTTCCCACCCCTATGTATTTTGCGCCCCCGCTGAAAGGATTCCCCTCGGAATTAGGTATCGGCCTTGGAGGACAAAAATAAGAATGATGGGCTACTAGGCCTAACAAAAAGTTTGACGATATATTCAGCCGTCTGGACACAATACACCAACGTGACGGACAAACTGACGGACGGACGGACAGACACCGGGCGACAGCAAAGACCGCGCTTACGCATAGCGTCGCGTGGTAAAAATGTAGACCACGCACGACCTACAGCCGTTACACGACGCGGAACGTTCTGCCGGAGAGGTACGATCGGAGCCACCCTAGCACGATGCCACGCAGTCCAAACTGGCGTTCAAGCCCGATTAACAGCAGATCATGGTCGACGGTGTCGACAAAGAGCCGACATCTGACCATTGTCTGCAGCAACCACAGATCGCTAACACCGCCATCTCAGTGCTGTGGAACCGGCGATATGCAGACTGCATTCTAGGCATCAGTCCACTGCTGACGCTGAATGCCTCATATGCACCCGAACAATCTTCTCCAGCAACTTCGAGTCGAGATAAATGACAAATTGCATCGATACCGGCCGGAAATTCTTCAGATCGCTGTCGTCGAGTCCGTTTTTCTTCAGAAGTGGTCGGACGACTGCCTGCTTGAATTCCTTCGGGAAATAGCCGGTGTCCAAAGATTTATTAAACAGCAAGGTAAGAAAAGGTGACAACAAGTCACACATATCATTAACCAGCCACGAAGGGGCTGGGTCCAGCTGACACGTTTTGTTCAACGCAGACTTGATCATCTACTGAACTTCATCCACGGTTACCGTGGACCATTCACTAAAAAACGTTGGCATAGCCCTGTGTGGAACATTGTAGGCCTACAGCGGTGTCGCGGCGGTGAAATTTCGAACTGCCTCAACTATTTTACAGCAGGCCTAACTCGCATTCTATAACTCGCATACGACACTGTGTTTAAAAACTGCACCTTTTTATTTTTTAATAACTCGGCAAGAATCAACCGATTTTAATAAGTTTCGGTAGGCTACATCACATGCTGAAGAAACTTGATACCGAAAAGTTATAAATCTATCCAGCTGACTATATAAACTGTTGCTGAACTACGTTGGGACGTGCAAAAAGTGATTTTTCAACAATACTTTCAAACATTTCCTAGCAATTCCACAAAAATCGTCGTCTTAAAACAACGAACAATGTCACGTACTGATTAGCTTATGTAACAGTGAGTATTCAAAGTAGACAAACAGAAACATGAAGTCTGTATCGATCATCTCATATCTAGCTGCGTTGCTGATACAGTCCATCTCTGAGGCAAATGCTACTGCAACTCTGACAGAATGACGTCAATTCAAACAATTACTGTAACAGAGGCTATAATGGTGTGCCACGTATGTGTTGAAAATGTTTGAAATAAATGTTTGTTGAATAGAAATTACTGGTGGATATTGTAGAAAATCACTTTTATGCACGTCCCATAAGTAGTGCGTCAACAGTTTATAGATGAGGTGGGCGAGTTTATCCGTTTCCAATGTCATTATGTCCATGCACATTGTCGTGCAGTCGGCAGTGCTCGACCGAGGAAGCATGTACATGTACACGTAGTTTAAACTTTAATCACAAAATGCGCCACAAATTGAACACGGACGTCGGCGAACACATGATCTTCGTACTTATTGAAAAAAAACATTGCCAAACACGGTGACATGTACAGTACAGCTAAAACGAAATCGATAAAACTACTGAGCATTGTGTACGGTGTAAACAAGAATGTAGCAGAAATCGTCAACAGACATTGCAGACTAACTACATATCAAATCGGTGAAGGGCCTAACTCGTGCTATCGAAGTGAAGGTTTCAAGTGTCAAATTTCAAGTTTCAGATGCCAATTAGAAGACGTCGATTAGTTTAACCACAAAAACGTGCCGCCCTGTGCACGTAATCTTAAAACTGCAGCGCCACACACATCGTATCCACCATCGGGTCCCTCACGTGCGTAGGCCTATACCGTGCCAACGCGATGTATCGGATTAATTTACTCCCGTATATTTCGGGCACGCTGCAAGGCGAAATGGTAGATATATAATATCAGTATTAACTAGAAATGCACGCACACCTCCGCCAGCGCCAAACAGACCCCTTTAATTATTATTATTTAATTATTACTAAACAAGGGGTACTGGCATCAGAGGGCTGGTGAGAGGCATGGCAACCCTCCCCAAGGTAATCAGGAGCTGTTAGTGGTCAGAGACAAAGTTGGAAGACCCAGGTGAGCTTGGAGTAAGCAAGTCCATGGAATGTGATCTTTTTTTCTTTCAGTGCTTTGACACTGTTGGTTGGGCGACAGGAAGGGCATCCGGCCTGTAAAAAAAACTGGATGTTGGTTTGTTGGTGGTCATGATTTGACTGGAGCTTTGCACGACTTATAGCTCCAGTAGTCCAGTTGTCACCACCATCTCCATCATCCTTTGCTTCAATGAATACCGGCTAACCCAGGTTCACCTGGAAAATGGCCGTTAAAACGGACAGAGAGAGAATAATTATTAACTAAACAAAGGCCCAGTAAAGCATACCAAGTGTGGCGGGTATGACTCGAGCTCTACCTCACTGTATAAACACAGTCCCAATGTGTGTGACGTTGAAAGACAAACGTACCCCCATCCATATTCTAACCCTAACGTATCGGGTGATCCGGATTAACATCAAAATCTAATCGTTTCTTCGTTGGCCCGCCTGTGTGCCACCTTTCCACCGAATTTTGCGATAATCGGTTGAGTAATTTTTGAGCGATCCTGCTACAAAAGAAACAAGCAAACTAACTAGCGCCGACGAAAACACAACCGAACTCAGATTATGCAGCTGTAATTCTTTCTAAATCTAAACTTCTATTGCCACCTTCAACAGTACAAGTTGTACAGTATACATCCGCAAAATCAATCACAGAATACAATCTGAACGAATGCAGGGTTAGGCTGCGAACTTGAAAACGTACAGCATAGGCCACGCAGCACAATCATATTGCTTTTCAACGATTTTTTACAAATATATGAAAATGCTATGATTAAAAAAAAAACAATATTAAAATTAACTAAATAACAAACTATCGACAAACTTTAACATTTAAACTGTATACAAAAAAAACAAGTCTTCAAAAATCGTGTATATGCGAGGCGTCAACTTAGTATATTCGGCTAAATTTAGGCTGCATAAAATACGCATAAATAACGGTACTACGAGGGCAATCCTCCGCCAAGGTAGCTGCAACCATAACACTAACGTAACATGAGCCGGATCACCACCATAATCTAATCAGTTTACACACCGCACCCTTCTAGTGAAAAAGCGCTCAGAGAGACGCAAACACTGCGCGCTGGCGAAGCCAAAATTTTTCACCCCGCCGCACACCCCTTCCCGGGAGCGCAGAACGGCCAAAATTTAATCAGCTGGAGATGGTCACTACCTTTACCTACAAACCCAATTTGGTGAAGATCGATGCATGCAATTTCGATTTATCGTGGTAACAGACCCACAAACACAACCATACCCACCCACAAACACACATACAAACAAACCCACAGACAGGACCGATTACAATACACTGCGCCGCAGCTTAGCGCGCAGTATAAAAATCACCAAAATTCGTTATAATGTGCTAACAAAAAGACAGACAGGCAGGCAGGCGAAAACGCCGTGTAAAACTCTCCTCGGCAAAGGTAAATACGCATTTCTGTCTAGCTATTTTGCGATTAGGATATCAGCGACATATAGCAGAATAAGTCAACGTTCTTTGCCTGACGAACCATCGAAATATCAAAACAACTAGAAGGCACTCATTAGAGTGATAGCCGACAACGAAAAAGCAACCCCACAACGCGGTGATTCACGGCGTGTGTTGCGGCCGGACGACCCCCCTCCTAGTTATAGGCGGCTTATCTCGTGCCAAATTTGGTAGCTCAAACGGTGCGAGCGGTGCATGCAGGGCAGGAGATAATTTCGTCCGAAATTTTCCCCACATCTGGGGTCCCGCCCGTCCCGTCAGGTTTAAGGTTTCGTTGACCTGCTACAAACGTTCCCTTTCTTGTGATAAGATACCGAGCCAAATTTGGTCACTCTGCGTCAAAACTGGCGAACATAGTAGGTCGAAAATTACCCCGAGACCTCTCCCCCCGTGGGTGAGGTACTCAAAATCTAATTGATTTGTCGCACGGCCCAGAGTTTATCAATCCGAAAAATTTGTTCCAAATCTGTTGGTCCAAAACTGTTTACAACTTTGCAGTTATCTTTTCGACGGACAGACACATATAGACAGTAACGACCACACAATCCCTCCGTTGTCGGGAATAAAAATGCAGTGCATAAAAACACGAGAAGACCAACAGTTCAACATGGCTGGCGTTACGTCGAACTGATTGCACACTGGCGAGTATATAGTGTCACGTGACGGACACCTGCATGTGACGTCATACTAGACTGTTGAGCAAGGCGAGCGCGTGTCGGCGACGCCGCAGCGCGCTGTCGACGGCGAAGACGGTGTCGGCGAGCAGCGCGTCGTGCAGCCAGTCGGCCAGCTGCAGTTTGCGGGTGGTCACGTCGTCATCGTAGTCCACCCAGCCAGGCTCTTCCAGACCGAGCTCCTCGACCAGCATCCGGTCGACGGCGTCGTCGCGCAGCCGCCGGTCGATGCCGCGCTTCCTGGCCGCCGGCGTGCGCGGCTCCGCGGCCGGGTGGTACGGCTGGTCGGCGGGCGTCAGACCGAGGCACGCGAACACGTGCCGTTCCACGGCCGGTTTGACGCAGTCGACGGTCGTCGGCGGCGGGTGGGCGACCGAGAAGTGGCGCGGCCGGCGCGGCGGGGGTCTGCGGCGCGGCCAGCCGCAGTCGCCCCGCGACGACGGGTCGTCATCGTCGGCGGCGGCGGACGTCACGTCGTCGTCGCTGTAGATGTCGCGGAGGATCTCGGCGACGAGATCGAACACGAGTCGCCGATGAACGCGTCGACTCACGGCACAGATGTCTGTCGCGTCGACATCGTCGTCGTCGGCGGCCAGGTAGGACTGCGGTGCGACAACCTCGTCCCACGGTTCCCCGTAACGTCGACGCTGCCAGAACACGTCGACGGCGGCCGACACAAGCGGCTGGATCGCGTCTCGCGCCCGCGGAACGGCGCTCGGCAAACACGTTTCGTAACCTTCCCGCGCTATCGCCGATACCGGCTGAATGATCCCTTCCGTCGACACGTCTGCTTAACAAACACAGCCACCACACCACGCGCGTTATTACTAATCTCTTGCCTCGTGCACAACTGAAGTTTGCCGTAAACGCTATCGGGCGTGGACGACAAAACACTACCAATCTTCGACAGTCGGTAACTGATGCAGCGTGTCAAAATAACAGATAAATGTCTAAATATCCGATGACGTATTTCCTAAGTTGAATTGTATAAGTCTGCGACGGAGGCGTTACCGAAGGTCGTCAACGCAGGCTGGAGTGAATAGGGCGGAGGCGACTTGAGCCCGTCATGGCTTGATACTGCTGCTGACGGTGACGGCAGAACGTCATCCTCCATCCACTCGTCGCTGTGCAGGAAAACATCCGCATCACTGTAGATGTGCTGCAATGTCACAGACAAACTGATTACGTGTACACGCGACAACATGCATACATTTACCGGTGGCTGAAGGCTTGCTTTGACATTTTGTACGCGTTTTATGTAACAAGACTGATACCGCTGATGTTTTGTACCGTATATAATGTACACTGTGTCCACGAAAAAAGTAACCCCCTGTATACATTGTCATAACTTCGACAAACAATGTCAGATTTTAACAGAATTCTGGACCAACAATGCAATGTCTAATTGCAAACAAACTACCAAATTTAAATAAAATCTGTCAACGCTTACAATAGTTATATAGGGTTTAGTGAGGTCACCCCCAAAACAAAAGTGTCCACTATAGGCAACCGCACAGACATAATATGACTGTCGAAGTGTACGTCTGTACAAATATCAAACATCAAGCTCGAAGACGTGGACGCCACTGCCTGATCGCTTCATCGATGAACACCTGGTGGGAGATGTTCCCACTCTTCGATCACGCGCGACTTCAGCTGGTCAACGTCATGAATCCGGCTGCGACACATACGCGCCTGCAGCTTCCCCCAAATCTGGCTTGCTGGGAAATTCTGCGATGAATTTTTCGCACCGTATCCTTTCTCATGCCTCAGCACTTTAATTAAAACACGATCGTCTGCGGAAATGACAAGTGACTGCAGTAAGCAACGCTGTATTGGAAACCGAGATATTTTGTCATCGGTATTTGAGTATTAATAACTCCGCTATCAAATAATAATTTCTCATGAAATTTGGTAGTTCTTTCACAGATATATTCGAAAATAAGTGCACATAATTTTATCAAGATATATTCAGATTCGACATTTCTATCGTACATTGTCTAGGGGGGTTACTTTTTTCGTGGACACAGTGTATATATCGTTAGGTTGGGCCTTTTAATTCGCCATTTAAGCTTACCTGATAGTGGCGTTCAACGTCAGTCGTCAGTGAAATTGCGACGTAGAAATAACAGCTTATACACAACGTGTTTTCGTTGTAATTTGCTTCGGTGCAGGTGCTTACGTTTCTATAGCCAAACTGACTAGCAAATAATCGTAAAAGGGTCAGAAAAAAACGAAAAATGCAATGTTTGATAGATTAGGCTGTGCATCTCGTATCGTTTCCGAGATATGGTATAGCATATTTTGGAATTCGTCTGTAGCGTACTTTGCCTACCCAGTGGGTACACCGATATTCGTGAAGACATCTTGAGAGACAGAACATCACTATACCGATTCGGTCATGACGGCGCAGGTGGTCCGAACCAATCAGCAGGATATATTTGAATGAAAACTTGAATAAAAGTTACTTAAAACCTCGAAAGACGCTGTGTCGTATGACTATGTATTAAGGGAACAGCAATCAACTACAAAATACAAAGATGAATGATTAAAAAAAATTTCTTACAAAAAAATCAACACATTGACTAATAAATAGAAAGAAAGACAGATCACAAACAGACAGACAGACAGACAGACAAGCTGACAGACCGATCAGAAAAAGACACACTGATTCACAGACAGACAGACCGATAGAGTCTATCCCTATCACTATCACAGTAAAAATGACCGCAGTCACTGTACTAAGTATCTCACACTTGCTGTTATCGTGTGCTAAGAGCCATATGTTGTCAGCCAGTCCATGGCAGCCTCATCTGCTTCATGTAAGCGCAGTAGACCGCCGTCAAATTTGGTCAATGGACAAGAGTTGACGATGTGTAACATTGTCTGGATTTCTCCAGATTCACATAATTCGTTGTCGGTGAAACCCCATTTCTTGTGGCGCGCATTACAGTGGCCCTGGCCTGTCCGAAAACGATTCAGCTGCGACCACTGACGTCGGTGAAGATCAAAATTCAAAACCAGGAAGTCGGATTGTGGGGTCTACCACTAAAGGAAATTGACCACGGTAGCCGATTGCCAGTCTTCCCTCCACCGACTTGTGGCATCAATTGTCTGCAAGTCCCTCCACAATGGTTTGCGCGATTCCAGGCGAAGTGGAGGCGGGTGAAAGACGTCATCATATATGCCAATCACGGTGACATTCAGCCTGCGTTATCAACTTGTCTGTTCAATCTCACACTGAGACATTTCTACCCAAGAGTTAAGTATGAAATCAACTCTTGTCCATTGACCAAGAAACTAGACTCCTCTACCATCTATACACCAAAAGTCAATCTGATATATGATGAGAATTTACCACAGCAGTCTAGGAACTGGCTCAGTTGACCCTATCAAACAGTCAATCTGACAGACGTCGGATTACTCTAATATCTGGTTGTTAGATGACTCTTAGCAACCCAGATTAAACCATAGTCAGTCTGACACCTGTAAAATGACTACCAGATACCTACAACAGAGTAACTAGCTCAACGTAGCTACTATGTTGTGTACAGGTATCAAACCCGCAGCACAAAATCAAACAACTACTATACCCAAGCACTGCACCTTCTCCACACCATGCAGCACTGCACATAACTCTACCTCTATACACAACTTTCTGTCTGGTCAGTTCACTGCTTATATAATAGGCTGCGAACGATGCAATACAGCCCGACTGATGCAACATGACTTAACATTAGACTCTAAAAATACTCCGTATGATGAAATTGCAACAAAAATACCGGAAACGCATACAAAATCATATTACTTAAAAAAACCGGCTATCAGTACTAGGGACCGATGGCCCTTGTAATGGCTTTGCCATGTTACGGCGCGTTATAAATTGGCGGATTTATTATTATTATTAAAGGACTATTAAGGACCACCCACAAGTGGTAATTAACCGCCTGCGATGCGCCTGACAGCCAATTAATTGGCCACCTGCACCGCACGTGCCAGACTGCCTGGTGATGTAGCATTTCATCATCAAGAACAGCATTTTGAACATCTTTGTGAACCGCTCATGCCACACGTTCATCGAGACAGGATGACATGGTGTCATCTGTTGTGCCACACATTCAGTTAAATTGACTTCTGATTGCAGTCCAATACGTATCGACATGATTGTGCAGACGCCCATGTCCAGATCTTGATACAAACATTAATCAAAAGTAAGTAACTCAGTAGCAGTAACAAGTAAATAAACAAGAATTTGTGCGGCCGAGATGGCCGTACGATATGCGGCCCTCAGCGCGTGCCGAAAAGTACATGTGTGTCATTGTAATTCGCTAGGTGGCGCGACGTGACGCTCGGTAAC
>Ga0049107_10000525_pt1 | contig 11693 bp, 8 predicted proteins | sample WorMetilPIANOSA1_FD_61187 | JGI IMG/M metagenome (GOLD analysis project Ga0049107, IMG submission 61187) | Marine gutless worms symbiont microbial communities from Max Planck institute for Marine Microbiology, Germany - Olavius ilvae PIANOSA.1 | ecosystem: Host-associated > Annelida > Digestive...
TTTTTCTTTGCATTGGCCTTTGACTGAAAATGAATGACCGTTTTATGTTTGGTTAGTTTTAGCACATTTTAGCTGTGAATTTTAACGTGCAACTCCATTCTTCTGTGAACTAGGCGCACTTAAATCTTCAGTTACAATTAAACTGCATTTCTTCTTAACATAGTAATAATAATAATTCCTTTACTCGTAAACGTCCACTGTCACTTTTTTACTTTCTTCCGAAAAAGTTCAACGGCGTCGCTCAACCGACATTCTGTAATTACTGCACAAGACCTGGACGCTCTTGTAGTGATTTCATGGACATGTTACGGCGTCTAATAAATTATCGTATTATTATTATTATAGATTATCTCTCATCACCCACCTCCATAATAGGTTTTCTCCTACGTATGTTCCCTAATGTGCCCCCACAATGATCGGTAAAACCGTATTTTTCCACTGTTTCGGACTTTGATGTTTGCACACAAATTGCGCGTCATTCAAAAATTATAAGAAATACCAAAAAACGGAAACGGACAAGCATGTGATCGATCACAGCGTTGGCCCTACATTTACCCCAAATTGCTTGGGATGGAACTTAAGGAGTCTGAGATCCGTTGGTTACTTTACCAAATTTTTGATCCCATTGTGAAAAAAAATCTGCCTGCAAAGTGCGAACGGCTCTTAATTGTCATCGAAGCACCATAAAAGTTCTAAAGTAAATAGTCACAGTGACAGAGATTTCAAAAATTCTACTCGCTTCTAATCAGTTACATACAGTTCACGTCTTACAGAGCACGTGTCACAAGAGCTAAAAATCGGGGTCAGCAACGAAAATCCCTCGTCGTTCCAATATTCCAAGGGATGTCGAAAATCCAAAACGAACTTCGTCACCAGCGGATTGCGGGTCGGACATAAGGGGATAAAATCCATTTTGCACTAAAATTTTGGATTTATTATAATTGCTTTTATAAGGAAATTCTCGGGTATAAACGGCCCATAATCGTCCTGGGATCCCCATGAAAGTTGTGTAGTGACTAGACAAATCAGTGTAGACAATTCCTGGTGGTTTTTATCGCGCGTCAGCATGCATAGCGTGCAGGCACGATATTATTTTATCAGGTCTGTCCGTCTGTATGTCCATCACATTGTGATATTGTGTCTAAATGAATGCATAGATCGTCGAAGTTTTTCCATTTTCTGGTAGTGACATCGCCCTATAGTTTACTGAGCCAAACGCCGTTACAAAATTCCAAACGGGATCCTTTAGCGGGGCGTTATACCCGGGCTGAGAAAATTTTGTGATTTTCGACCGAATTCGGCGTTTATCTCGAAAACGCTGTAAACGGTACGAGATAGGCCAGTGGTTACTGTATATCACTTATAAAAAGTTATAGGTTGGTTGGTTGGTTGGTTGGTGTTTAACGGCACTTTCATCACAAGTAAATCAAAACAAGCTGTGCGGCCGCCACAATATGCCCCGCCTCGTGTACGTGCTGACTTGAACATTCACCCAAAGCGGCTTGTAGTGAGCTAGACCTTTGAACTTTTGACCTTGTAACTGCAGCGGAATGTCAGCCCTGCCAATTTTGGTGTTTCTGCAACTTTTCATTGTCGAGTTATGGGCAATGCATCACACTGACAACATGACCTTACTACCTTGACCTTTGACCTTTCTACCTCTAAATGGAGTCACGGGTCACCTTGTCATGTCATGGGCTTTCTTCCTGACAATTTTTAGCTTGCTACCCCTTCCATCTCGGTACGGGACAGACAGACGGACAGACAGTTGACTGCCATCAACGCTTTATGGCTCATCCTATAGGGGCGACGGCATAACAACTGACACATTTGTGACCGTATAATGAGAATACTTAAACATAATATCCGTAATAGGTAATAGATATCACGATAGGTAACGATAAAAATAAAAATCCCGAAGAAATCCTAGTATAAAACAACAGGACAGACAGCAAACAAGTTCCGCGGATCTGCTTACCCCAATGACATCTCCCAACAGTGCACTACTGCTACACACAGAAGCAATGCACTACCAGAGAGTCATCTTCGGGTCGTCCATCCTTGTCTGTGACTACTAAAGGCTCCTGGATACACTTGGGAAGGGTCGACAAGCCTCTCTTCAGCCTCCGACGCCAGTACCCCCAGGATGTCGTAGATAGTCGATCGATCTACAGTATGTCGGTTACAATGATCTTGAATTACCTTGAAAGGCGGGACGGCGATGGGTCATTTTTGGCAGATCTCCGTAATTATGCTTGTATCAATCATTTGACAGAAAACGACCAAATTTGGCAAGGTAACATATGCGACGGAGGGGCGTATTTCTGGGGGTCAACCACGCCCTCCAGCCTAAGCGTCCCCAAATTTTGGGACCATAGATGTGCGCACACGGTATAAGAAATAGTAACCAAATTTTTCATTGTGGTCAAATTTTTAGAGTCGACCAACGTCTGCCCTGGCCAATAATTTTTGTGACATGAATGCTGCCGCGCGATCTGTTTGTGGTAGCTAATCTTCTTGTTGACTCCCTGTAACAAGTCATAAGTGATCAAGGCGGCTAAACTTCAAGTCGTAATTCGATAAAGGACGGTCGTAAAAGGAGGAGTTGATCGCCTGACACTTTATAGACGATGACTCTCCAAGGTCAAGAAGTCAAAATGTCAAGGTCAGCAAACAGCTATCTTGACTTAGAAGCTTTGCGACATCTGAGTTTTCTCACAAATGCATGGAATAAGCAAATAAATAATTAAAATATACGGTTATTTCTGTTCTATTAAGTCACGTGGTACGGCGTACATGACCAAGACAGGTCAGACATAGCTCTCACTAGTACGAATAGTCGTGAGATTATCAACATTGGTGGAGGGATTGACCACGAGACAATATCAGAAAATGAAAAAGCGCTCGGAGAGACGCAAACACTTCGCGCTGGCTGTAGTAAGGCGGAGCCAAAAAAATTCGACCCGCCGCAGAACCCCTTCCCGGGGGTCAGGACGGCCAAAATTTAATCAGCTGGAGATGGTCACTACCTTTACCTACACACCCAGTTTGGTGAAGATCGATGCACGTAGTTTCGAGTTATCGTGGTAACAGACCCACAAACAAACATCAAACACACACACAAACAGACACGACCGATTACAATACACTGCGCCGCTAAACTTAGCGCGCAGTATAATAAGTAACTTTCTATGACAGTTCAGTGACAGAAGGTTAAATAGGCCTATTACCCTGTGCGCCGTCAAGTCGCAGACATTTTAATATCTATAGAAAATCGTGGTCGGTGAGAACGATGGTGAAATGAGATTTTCCATTGGAGGCAGAAAAAAAATTATTTTATGACGTCCTTTTCTCGCCTATCTCTCAGCACAGTGTCTGGAGACAGTTAACCGCCCGTAACTCACTCCAGCCAATCGTGACGTGATCAACATCGCTATTATCCTGTCTTCCCATACGCACACTAGAACGCTGGGAGAGCGCAAACCTCCGCCGAGGCAGGCCATTTAGCGTGCATTCAAGTTCAGTAAAATTGCATTTTAGCAAGTTATAGTCTATTTCACTGTGACCTGACCCCTCTGACCTTTGACCTCCACCGATTTTTGAAATTGTCAGTTCCACGGCCGAAATCATACTAATTGAATAAGCTATATTTTAATTTTTGTCGCGACTCTGTAAGACACTTGAACATTACTCGGGAAAACGAGTTTGACCTTTTGACCTCTAGTGACCTTGACCTTGGGTCAAGGTCACTCAGAATTTAATCGATTGGTCCCTGGATTATGTCCAACCATTTCATAAAATTTCATGTAAAATTTAATAAGTAGTTTTGGAGTGATCCTCTTAACAGACAGACAAACAGACGGATGAAACATAACCTCCTTGATGGCGATAACAAATGTAGTAAAGAACACGGACAAATGTTATAAGCCTATGTGAACGGTGATCGGGCCTGATGGGCGGGATCGACATACGAGATTGTAACGATAGTCGGCCGAAGCTTATTACTAGCACGCGTTGATGTGATATATCGTGATGTACATGTGAGTGGCTGAAGGTTATCGGTCACAAATCCGTGCTCGGTCTCTCTGCCTGTGCAGCGTGCATGAACTACAGGGTAGGCCAAAAAACCGGGGCCACTTTGTTTTACCGCTTGTAACTTCAGAAATATTGATAAGATCTGCATCAAATTTGGCATCAATCAAAGTCATTTTATTCTTAACATTAATTCGTAATTTATTTGAATCATCTTTGGAAAATAAAGTGGCGCCATCTAGCGAATAACAATAACCGTAATAAGTGACAAATGGCAATAGTTTGTTCTTTTATTACATCAAATAATCGAACAAAACACACCTACAAACAAAACAGGTACACAAAATCAACATTGTACATGTCAGTTGAACATGAGTTCAATGTGTCCGCCGGCTATAAAATAGTTCTTGGGTTACCATGATTGCTATTATTACCATGTGTATCAGGCCTATTAATAGTGTGTGTCATTTTCATCATTTTCATTCAATAATAATATAGGCCTAGTCGTCGTTGTCATTGTTGTTGTCACTGTGGTACACTACTACTACTACTACTACTACTACTACTACTACTCGTCCTCCTTGTCGTCATCATCAACATCATCTTAAATAGACCTGAGTTTATTGTTTCAATAACACATGGACTGATTTTACAATCAGCAATACAACTAATACATTTTAAAATAAAAATCAGATTAAGTGAAGGAGATGCATGGTGACTAGATAAAAAAAATCACAAATTCAGTATATCCATCAGATGATGAGGTCTTTGAAGAAGAAGAAGAAGAAAATTATTCACCACAACAAAGCAAAATAACAACGTGAGGCTAAAAGAATCAAATTACAGGTTGTGACAGGCTGCCGAAGAGGTCAATACCATCAATACCGGCCGCATATGACTTACATCATTCCAGTCGTACAGTACAAAACATAACAAATAAATGAAAAGGAAAAGTAGAATAACAATACTAAACTCAGAAAGGTGCAAAACAATAAAAAACAGACACCGTCCGCAGTTAGTACATAACAGTCGCGTACTAATTGGCAATGCAGACGGTGTCTATTTTTATTATTTTTGAGTGGGGAGTAATGGAAAGGTACACAACGATGTGGATAGTATTTCCGTTTAGATGTTCTCGGCGGTCATAAATGTGAAGGAACTGAGCGAAACCAAGTGCGACCACGTAAGAGATATGAAATGTGCGTGTGGGTAGGCGTAAATTATGAGCAGTGCTCATCATCGTTGCGGTCATTGTCGATGTGTCAGGTCCTCGGCCACACGACCCAGTCAGGACGCGGTGACGCCCAACGCGTGCAGCGGCAGCTCCGAGGACGACATCACTCGCATGTTGATCGTTGTCGTGCTGGTGTTCGTCGTCTGTCAGACTCCGGCGCTCGTCACTCAGCTGCTGATCGTCCTGCTCAGCGCCGACGCCAAGGCCTGCCCTCAGCCGTTCTTCTTCTACGAGCGTCTCAGCGACCTGCTGGTCGTCGCCAACTCGTCGGTCAACTTCATCATTTACTGCTTCTGCAGCGGCACGTTCAGAGAGATCGTGGTCGCGGTCCTGTGCCGCCGTGCTGTCCCGCCGACTGCCGGGTTCGCGCCGCAGCAGCGTGCCTCGGTCGCCCGCGCGTCCTTAGCCTGCCAGGACGGCGGCGGCGGCGGCCGCGGCGGCCGCGGCGCGCTGGTTGGTTCCAGGCGGCCGGCGCGGAACAATCGACACGAATCGATAGCCGCTACGTCGTACATCACGATGGAACCGATAATGACCGGCAGCAATGTGTAACGCATGACGCGTGTTGTCCGCACAGCAGCAGCAGTCGCAGCCGCGCCACGTCCAGTATCTGATATGATAAATCAGCTTTCGTGTTCTCCACTGACCACGCGACCGCCGTGTTATCTTTCAAGCTGATTTACGGCATTACCAATATAACTTACACAAAAGCTTATTTTATCCGCTACGATAAACGCCCAATGGGAAATAAATTTCTGCTGGTAAATTCAGCAGGTTCAAGTACACTTTGTCTGTGAGCCTTAATGAGCAGTTTAATTTATTAGGCTTACGTACATCCGCTCTAGCTATACCGAAGCCCGCTCTTCTATTTTGCCGCTGTTTCTCATTTAATTTTTTATGATGTTTTATGGGCTTGTTGAATGTGCTCTCTGAAAGAAATGGGGCAAATCGTCGCATCTTTGACATTTTCTCCAATTTAGAAATTTTCCGAGGTCCCAGTTTTTGGATAAAACACCTCTTCATTCCTAAAATCAAAGGTATGTAAAATATCTAAAACAAAGCCTGCTCACCAACGATGTTCGCTCAATATTTCCACCAATTTTGGCGGGTCAGACTTACGTATCGGAGATCTATCTATTAGAATGCAAGATTCTTGGACCTTGATGTTAAACGGCTCCATCTGTATGGCCTGTATCGTCATCGTAGCCCGTAAATGCTGTGCAATGGATAAACAAATCAAAATCGGGATTACAAACATGAAGCTGTTTCTGAGTCACCGTCACCGATGACATGAAACGGCGCATGTTACCAACGCAGCCACATTCTGTGCAGTCACAAGTCGTTATGTGACGGTCGTAGAATTGTCAAATCTGGTGGACTGGTTGAGACACCGTGATTAACGTTAGTTTACAAGGTCAAAGTGACAAAAGTCAAGGCCAACAAAGAAAAATTTTCTAGGCTTTTTAAAACTTGAGCGGTTTTTGACTTCACAATTTTCGCGCAAAATGCGTCGAATCGGAAAATAGGACTATCGCAGCTTTGAAATATGCGGTTAGGCTGATCGACTTGGTCACGTGGTACGCATGCGTGATCAAGAAGCCATGATAACTCAGATTGGAATTGACAATTGTAAAATACTGAGTTTACACGGTGAAAAGATCCAAAGGTCAAGCTAGACAACGATTAGCAACAAAAGCATGCTAACGGTAACAGGCGGTGAAACTTTGTGGAAGTATTCGTTGTAGTTAGTAAATAATGTCACACACTTTCACGATTGTCAGGTCAAGTGAACTTCCACTAAAAATATTGTATGTTTTTCTGACGGTTTAACGAAAAATCAACGTCAAATCTCCTTTAGTCGTTGCAATATCCCTGCCTCGTAGTAAGCCGGACACGCAGAATCTGCCTGTAGTAGTAGCGTTGTCAAAACGCTGTAAATAGCTGTTTTCGCTCATATGCAGTGATAACACGGCCGAATGTCACTCTGAAGTTTCAAGTCGCCCAAATTTCATTACGTTTATATTAAGATGAGAGCAGATTTTGTATCGGATTTATTATTATTTTTGTGCACGCGGAAAGAAAAATAACCAGGAACTCGGGCAAAAGTGAATAGGAATATACGTTAAATGTTGCAGTGCATTTTCGATAAGCCGAATGGAGTCAGCGAACACTAATTCGATGACACGACACGGCTCACTGCGCTTCGCTCTCCATTCACTGCTTTGTCTGACCGCGCGTTGGTGTAAGCTATCCCCGCTGCGTGGTTGATCAGTTGGCAGGACATGTTCAATTGCAAAGAATATGCATACTCCTATCCCGATAAATAAATAGATTGCCCAAATTTGGTCCAGCTCCACGTCGAAAATGCGCGACTGTAACATTTCTAGTTTGGTACCGATGTACAGAACGCCAATGCATCAACAAAACCAACAAAATACGCAAAACTTATTCGTATATCGCGTACGTGTGGCGCACATGTTTAGTTAGGCCTATAAGCAATGATACTGGAGCTAACATGTGCATCAACATCATGATGTTTATATTACACGTTAGTTCCAAAAAGTAATCCCTGTAATTAATATTTGCTGTTTCGAGTTAGCAACTGTTTGGAATTTATTGTGTGAAATTTTACGATTTATACGCCATTCACTTCTGCATTAGCTACCTGTTAAGTGGCGATTTATAATCTTTAAATGTTTTCCCATCACCACATAACAAGTTTTTGCGCGCTCATGATGTTTGCATTGTAAAATTCGGCTACCGTTATTATGTCCTTCGCCCCTAATAGGCGGGCGCATTAAGCGATGATGCTGTCTGACATCTGTCTGACGTCTGTCTGTCTGTCTGACGTCTGTCGCGTACATCATGAATATTCATGGCGCCCACAGCTACTGGAAGCAAGGCGTGTATGGGCTGGAGCTGGGCGGCAGCGTGCGGCGTACAGAGGCGGGGGCATATCATGCGGCCTCGCCCACAGCTTGTTTATAAAGAACAGCTGGGTATAGACAAACTCAGAATATTCAGACACTGCGTGAACCGGGATTCAGAGCGAAGTTGGTGCAACTCTACTTAAAACTGTCAGCACTGCGTCGTTTAGAAAATCCGTCGGCATATCGATCAAACGCGTTACAGTACTGCGCCTGAACGCAAGCAATAGCGTCATCATTCATCAGGATTTTGCGAGGTTGATGCGAGTCACTAGTCGCTACCGTGGATGCTGCCGAGAAATTGATTCGGTATTAAACGTTAACGTAATGCAGTGTTGTCGAAGCATCAGGCCTATCAGCAATGAACAGAATGGAGGAGGCACGCGCCCTAATGACCCAATACCTGTGATGCAGTTCAATGCAAGACCGGCAGAGTGGACGAGTAACACTCTTAAACGGATTTCGCTAATTATTAGTATGTTAAACAAACTTATTATTTACAAAATTTTACGTCAATGCAACGCCATCAGCAATAGGCTGGTATCCATCGGTGCTTTATAAGTAATGGTAGTTTTACTTTTACAATGCAAACATTTTTGAGCTAGTAAGTAAGTAAGTAAGTAAGTAAGTAAAATAAAATTTTGTAGAGTGCATCGTCGTAACACATCTAATGCGCTAATTGCCCAGGTACGCTGAAAACAAAACTTTTGACCAAGCACTTGAAGTTGTCTATAGTAACATCTGGATCCCGGAGATTTTCCGGGAGAGAGTTCCAGACTGTCAGGCCAGCCATAGCAAAAGCCCGGCGCCTATACGTGCTGAGACGGTGAAGCGGTACGACCAGAAGACGTCGACTGGCGGAACGAAGATGCTGCCGTGATGTCACGTCGGAGACCGGTAGAAAGTAATCAGTTAGATACTGTGGAGCTCGACCATGCTGGCAGCTAGGTGGTCACTCGGAAAGCAATAACTTGCTATTTAAAGATCACCGATCGCGTTGGTAATTAACTGTAGAGGTGAATGACAAATAAATCCGTAAAATTTCGCACTGATTTTTTTCTGGTCCTGCCTTCCTTGGGTTGCTGGAGCATGATCGACCAAATTCGACCATAAAACATGCCTTTTGCATAGATGGATTAACACGCAGAATTAGGTGGCCGTAGGTCACGTGGTATGTGCGTATTTAGGTACCGTAACTATGCGCCTGTCTTGTACCATTTGCGAGATATGTGGCGATATTGGCTGAGAGTCGCAAATATTTCATATTCCAACTGTATATGCTCGTTGAGGATGTCACCGTCACTGCAGAATTTGCAGTGTCGATTCGACGCAGAAAACTATTGATGGACCTACCAGTTCTCAAGTTCATCGACACGGCATTAGAGTGTCGCCAGACAGATGGACAGAATTCCTATCCCAGTATCGCGCGCCAGTATTAAAAATTCGGGACAACTTTGTTGATTCACTGTGTGGCAAATTTTCCCATATCTTTCCAGTGCGTGTTTTAGTTCAGAAACTGTTTTGGCTTCGGATAAAGTTACCGATAAGCTTCGAGCGTCTCTCCCTAGTCCTACATCAATATGAAGCATGCGTTGAAATGAGTCTCACTTTCACATTGTTGTGAACATATCAGTGATCAATGTTGGATAACGTACCTGTTGATTTCGATCGACCACCGCCAGACTGACGTTCGATCGCCGACCCTCTGTAGTCGTAGTCTAATCTCCAACAATTTTTCCGCTGTGCTCATCTTCCATTTTCCCGGTATTCAGACACAATGGCTTTTCTCGCTTGTTTGCGCATCGGTATGTATGCGTTTCCGTGTAACCGGATGATAAATTTTGCATTGCATTTTATCTACAATCATAATCGTATATTCAATAGCCAATGACCTCAGGCTATGAATGTATACTCCTAGTTTATGCTGTATATTCTGTTGCTTACGGATTGTTCTTGACCTATTCTTTTCAGTCAATTAGTGCAGGATCTAACCATTACTATAGAGTCTACATAATTATCTTCCGCAAAATGTTGATTTTGATAGTAAACAGTCAATTATTATCTTTTGCCAATAAAGTTGCACTAACTCAGGCCGACCGCAATGTATTCAGATAAATTTTATACCGCTTTGTGAAATTGGGAGTCACAGATTCCAATTGTGATACGAGTTTTCTATTTCGTATTATAGAGCTGTGTATCAACACGTCAGCTATCGTCGCTGAATCTGATGCGCTTTCTTGCCATAGTGTTGTTGATTATTGATCCAACTATATCGTATACTTTCACTACGTATCTCTTCGTTTGTTATGCCCCACCCCCATAGGGCGGAGGCATTAAGTGATGATGAGCGTCTGACGTCTGTCTGTCTGTCGCGTACATCGGGCCCAAGCCGAGAACAGAGAGGCCTAGGAAGACGTAGCCCACGTCACACGTGACTCAAACACCACTTTCAAGGTCAAAAGGTCAAAGGTCAACTTGCAGGGGGTGAGGCATATTGTGGCGGCCTCCCGCACAGCTTGTTTTCATTGACACGTTGACGCTATTGTGCCTGAGTACAATGCACGTTTCACAGTACTTATATTCGTAATATTCTATGGCGCGATCCCTTCAGTGCTTTGACATTGTTGGTTGAGTGACAGGAATGGCATCCGGTCTGTGAAACTTCTCGCACCAACAAATTCCAAATGTTCTTCGAGAGACCTTCAGGGACCCAGCCTCACCTGGAGTGATCTCAGAAAAAAGTCGCTTAACAAAAACCGTAAGAAATAATAGTAGTAGTTGGCCTAGTAGGTTATGGTATAATGCAGGCGGCCACCAGCACTGTGCTGTCTAATCTGCGCACCTGCACCATTGACAGCAGCACAAACTTGATTCGTTCCATTTCAGATCAAGCAGTAAAAAAGTTCCAATAAATCGCAGACTAGACCAACTGTCGTCAATTCTGCATTCTGCCAAGAGAGGTCGAATGCATACACACAACGAATTACGCGTGTTTCTTCACCGGCCACTAACGGACATATCTGGTCATTTTTAATTAGGTTTAACCACTCGCTCCAGCTCAGCGCGCCAAAAGGAGATGAGCTGACACGTAACGGACCTAGTGTATGTGAAAAAAAATCTTCAGTAATGTACGTTGTTGCGACATCGCTGTTTTTGTGGCATACGCAGTCTACACCGTTAGGTGCGGGCGTGGACGTAGTGTTGTCAATTTCGTGTTCTGTGTGTATTCATTACGTCGTTTTGTGGTTGACTGGTTTGAACTCCATTATCCGGTCGAGACATTCCGCGGCGTTTTGGCGTTGGATACAGTAAATGTTTTTTAAACTACTTTCAGAGACACATAAATATGCGCATTATTTCACACCGTGCATGAGTCATTTTATACACAGCATGCACTAGACCTATGTCGGTGTAAATGACATATTATGTTACCTAACAGTTATTTTTGCAGTAAGCTTATATTTAACATACTTAATAGTTCTCCAGTACATGCTAGCAAC
>Ga0049107_10000526_pt1 | contig 11685 bp, 7 predicted proteins | sample WorMetilPIANOSA1_FD_61187 | JGI IMG/M metagenome (GOLD analysis project Ga0049107, IMG submission 61187) | Marine gutless worms symbiont microbial communities from Max Planck institute for Marine Microbiology, Germany - Olavius ilvae PIANOSA.1 | ecosystem: Host-associated > Annelida > Digestive...
GCTGTGCGGCAGGCCGTCACAATATGCCCCCGTTCCCTGCAAGTTGACCTTTCACCTTTTGACCTTGAAAGTGGTGTACGAGTCACGTGTGACGTGGGCTACCTCTGTGCCAATTTTGGTCTTCCTCGGTCTCCCTGTTCTCGACTTAGGCCTGATGTACGCGACAGACAGACATACGTCAGACAAAACCATCGCTTAATGCCCCGCCTATTAGAGATGGGGCATAATAACAGTATAGTGAGTATGCCAACTCTCAGAACTATACACGACTGTTATACGATGGAGTCGGTGTCTGCGTGAAAGTATTTTATGTCTGCATCATTCAACAACATGGATTTATGAGAAGATCAGCTTATACTGACAAACCCGCGCGACGCGTTTAGAGGTCAGTCAAGGTCACCAAATATGGTACCATTCGATATGTTAGGTATGGTTTCCTATTGCTATAGTAACTTTGTCCCAGATATTGGACTTCAAAAGTATCGTGACCAGGTGACCTTGAAATCCGGGTCCGAAGTCACTCAAGATCATCGGAACTGACACAGATCGATCCGCCACCTATGATTTCCTATTAACGTTCCAGAGCAACCATGGGCATATCTCGTACCGTTTCCACCACGATAAACGGCGATTTCAGTCAAAAATCACAAACTTTTCTCACCCCCGTGTATTTTGCGCCCGGCTGAATGCGTTCCCCTTGGAATTGGGTATCAGCGCTCGGGATTAAAAAAACTAGAATGACGGGACTACTGGGCCGTGAAAGAAGTTTGACGATATCTTCAGCCGTCGGGATACAATACACCAACGATGGATGGACGGACGGACGGACGGACGGACAGACAGACACCGGGCGACTCATAGACCGCGCTTACGCAGAGCATCGCGCCTTAATAACTTGCAGATGGATTTTGGTGATATTTTCTGAATCGGTGGCATAGTGGACTGGAAAGAAACGACTAACTTTTCAGAATGATCGGAATTATATTCCCGACCATAGATCCGAAAAACTACAGATTTTCGCCGGATTTTACCCACGCGGTACTTGCTATCGAAAGATGGCTGTCTGTCTGTCACACGTCGGTATTGTGTTTAAACGGCTAAACCTATCTTAATTTTTTTCAATCTTCTGGTATCTCCATCATTATTCTAGTTTTTGACCCTTGCGCCGATACCAAATTCCAAGGCGAACCCCTTCAGCGGGGGCATTAAATACACGGGGATGTAAAAATGGTGATTTTCGACGGAAATCGTCGTTTATCTCGGAAACGGTACGAGATAGGCCTATGGTTACTATAAAGCGTTAGTAGGAAGTCGTCGGTGCCAGATCGAATGGCATCATTTTCGGTGACCTTGAGTGACCCCTAACCTGCGTTTCAAGGTCACGGTATATTTACAAGTCGAATATCTCCAAAATGGTGCGTCCTATGGACAAAGTTTCTATAGAACACTAATAGGAAACCACACCCAGTCTATCGAATGGTACCGCTTTCAATGACCTTGAGTGACCTTTGACCCAGATTTCAAGGTCACGGCATTTTTGAAGTCGAATGTCGGAAAAACGGCGCGTCTAAAGACAAAGTTACTATTGCACACTAATAGGAAACTATACCTAGCACATGGAATGGTGCTATGTTTGGTGACCTTGACTGACCTCTGAAGGCGTCGCGCGGGTTTGTCAGCATCAGCTGAGTTTCCTGTTCATTATTAGTGGAATAATTACTATTTGTTAGGCGAGGCCTACTCCCACAGTCCGCTTCAAATTTTACATCTGCAGCTAACCGTCTAATTATAATTCTGATTAATTTAAATCGGGATTTTTTTAACTACGCAGCGGCTCTGACAATCCATGTAGTAGATGAAGTGTCATTTGATCAGCGTGACATCTACAGTCTGTTACCGTACCGGTATTGCAACTTATCTGGATTGTGTCGAGGATTACTGTTGCTTTGTCGTGATGCTCTCTTCTCGTCCTTTATGGATTAAACTATTAAAGACGAACGAACGAATGGGTGTCATAGGTGATAAAACCATCTCCAACAAGCTATGTGGGAGGCCGCCACATTATGCCTTGCCCCCTGCAAGTTGACCTTTGACCTTTTGACCTTGAAAGTAGTGTCCGAGTCACGTGCCGTGGGCTACCTTTGTGCCAATTTTAGTCTTCCTAGGCCTCTCTATTCTCGACTTAGGCCATGTACGCGACAGACAGACGTCAGATGTCAGACGCGCATCATCGCTTAATGCAACCTAGGGCGGGGCATACATAATAAGCAGCTTTAAGCGGCTTAAGGGAAAGATATGTTTTTCTATGTGATTTGTGATTTGGGACATATATGTTTCATATAAGCTCATGTTTCAATAGCAACACTACTTCAAGCAGTCAAGCTAAAGAGAGACCAACGAGTGTGTCAAGTTGTAAGTACAAAGACGACCACGCGCGCTGTGGTATGTGGCTTCTTATTCCCGTAAGGCAGTGGTTACAACTACGGTTCAACTTCTGTTCGACCGCGCTACGACCATTTGACGACCAGCGTTATGACGAGGCTGCTGCACTGCAGACTATATAAAAAAGATCACGTGACACTGCACTAGCGGGTTACATCTTTGTGACCCTAATGGCCTTTGATAAGCAGTCGAAGGCCCATCGAACTGCCGTCGAATAGAAGTAGAATCGAAGGTGTAACCACCGCATAACAGCCGAGCAATCAACGGCCGGCTTGTATCTGATGTCGGCTCACGATCACTGCATGGTCAAGACAGTCGTTCGCAATACTGAATGCACGACGAGGAGAGCGTTTTTATCTGAGGTCCCAGCTAGGTTTAGCAGTTATTCGCAGCATGTTGTATGCGTTGATGTAGGCATCTGATCGCGCGTCTAGTGTGTGTGTGTGATGCAGTGCGCTGCGTGCGTGACTGAAGTGCCGCGCGCATTGTCCTCAACTCGCTCGGGAACAATAAAACATCGCCATTTCGTGGTGGCAGAGACTGTACGCACACACGCCTGCGACGCCTATACACGTAAATATTATTTTCTTCTCCATATGCATGCCACGCCCGTCGATCGTCGCTTTCCGTGCTCTACACTAGATAGCGATGATCTTTCACGTGCACGTCGAATATTTGCACCATTCCAACTTCAACGTCGTTCGTCGACTTTCTCTGGTTTATTGGAATAGATAAATATAACTGCAGTCGGAAGCCGCGTCAGTTCAGAACCAGAAGATGTGCCTCTAAAGTTACGTCCATGACGCACTGATGTACATGCCCGCTGGACTCTCTGCAGTGTTATTGATTACTAATAAAGATTTTACACCGCATTACGTTAACTTGAGACACTGGATAAATTTGATAATATCCATAGTTGTGCCTCAGTGTCAATATTAATGGTGAAATAACTGCCACTCGTGGCGATTTATGTAAGGTTTCCTTTATAAGGTTCCCAAAATTGCAGGATATTCTGGGTGAAGTCTTTGCTTGGTGTAGTCGAAACTCGTAAACTGAATATTTGGACGCAGATTAATACTATGCATATCTTCTTGTATGCATCAAACAAGCCACAATATGCTCCGCCCCCTGCAAATAATGACTTGAAGAGCCACCCAGAGCTTTCAGGTTAGAGGTCACCGCGCAGGTCGGTGATGCGGGACGTCGTTGAAGTTTGAAGTTCGTAGGCCCTCCTGTTACAACAATATGGCTGATTTTCGGACACTGCGTTAATCGGCCTAGTGACCTTGACCTTTGACCTTTCGATCTTCAAATGGGGCCACGGATCACCCATGTCATGTATTTTCTTACCTTTCAATTTTGAGCTTGCTACGCCCTTTCATTCTCGACTTAGGCCCAGGCACGGGACAGACGGACAGACGGACAGACAACGGCCATCAGTACATTATGCCCCACCTTATGGGGAGGGACATAATGAACAAAAGCAACAGCGTTATATCTGCGAAATTATAATACGAGTTTTAATACGCAGTTTGTGGTGTTACTTTGACTAATTAACAAACAATCCCAACTGTTGACTATCACGAGAGGATAGGCATGTTGGATGAGTTCAACTAGCTGAACCAAAGCCATAGAACGTACAAGATTTTTGAGCATTTAATTTTGTGTTAACTATTTCATTTATTTCAACTAAAATTAATACCAGCTCGACAGGACAATGACGTCACTGTGACGTAATTTTAACGGTAATGTTGCTTGCAAACAGTAATTGAATTTGTTTATTATGCCCCCGCCCCTAATAGGGGGGCATTAAGCGAAGCTTTTGTCTGACGTCTGACGTCTGCCTGACGTCTGTCTGTCGCGTACATCGGGCCTAACTCGAGAACAGAGAGGCCTAGGAAGACCAAAATTGGCACAGAAGTAGCCCACGTCACACGTGACTCGGACACCAATTTCAAGTTCAAAAGTTCAAAGGTCATCAGGCCGCTTTACTCAGCGCGGCCTTAACGCGTGAGGGAGGTGCGGCGGTGACCGTGAGAACGTATTGGACGTGGGAAACTACTGCTACGTTGAGTCTGCTCAGCGGCGCGCGAAGCGCTGGGCGCCCACGGGAGATGAGAGGGGCGTGAGCATATCGTGTCGCCACGCGCACAGCTTGTTAATTTCTGCTTCCAAAGTTCACTGAAGAGTGCAACCGACTGCTGCCAGACGGAGCGGCAGATTCAACAATTGCATGTGGCTCTACACTCACTGCACGTGTCTCTCGGCAATGCCTCTACGAGAACTGTCCGCAAATGACTCAAACGGTAGAATGGCTGCTTAACTCTCCAAATTTGAATATCGTGGAGCTATCATGTCTGGGAAGCGACGCGCGAAGTTATTTTGAAACCTTTATCCGAAGCCCAAAACAGTTTCTGAATTAAATGTCGCTCTGGAGAAGATTTGGGGCATTTTTTCTGCAGGTCCAATTAGCAAAGCTGTCCCGAGTTTTAGAAATCGTTTGACAAGAATACGTGAAGGGTGACTGAAGACATTCTAAGCATTTTTCTACTCAAAAAGTGTTCACACTTACGGTGTTGATGCTGTCTTCAATAGTTAAGACAATTTTTTGATAATGTGTTAACTGCTAAGTTGCCATGACTAAAAGTAGCGTAAAATTTTGTCAATTCTGTAGATAGCGTAATGAAACTTTTCAGATTTGCGAATAACCGAATGGGTAACTAGTGTGTAAATATTTATGTCATATTTCTAGGCCCTATAGTCCTTGAAAAAATAGCATAATTCTTTAGGGGGTTACTTTTTGCGTACCCGGTATATTGAGTATAGGGCGGGGGGAACACACAGTAACATAAACAAACAAAACAAAAAGTACTGTCTTCAACCTGGGCTTGTGGAGATAATCTCACCACCGGCATCTAGCGTCTTCGTCTAGACAACTACTTGAATAACAAGTATTGACAACTAAACCAAATACCAAAACAACTAACACACATGAACATGTAATAGAATACTTGACACAATAAGTTATCCCTAACAAGAAATGATATACAATAAATACCTTCCAGAAAATCCTACGATAAATCGACAGGACAGACAGAAAATCACGTTCCACGGACTGTTTACCCCAATGAGATCTCCCAACAGTGCACTATACCGCTACATACACAGAAGCAGTGTACCGACAGGGCGGTCCTCTTGAGGGTCTCCCACCCCTGTCTCTGACTACCAAGGGCTCCTGGATGAACTTTGCGGTGGAGAATTGAATGGACGATACCAGAACTGTTTCCTGCTGTTTTGTGCATCACAGTTACATGCACAATGACGAAGAATTGTCTCGCAGATGAATTAGTGTTAGCCAAGTTTTTCTTTAGTTTTAGGTTTATTTTTTGGATGTGTTTTGTGTGTGTTTTCGACTGAAGCCATCTTGTTTTTCTTTTTGTGTTGCTTGTTTTCTCTTGGTTGTTTTGTGTTTGTTTGCAAGTGATTGACTGAAAAGACCTGTCTCGGAAATGACCTGTAGCGTGTTGATGGGGACGTTAAATCGTACGTAGCCATTCACATATCGTTACTTCAGCTAGAAGAATAGTTTCAGTTGGGGATGAACCGGAACAGAACTGCCGGCCGGCCGGCCGTTGAACAATGACTGTGGTCGTCCGACTGAAGGTGGCGTGACCCGGCAATAAACTGTCTCGATACGCCGGTGATTCGTCTCCTCCGGTGAATATATCGCATACGCAATCGATCGCCGGTGACGACTCATCCAGTCTGCCTGTCGTCAGTCTGCTGGCGATCGACGACGCCAGTCACTGCACAGACACAAGTCCGGCGGTCCATCAGTCCGCCGAGGTCACTGCATGCGCCGCCGCCAGTCTATTAGTCCGTTTCCAGTGTGTTGTTTCAGTGACTAGGATCATTGATTGCATCGTAGCAGCCGGATGCGCATTCGCGTTGGAGCCGTGTTTGCTATCAAGCTCGGACTCCCTCTTCAACGCTCCCTGCATGATGTTCAAAATGGCCTATGAGTTTCTTTTTCTTAGCTTTGACGTCTGCCCATGTGTTTTACCTTCTGTTGTACACCGCCGTCCCTTCTGGCGGCGTATTACGAAATGGTGCTGTCCGTCAGTCTGTCCATCTGTCTGTCCTTCCGTCCCCTTCCACCCCATGAGCCAATAACGCAAGCTCATAAAATTCAAATTTGGAGAAAATAGTCCGCCTTGCACATGTGACTGACACCAAGGTCAAAGTTCAAAGTCGCATGACTCACCGAATTCTCGAATCGGCGAGGTATTATTACTGGAAAAATTCAGCTGCCGACAATGGATATTAGTAGTGTTCCTGTGGAATATTTTCAAGCAGTTATATAGCAATATTTATACTTGTTTTTTCCAAAGCGTCTAAAGATATCTGGTTATTAATTGCTGTGCTTAGGAACTAACCGACGAGATGCACCTCATCCACAGGGAGCGACGTATATCGTGACGTTCATTCCACCGCTGATCTTGCTTTTGTTTGTACTGAACTGATGACCGACAGATTAGTAGTGCACGATGATGATGATAATGATGATGATGAGGCTCGTTCTTAACCCTGCAAACAGTGCTCCCTTCAACTGTGTCTGGTGTCTGCCTCCAAAAAAACTGCGTTGAACTTTGCCGACTACGTCCTTAGCCAGGTCGACTTCAACTGCGCCGCATGGAATGTCTTCATTGTCTTCATTCTCCCGAGACCAACAACACAACTCCGCGTGTCCGTCCGTAGCATGGGCGGCAGACCCGGCAGCTGCCGGATCAGTAATTTGACCAATGATTATGCGCACGTTCACAAACTTCAACAGTCGAGAACATGAAATGAACCCCGATTGTTCCTATTCTTGATCACTGTCGTTTACTGTAATTTGCCGCTTATTGCTCGTTTTTTTGTACTTTTAGGCCTACAGCATGAATCTGAAAACTGTTAACTGCAATAACGGTACATCACAACGCGTTCTATAGTCGTACTATTCAGTCATATCGTATACGTATAATGATAAAATCTACTGAATTACGTATGGTTATGTGACATTACACTCTACTATTTCTGAGAGGTTCTATGGGCGTTTGCTATGGTCGCTATCCCATTAGCTCACTGAATCACTGACGCATGCACGTTGTATATCATACAACACTAATTAAACTTGGTCGCTGCGCGATATTGACATTCAAATGTTATTGTATGGTCTCCAGAGTAGGGGCCTAGTTATAGCGGTGCTCAGTTCTTATCGTTGACTTTGGACACTATACACATAATGATTCTCAGTCTTTCCCTGTTCACAGTATTAGCAATATCAACACGCCCACACCGACTGCCTGCAGCTTCCGCTAGCCTTCAAATCTGTCAATCACACTTCAATAAAGGCTAATACAGTGCTGCGAGCCTGTTCAAATTTCGGATAATAGTCTTTTATTGCAAAACAGTTAGTAATTAGCATTTTGTTCTACAAAAAACTCTTCAAACTTCTATCACGGGAAGAGCTGTTTTAGCCCCAAAGCACCCAAAATCGTTTGTCGACCGGGCTTCGCCCGGACCCGGTGGTGGAGCTTACAGCGCTCCCTCACACCCTTAGCTGGATTTAAGGGGCCTACTTCTAAGGGAGGGAGGAGGGGAAGGGTCGGGAGGAACAGGGGAGGGGAGGGGAAAGAGGGGAGAGAAAGGGAGGAAGGGAGGGAGGCAGGGAGAAGGGAGGGGAGGGAAGGGGAAGGGATTTGCTGGACCAATGTGAAATTGCTTCCTACGCGCCTGCGTAGTTCGTTCTCCAGTTCATTTACGTGGAACGCTGTTCCTGTGACTTAAGCATCGGAGCTTAAAACATAGCTACCAGAAAGGAAACTGAAAACAATTCTATTTACGCGGGAATTTGACTGCTGCTGCTTAACTGCTTGCCATTAGTCGTATTTTATCTTCCTGGGATAATGTTAATGCACTTCTGTTAGTAGCACAGTAGCCTACATGCGCTACAAATTTCATTTTGTGATTACGACTGCGGTCATGCGTGTTGGATGCGGCGAGTAACTCGGCCGTATGCGTGCGACTTGCCACTGTTCGTGCCAACTGCCGGCGCCAGCAATGCTGCTGCGGCATTTCAACTGAGGCTGGTGCGCGGTGGTGATAACGTGATGTCACACAGTTGCTGTCAGCAGCAGCAGCAGCAGCAATCAGTGAAAGACACACTCTGAGCGGTGACTGCAGCGTTATACCTTCACGGCTGCTGTTCACACCAGCCATACGCCGTTCGTGTACGTTGAACCAGAACAAGCAGCTCTACTGGTCGGTAAGTCGATTTTCAGAAGCGTTATCATGATCGTCATCGTCATCATAAGACAGGCCCAGACTGACCTTCGACAACGTTATAAATTCGTCTCGTTCGTTTTGCTGCTTCACAGTTTTTTTTTATTTCTGCCGTGTAATCTGAGCCAGGTACGTTTGCAGATATCAACGCTGTCCAACTTTTTGTATATATGCGTCGCTTTCTCGCGTGGATAAACAAATAGAAGGGCACTCGATATAGAGCGCATACCCCAGCCAACTGAGTAACGAAATGAGACATCGTTGTACGTCATGTTTCAATTTAAAATGTTGATCATCATCTTCCAATAATATACTGTCATCAGAAAAAAGAATAACGTATGAGGATGAGATATTTCTCCAATATCTTAGTAAACGTGTTCCAATCTTTATGATTTTGGAAGAAAACTTCTTCAATTGTGATCTGTTATTACATCTAAACTAGTGAATGCACTAATTTGTGAAACAGAACAACGCAAAATTATGGCTAAACACTGCAGCTGTATTTTAGTCAGACGGTAAAATGCTCAAATAAAGGCATGACCACATCTCTGCAGCAGTCCATACATTTACAGTTTATACTGAAAATGCGCATCTGCGGCAGGCCTAAGCGCTGACGCTGACGCGTGAAGGCACGCTTCGTCCCGTATGGTGAATCGTGAACCGTGAACCGTGCATCTGCGGTGCATCCTGCTGACATAAATTGGGAGTCAGTAGTCCCTTGTCGCAGCTGACTGTGTCGGCGCCCGCTGTTCGTGACGATGCTACCGGCTGTAGCGAGCAAAGGAACCCGTAACGTCATGTTACAAGTAAGGTTCTTCAGAAGACTCCATCCTTGATTACGAAATATCTTCAGCAATTACTTTGCGCCGCAATGTTCGTCTCAACCATTTATTGTTATGTCTATCTTACACCGAAACCAGAAGTTTCTACTCAATAATGACGTCAGTGTAACACACGGTAAGGTACACACAGCGACGAGTGCAGTGTGATGTGCTTCACTGCTTCACTACAAGTTTCATTGTACAGGAAGGTCAACCCGTATAGGGGTATAGGATGGTGGCTCGTATTGCTAGTTAATTACGCCGTAATCGGCAATGGTTCTAATATGAGATGGAGTTAAGTCCTTCTACAAAGAACAACACTGTTTGACATCTTTCAATATTTCCTGTATTATAATAAATTAAACACAAACGATCAATAACAATCACAAACAACGTTAATGTCTATTGACTGGCTCTGTTACCGAAAATGTCACTAAACTAAGCTTTGCAAGCGTGCGTATGCAAGCAGCTGAGCGCACTCACAACTTCGTAGTAGACTCTAGTCTTCAAACGACTTCAACCGTCGTCGAGGTGTCGCGATGTCGATCACCGTCTCGATCTCTGTCAACCAACTTCATGCACCGGACGTCGACGCCGATGAGATGTCGAACAGTCGCCGTTCACCGTCGTTGTCACCGTCGTTGTTACCGGACTTGTGGGCATCGACCAACCTTGCTTTCGGAAGCTCCACTGATCTCTTCGTAGCTTCAAACTGACTGGAACGATCTTCCAGTCAATTCTCAGTCACTCTGCTCGTATTCAGTCGAGCAGATTACAGTACTTTACAAGTACTAACCACCTTTTATGTGGTTTTTATCTCCATTTTATTGAAGGCTTGCTTCAAAAGCCCTCCAGCTCATCAGACCTCTCTCTCTGATTGGTCTACGGTCGTGACGTCACACGCCGCGGTTACTAATGATACACTTAGTATCAGATCTCTTCTCGAAATATTCTGATACGCCGCTAAGCAAGCATGCGGCTGCAGTGCAATAAGGCCAAATTATCAGAGCCAGCCTCAATTAATGGGCTTCACAATACAAGGGTCTACGCTAGAGCCAGCCTATTAAGCGCATTCACTAATGAAAATCGAGGTGGGCATATCTACACTGTCACATTCATTGAGCAGCAGGATGCCGAAATTTAGTGTTGGAGCCATGTGGACGACGAGTCGATAGGCGTGCGCTGTGCGATGCGATGACACTGAGGTGAATGGGGCGTAGAGGGTGTGGTTGGGCTGCTGATTGGCACTGCGTGGGCGTCGCAATGTACGTAATCACCATATTCATCATGGTCTACCAAAATATAATAAGTGAGAGGCGAACACTTCTCCGTGATAGAGTTGTGTATGGATGGGCAAATGTAAATAAATGTGTACATTCTATTGTAAATATTCGTTTCGTTTTTAATATATTCGTAACTCTAGCCATATCCACAGTTCACAATAGTTGGTAGCGAAAGGACTACGCCTGTCTCCACTTGGCGATGCTAGAACTTCGCAGACTTGCAACTGGTGGCCTATTGGTTCTAACTCCCCGGCTCTCGCCAACAAATTTTCGTGACACAAACGCTGACGCGTGGTTTTCCGTTGCTGACATTCTTATTTCTGAAAACGACATACACTAATTCACGCGATAAACTGTATTTATTCGGTTGAAAAGAAAACGTCAAGCGAAAATTTATATCTAAATTAGTTGTTAAAAATAAAATTTATGAAACAATGATAGTGCATTTGATGTACGTTGACAATGAAAGTACAAATGGAAATATCTCATACAGCCTGCTTTGTTAAATTATGTACACAAGCGAATGTATTAACATTGCTATTAACAGCGACGTAACCAGAAAATTTACTTTGGGGCGGCTTAAGCCCCTCCCATTCCATTCCCTCCCCACTTCCTCTTCCCTCCCCTCTCCCCTCCCCTTAGAAGTAGGACCCCAAATGCAGCTAGGGGGTTTGGGGAGCGCTGTAAGCTCCCCGAGCGGGGTCTGGGGCGGAGCCCCAGCCGAAATCGAATTTGGTGCATTTTAGTCATAAAATCTGACATCTGGTGGCAACAATTTTAACGATTTTCCTGAGAATCAACTGACCAAATTTTGT
>Ga0049107_10000527_pt1 | contig 11680 bp, 5 predicted proteins | sample WorMetilPIANOSA1_FD_61187 | JGI IMG/M metagenome (GOLD analysis project Ga0049107, IMG submission 61187) | Marine gutless worms symbiont microbial communities from Max Planck institute for Marine Microbiology, Germany - Olavius ilvae PIANOSA.1 | ecosystem: Host-associated > Annelida > Digestive...
CCGGGTTTATGGCTTCGGTCACCTGCGGCTAACTGCCGAGGACCGGGAGCAGCTCCGGAACCCTACGCTCGTTTCAAGTACGGGACTACCTTTACCTTGTTCTATAAAAGTCGACATTTACTTAAGTCAACATTTACTTACTTATTTGCTTACCGAAATGAATGCGCAGCAAATATTTGTTATAACCTCATGCCAAGACTGTCACTTCTCCGCACGATTTTGAGCGACATTACAAATCAGTGCATCAGTGATAAACAGACTGAAGATGAATGCGGTAACGAGTTTTGCAGCAGTACACAAAAGTTATCGGAATGGGTTAGTTACTGAAGTAGGCTAGGGGTACTGGCGTCAGAGAGCTGACGAGAGGCGACCCTCCTCCAAAGGAGGATCCAGGAGCCTCTAGTGGTCAGAGACAGGAATGGAAGACCCCCAAGTGGACCCTCTAGCAGTGCACTGCTTCTGTGTGTATAGCAGGAGTGCACTGCTGCATGGGAGATCTCTTTGGGGTTAGCAGATCCAGGGAACGTGATCTTCTGTCTGTCCTGTTGATTTATCCTAGGATTTTCTAGCATGTAATTAGTGCGTATCGTCTCATAGTAGGGTTTCTTTTTGTGTGATTGTATTCTGCTATATGTTTATGTGTCTTAGTTGTTTTGGTTAAGTTGTCAGTACTTGCCAAGTGATTGGCTATAGAAAGACTCCTCTGATAACACCTTCATGAGGTGAGGAGATTATCTCCACAACGCCCAGGTGAAGGAGCGTGTTTGTGTGTACTTTTATTTCGTTTGGTTTGTTTATGTTGCTATGTGTTCCCCCCGGTCCTACACAATATATATTTCATACGCCTTTGGCACGATATAGCCATATATGCTGAAAGAGCCGTTAAACACCAAGCAAACAAACAAACATTCTGAAGTAGGCTAAACGCATTAATTGCCTGATTGATTGATCGATTGATTTATTGATTGATTTATTAAGTGAGTGAGTGAGTGAATGATTGTAACAACGAAGTTAAACAAACAGCAACTTTCACTCAAGCACCGCCATTCGTCTGCAGTTGTTCAGTGGCAATAGACGGCGAGTTACTGGCGACAGCTGCGCAAACTGGCTGCTGCTTATTCAGTCTCCAGCTTATCCAGATGCTGTTTTCCCGGCGATGCATGCAGCAGCAGCAGCAGCAGGCGGACGGACGGACGCGCCGACGGGCGACGCATCCCGCCGGGGCGCCGTCCGTGGCCGCAGGGCATCGTTTGACTGTCGGCCGGCGGCGACGACGTCACCCGTGGGTTGGCCATCCGCCGGGAGTGGCCGTGCCCGAGCGCGGGCGGCGCTCTCTTCCGTCCGCCGTGATCCGTGCATTTATATGCGCAATTTAAGTGGCATACGCGGCGACGTCGACCGTGGCGGAGTCGACAGTGGCCGGCCGTCGGACGGCAGCCCTCCACGGTCGAAGCCAGCCCGCCGCGGCTGCGGCGCGCTCGACGACGGGCGAGGGACGGACGGACGGTCGGTCGGTCGGTCGGACGGACGAAGGGAGAAATTTAATCATGAAACTTTTATGAGGCGCGGCGTGCTAACGATACGGCGACAGATTGCGAAGCGACGCCACTCGGAAATAATTCGCAATTTGCAGTTGACGGGTGGCGCGGCGGCGGCCGTGACGCGCGGGCGGCGACCGCGGGGACATCAGACGTCGCGCGGTAGGTCGTTGTGACGGACGGACTGACCGGGCGGCGCCGGCGCGCGGGTGGGCCGTCTCGATTGAGACAATATCCTCCGGCTACTTGGCGCGCACGGAAGCCAGACTGCAGGCTGAGAGCGCGACTCACGACCGACATTAGACGTCATTCACTGCCGACGCTCTGTGAATCAACGATTTAATTTACCAAACACGACAATCTGATCTCTTAACACAACAGCGAATTATGCGAGTATCATACATACATATCAAAAATCTGGGTCAGAAAGGTCACTGAGAAGTAAACACATACAAAATACTGCAAAACATATGCGATTTACATGTATACACGAAACGTCAACGACAAAAACTAGAAATCTGAAAATTCTGCTATTTCATGCAACTTGATTTTATATAAGTCAATAGAGCACACGGCAATTTAGTACTCATTTTCTGATTGTTTATCGAACTTCTTAATAATAATAATAATCGAACGGTCGTAACTTCAGAGGCGCTGGCGGCAGGTCGGATCAGTATTCAGTAAAAGAACAGAAAAGTTTTAAGTCTAGATTTCAAAACAGTAAGAGAATCACTGATGAGAACTGTTTGTGGCAGCGAGTTCCAGACAGTCGGTGCTGAAGACCGGAAAGCACGCCTAGAGAAGTCTGTTCTCATGAACCGTTGGTCCAGCAGCGGGATGGCTGATGAACGTAAAGTTCGGTTGCAAGCGCGTTCTACGATTCGGCGATGTAGATAAACCGGAGTGGACGTGCTCCGAACTTTGTATGTCAGAACTGCCAACTTGTATGTGATCCGCTGCTGGACTGGCAACCAATGCAGCTGGTGCAGTAACGGCTTAGCGTGGAATCGCCTCGGCGCTTGGAGCACAATCCGAGCTGCATTGTTCTGGACTCGCTGCAGTTTTTTTGTTAATTAAGGCCGTTTAAGTGAATAGATTAAATGAAGCAATATTGGATAAATTTATTTCCGTACTCTCCAATGACTCAACGAAAGTGCATATAATAAGCACAAGCTCCTGATTCTTGTTTAGGCGTATTAAATTTTGTGCAAAGTATTTTTGTTATTTCTTAACGACTGTGAGGTTTATTCAATTAGTGGGGGTTTGTTGAACTATTAACAGCTAGGTGCCTGACTAGTGTTTTTGATACCAGAATTCAGTTAAATATAAGGCCTAATGCCTAGTAATACAATAATGAGACCAAATGGTTTATAATAAAATGTATTAACGAATAAACAGATGTGCAAAATATCAAGTGCTACAGTTCGCAAGTGTGTCTGAAACAGTTACAGCAAGAAACCGGGGCTCAACCCCTTACTAATAGTTACTACTACACGGCCGCTTGCCTTGGCCACAGTAAATCATAAATAGTCTGTGAAACAATTCACTAGGCCTAACAGCACAATCACACAGCTTGCCACTGTCCAGGTAAAAGCTAGGCCTATACAGATCCACACAGTTGGATCAAGCTCACAATGATAGCCTATATTAAGCTCACAACGAGCGTTATCAAATCACAGACTCTCAAGCGAATCAAGAAATAATGTCCCGTAGGACCCACAAGATACACTCTCGAAAAATCAAAATCGAACGTACCTCACAGCTCAAAAGCAACAGAGCCACGGAGATGCCGATGACAAATCAAACGCAGACCGCCCAAATACGCAGCACTCCAGACGTTAAACCCGTCAATGCCGCCGAACACACGGACAAATTACCATCCGCTTCGAAAATAAATCACGCACGACGTGAAAATATGCTCGAAAAGACTCAGTGAGCTTCCTCAATTTCCATCCATTTCCCTTATATCCAACTCCGTTTCCCTTATAATTTCTTCCTTCTGGCCTACGATTTATATTGACGAAAAAGTGGTCACTGTGACCCGCGAAGAACGTTCCAGGTCAGTGAAGATAACACCTCGTGGGCGACGAGATGTCAACACTGGCCGTCAATCACCCACAGAATCGGGTGCATGCTGCTAAAAATAACTAGTCGAGAACAGAGAGGCCTAGGAAGACTAAAACTGGCACAGAGGTAGCCCACGTCACGCGTGACTCGGACACCACTTTCAAGATCAAAAGGTCAAAGGTCAAGGTCACATGGGGCGGGGGCATATTGTGGCGGTCTCCCGCACTGCTTGTTAAAAAATTCACTCTTCACCCAGGACTATTTTAATGGTAATCAGATGTAGCTTTGGAGTCTTTGCTGTTTGTTGAATTCACTGTACGTTGCCACCATTCCAGCAGTTAGACAGACACACACAACACTTAAAGCTCAACTTTCTATATCAGCAGGATGACTAATTATAAGTAACAATCACAATCAAGATCGACGTTTTATTCTAAACTGACACCCACAATCACGTCATCATTACTACACCGTGTCTCAAAAAGTGTCCGCTGTTTAATCTTCCACGACTTGAAGAAACCTGAAACAATATTCGTAATTTTTAGCAAGTATAATATACCAATAACATTAGTTTCTATAAGCATTTATTGTAACTTCGCATCAAACCTCATGCTTTCTTATTACTTTACTTTGAAATTTTTCAGGGTTGCGAAGGTAACGTATTTATTTTCACACGTCACTGCCATGTTTGTCAACATGGCATTCATAAAGAAAACCATATTCTGATTAATAATTTGTATCGGTTTAAAGGATACGCTGCGCAGAAGTTGCCGAAAGAATTTCAAGCTAAGAGTTGGAACGAACGAGTGAAGTATCCAGGAGCTGCTAAGAAAACTCAAGACACCCCTCCGCTCTAGTTGACGGGCGTCCGGGAAGTGACAGACCGTGAACCATGCGAGCTGCGGATAATGTGATCCTGTTGATGACCTCGTGTTCAGTCAGGAAGGTGCGCTACAGACACACCAGTCAGTACTGGAAATTTCAAGGAATACTGGAATTCGTCAGTCGTCAGTCGGTTGCAGCATCCGTGGTCTTTTCGCAGTCACCCGTCTGAAGGTGCCTATATGCTAATGTATTCTCGGGTAGTGTAGTAACACGACTAAGGTGATGTGAGAAATTTATGCGCATATATTTAGAAGTTATGATTTTCAGGACATTGCATGCAAACAATTTCAATGATCAGTTCAGTTCAAGCTGCTTTAAATTACAGAAGAAAACGTAGCTGACATTGTTTGCATACGAGACACATGGTAATTGCCTCAACAGCAAAAAGTGGAATTCCATTCATATTATTCCAAACACCAGGCCTAATTGTAGAATGGTTGTATAGAATATATTTATAATATTAACAACAAGTTTCCACACATCATTTTATAAACAACTGCTAATACTTTTATCTGAAACCTTCAAAGATGACGCAATTTCACAAGTTCCTCCAAATCTGGCGAGTTACTTCAGCACTGAATGCATAACAGCGCGTTTACACTTGCTCTTCACGTGCGAATTTAATGCTACAAGAAACAAAATGCTGACAAAATGATCCAATTTCACGTATTTGGAGGAACTTGTGAACAGCTGTTCAAAGTTATAGCTAAAAATTCAAACAATTCAAACAATTGACTTCATAATTTCTGGACACGGTGTACGGTACCGTATTTATCCTGCAAAACTGCGTTCAGGCCAATTTTACGTGTTAGTAACTCATCAAAACGTATTGAATATCTTTATTTCACCGCAGAAATAGTATCAAGGTATAATTCAACCAATAAAATTATCCACTGGTGCGTAGGGAAGCTGTTTGTCACTTTCTTTCTTTCTTTCTGCAGTACTACATTTGCTTTTTCGCTACACGCACGCAACGCGACTTGACATATTTTGTCACGGCTGCGCGGGTGAGCGGGTGACATATCAATGAGCGAAGGATGACGACAGGTGGTCTCGGTGGCGGCCGCGTGGCGACGACGGACCGCGATGTCTCATGTCGTTCGCATCATCCGCATCTCGGTCGGCGATGTATCGCTGTCGTGATGCCGGCGTCGGTCGGTGGCGCAACCTTCACGCGATGCCGCATGCAAAGCCGGGTCAGGTCGGACGTCCCGCGGCCGGGCGCGGCGCGCATGCGGCCGACGAATGGGCCTGTCAATAGATAATTGATGGACCGTTTTATTCCGTGTAGCTGAAAGCCAGCGACGCCCGTAATGGGTCCCCGATCGCCGGCCGCCGCCCGGCGCCTAATGGAACGGCGAGCCGCGGCGAGCGAGCGGGTGGGCGCCGCGGTGGGTCGGCGAGGCGAGGCGAGGCGACGACGACGATGTTGCTACGGCGGCACGGCTTCGGCCTCTTCAATTACCGCGTTCGCATGCTGCTTACTGCCGGCGCCGGCTACGAACGACACCGCTGCAGCCGCTGTGTTTGATGCGCTGCGTGTTACACTGCTGCTGCTGCTGCTGCTGTGGCTTCACCAGGACACATTGCGACCATGGATGCTCAGTCGCAAAATATTCAGCGTCACAAGTTCACAATATTTATTTATTTATTTATAAACTTTATTTATTTATTTATTTATTTATTTATTATAAAATCGTACAGTGAGTACAATAGAAACACATAAAAGAGAAAAAGTAAAAGAAAAACGAACACAGAGAAAAAATACTGAAAAGAAGTTTCAAAAAAAATAAAATAAAAATACACGAACAGTTACAAAACACACAATGAAACACTAATATACGCGCGCATATCAGCATTTTTCCTGCACTACTGGTGAAATATTAGTGTAAACAAATAAAATAAATTCGTCGTTTTTATTAGTTGTGCGGTTAGATCGGTGTTCTTCACATAGCGAGTCGCTAATGTATGAAACAGTTTATTTACCTTTGTGATAAAGTTGACTTTTCTACGTCGTCAGCTTTTCAGTGATCCGTAGTGAAAAGGTTGATCTGAGATTTGATCAGTTGACTTACGTGTTTGCAGTATACGGCTTTTCTGACTATGGGCAGTGTATTAGTGCTCTTTCTAGCCTCATTGCTGGTCGTTTTTGTCGTCATTGTCTCTTGCTCATGGCAAATTAACATCGACTGAATAATGTGTGAGAAGGACATGGTCAACGTCACAGAACAACAGGAAAAACATAATATAATATTACTTTTGCAGCGATGTAACGCTTACGCGCCGTTTTAAAACGTTTTAAATCTTACAGTACTATTGGTTGTTTAACTATTGAGTAGGGCCATTGATTAATTAAATAATTTGAAATTGATTAATCGAGAAAGTTTAATTAAAAAATTAATGGATTAATTTTCGATTAATTTAAAACATATTTCCGACACCGTAACGTAATTCGAATGGATAAAATCGGAAATCACTACAGCTAACATATGAAATAGAGTATACTGTTTGTACAAGTCAATCAATCTATTATTTCAGCCAGTCTCTTAAGCAAACTATCACTGTGACACATTCGGGTAGCAAGGAGTATCTCGTTAATTAACTGTGTATGCGAATACATTAATATTGACTAAAATAAATTAATAGATAAACAGTTATAAAGACTAATTGGTCGTTAAAATTCGCAGACATGCTATCTAATTTGGCTCATAGATGTAAAAAAAACGTTTTTTTACGTTTTTTTATTCATGGCACGTTTTTTAACGTTTTTTATTTTGCCAACGTTTTTTTATTAAAAACGTTCATTGAAAATACCATCTAAAATCACTTTTGAAACAACGGAAACAAATTGGGTCTGTATGATTGTTTTTCTTTGTGCCCACGTTAGACTTTCCATATCGACCTATATACTGACAAGCATTGTTACTTACTTACCCTATAGGCTTATACTTCTAGACATGCATGGGAATCATCATCATCAAAGAACTGATTTAGGTGGCATAATGTCAATCACTAGCGTATTTACCATTGGGCCATTTGTGCCATGCACCCCTTTGCAAAATCCTAAATACGCTACTGACGTCAATATGCCTAGTCAAACAAAATGACGGAACGTGGGTTGAAAAACATCAACGGTTTTTATTCAACGTTTACAAACGTTTTTTTTTATTTTTGCCACGTTTTTTTTACGTTTTTTAACGTTTTTTATTTTTTTCTGGAACGTTTTTACATCTATGATTTGGCTGTTTCTGCGCCAATTTTGAAATGCCTAGTTTTTTCCGTTCTAAAAAATACAGTCAGGGTTCCAATATTTAAAAATAGGTCATGTAATCCAGGGCATGTCCACTTTGACCCTAAATATGAAATTTCATAGAATTCCCTTTATACACGCTAAAAGTCTATCAAATATTGTGCCTCTGCAGTTATGGTCTTGGCCGTGGGCCAAGTATAATTCGACGAAAGTAATGTATTTGGGGTACTTCAACAGTAAAATTAGAAATGCGCCTGCGCAGTATCGTGTAACCGCAGGAGGGTATAAAATGATCACATAATTATATGGAATTCTCGACCACGATTTGCCTATTCACGACGGTTTATGGAGCTTCGGTGACGATTAAAGATCGTTTACCGGTACTCTCGAGCGCCACAATATTGCAAAAGCAGCTTTTGGTCGAAATTGTTCCATCAGAATGTTCCGGGAAGGGGTGTGTCTGGAAAATGACGGGTTGTTAATTTTATAACATTTACAGCTGCATAGACAGACGTATAGTGCGTTAACATCTGTTTGGCGAGTTACAAAAACCCAAATAAGCTGAGTAAACACTTTGGACGCGTTTGGCTCATGTGCGGAAAACGGATCGTGATGAAATGTTGCCCAGCGGTGGACATTCACGATGTAATCAACTACATAAATTTTTAACGATCGGTTAATGAGTTTTGGAGTGGCGAGGGTGAAATTTTCGAATCCGACTCTGTAACGTAATTCGAATGGATGAAATCGGAAAGAGACTGTGGCAAACTCGAGATATCTCAATAGATACTAAAGTCCGGTTACTAAAAACCACTGTATGGCCGGCAGCCACCTATGGGTGTGAAGGCTGGACGTTAAATAAATCTGACGAGACACGAATAGACAGATCCTACGGGTGTCGTGGACAGCAAGACAAACCAATGAATGGATTCTGGAAAAAGCTGGAGTAAAAGGAACTTTGTTAGCTAGTGTAAAAACAAAGAAATTACGCTATATTGAGACACAATAATATTGTTTAGACAATATCATCCAAGGAACGTTATCAAGAAAGGAAAAGAGGAAACCAAAGACTGTCAGCAACGGACAAGAGAAGTTCAACGGAGAAGGACGATTTATGGCGCAGTCAACCCTCGGATCGACGATGACTGAAGTCAAGTCACTCGCGGGGCCGTGCTTCAGTGCGCCACACCTGGTGACGCCAATGCGCAGCTGGTTGGGATGAGGGATGAACAGAGGGAGAGATTGGGGAGAGCAGCCGTGCCGCCGCGAGAGAACAGCAGAATGCGGCAGTATTTCTTGTGGCGTGTTTGCGTGCAGTCGTCGTCTCGGCGTGGCGTAGAAAGCAGCCGAGAGACAAACCGCCCCGACCGCTAACCAACTTCGACCTCGGAGCGCGGCGCGCTGGCCGCTCACTGCGTATTTACGAGTCACACTCGCCTATCTGACCCAGTTCCCTATCTACAGTCACTCCCTGACGCTAATCGCAGCACGAAGGCGTTCTGCTTTCTCCTCAAATTTTAATTAGGAAAATAAATAACGAAAAACTCAGTATGTATGGCCTGTATATGTGTTCGCTACCGGAACTTCCGGTTGCGTTTGTCAAAACTCAGCATGTAAATAGGAACGTCAGAGTTTTGTAGATGCAAACATGCGCTGACCTCAGTTGCAAGTATCCAGCTGGAAGAGTTATGAATTGCAAAACAACAACAACAACTACTACTACCGCCGCCACCACCACCACTATTACTTTGTTTGAGCAATATATTTTTTCCAGTGATCAATCCAGTTTAGGCGTGGTCTCCGCACCGTGATCCGAATCACCTCTGAAGTTTACTCAGCTGGTGCCAGTGACACATCCCACCCTCCAAAAATTCATTAAAAATCCTTTTGCGACTTTCTGAGTTATCTGCTAACAGACAGAGAACAGAGAGACGAGCAGAAAAAGTCAAAAACATAACCCGTCGGTGGGGACAAAAAATGCAAAGAACGTTGACATAGATCATATACTGAACGATAAACTTACTTACTTACTTACTTACTTACTTACATGCTTGCTACTGCTCTTAAGTTTCTGAACGCTGAAGGCTGTAGCAAGCACAAATGAAAAGCGTATGCACTCGGACTAGTGGAAGGTTGGATGTGAGACTAGCACCAGATGACTAAATTTTGGTGGTGATCCGGAACACGATGTGGATACAGAATTTTTAAAAGGATTTTTGCCACTGCAGCACATGGACTATTTTATGTTTATTACCCTTGCGCGCTAAGCTTAGCGGCGCAGTGCATTGTAATCGGTCCTGTCTGTGGGTTTGTTTGTTTGTGTGTTTGTGGGTCTGTCACCACGATAACTCGAAATTGCATGCATCGATCCTCACCAAACTGGGTTTGTGGATAAAGGTAGTCACCGTCACCAGCTGATTAAATTTTGGCCGTCCTGCGCCCCCGGAAAGGAAGTCTGCGGCGGGGCGAAAATGTTTGGCTCCGCCTTGCTATGCAGCCAGCGCGCAGTGTTTGCGTGTCTCCGAGCGCTTTTTCATTATTGTTGTTTTAGTGATTTTGTTATTTTCCCATTATCAGTGCTTTATTCAAAACTTTATTCGAAAGTCGTCGTCACCGCACTCTGTCGAGTTTTGAGTACTCTCAAACGTAAAGTCTGAACGGTTAGACACAGCGGACGTGTCGTCGTCATCGTCGTCTCATGTCATCCTCCAGGATGACATTAGACATGGCGGTGTGCAGAACATGATGCGATCTGCCCCCGTGAATCATAAAGAACTGTGCCACTATTGTTTTTGCGATATCTTTGGTTTTCGTTGACCGATTTTAACAAGTTCACATATCTGAAATAAGAATTACCACCTCACCTAACTGTGTTGCTGCGCTACCGTGTAGAGTGCGAGCAGATGCAGTTTTTTTGTGAAAACTCGCATGGCTGCGCTTATTTTCTCGAAACGAGATGTCACTGTGGCACGTCACCGGGTTTGGTTAATTCCCATACATGTTCGTTCACTTTTTAAGAGTTGATATCAAATGGATGTAAAACAAATGCATTTACAGTAATTTGTTAAAATTCAGCAAGACAAAGCATCTGTCGTCGCGCTCGTGAAACCGTCGAACTGTTGCCAGACGCCAGACGCAAAAAGTTGCCGACGAATTTTTATGGAATTTTTCGGAGCAGTGGGAGGCGTGACGACAACAGTACATTAGACATATAAGATTTCGGTGGTGCGGATACCGGAATTTTTAAACGGGATTTTTACCATTGTAGAATACAGCAATTTTACGAATTTTGCTGATAAATCGACGAACTCACTAACAACACACGATTCGATTTGTTAATCCAGATTCGGGATTTTTTTCCGGATTTTTTGGCATCGCACGATGTGGACAATCGATTGAATTTGGCTGATAACTGGAAAATTTTCCACCAATTCTTATGAAGTTTTCAAAGGGTGGGTTGTCTCACAAACAAAAACCATTCTATTTCGGTTCCGATCTGGAACGTGTCCCGGAATTTTTTATCGGAATTTTTGTCACTGCGCGATAGGCCAATTGTAAGAATTTATCGGGACAGCTGCCTTGGCGGAGGTTTGCCCTCTCCAAGTGCTTCCAGTTTTAATTGTTTTGATTTCCTCGCTGATATGTCGACGGTGGCGTCGATATTGAAGCGCCGGAGTCATACCTGAACGCGTGACTCGGTGAGACCGATGCGTAGCGCGAGCTCTTCGCGCATGAAGATGTCCGGGTAGTGCGTCTTGCCGAACGAGCGCTCCAGCTCGTTCAGCTGGGCCGGGGTGAAGCGCGTCCGGTGTCGTTTCTGCTTTGCCGGTTTGTCGGAGTCGACGCCGGCGGCCGCGGAGGGCGCCGGCGCCGCCGCGGGCTGGTCACGGCCCGGTCCGACGACGGAAGGCTTCATCGGGTGACTTCCGGTTCCCGCCGC
>Ga0049107_10000528_pt1 | contig 11679 bp, 9 predicted proteins | sample WorMetilPIANOSA1_FD_61187 | JGI IMG/M metagenome (GOLD analysis project Ga0049107, IMG submission 61187) | Marine gutless worms symbiont microbial communities from Max Planck institute for Marine Microbiology, Germany - Olavius ilvae PIANOSA.1 | ecosystem: Host-associated > Annelida > Digestive...
AAGAAAAGTGAAGAACTCAGAGAACTCTTAGGATTGGAACCAGTCAGTTTGATGATCAAAAAGAGTAGGTTGAAATGGTTTGGACATGTTGAACGAAAAGATGATAATGACTGGGTCAAATGTTGTATAACATGGGAAGTTGAAGGAATTAGACAGAGAGGACGCCCGGAAAAGACCTGGTGCAATTGTGTTAAGAATGACATGGAAGATTTAGGTCTGTCCCAAAAGATGCGCAGTCCAGGAATAAATGGAGAAGGAGAATTAAGGGGCAACTGGCTAACCCAGGTTCACCTGGAAAAATGGCCAATTAAAACGGAGAGTGTGTGGTGTGGTCTAACAACTGAACCAAAAAATCAAGAGAAAATATATAAGAAGAAACATAAAAAACACAAATGCAATAAAACAGACCGGAATGAAGAACTTGAAAAACCTAGCATAAGATGGAGCACAGATATAGCCTGTTCTGGTCGCCTTCTATTACATCTGTCTGCCAGATGAATTGGCCATATTATTCAGTCCTCAGAGCTTGCACAGGGAGCGAAAGAATAAGAAGCAGGACTGCATGAAATGCTGTTATACCATTTTAATACCACTTTGTAGAGGTATCCTTCTTCGGCTCTGGGGCTGTAAGAATTGACCCTCTCTGTTTCCTGGCCGGATGTTGTACAAGGCGACTAAACCAGGTCTAGTTTCTGTTTTATATCTCAGCATGTGTTATAATATATTGTTGTTTATTAGGGCCCCTTTTTATGTATCATTAGTTTTCGTTGCTATGAGTTCTGTCTTTTTGTTGTTCTAGTTAAGTTATCAGTATTTGCCAAGTGATTGCCTAGAAAGACTCCTCTGAAAAAGCCTAATCATGGTGAGGGGATGATCTCCAGAAAGTCCAGGCAGAAGAGTGCATATGATTTTCTTGGTTTATTGTATTGCTTCATTGTTTTATTATGTATTTGTATTGTCTCCTGCCCCTACGTGATATAAATTTTCCTACTGTTATGGTGCAGTATAGCCTATTTGTGCTGAAAGTGCTGTTAAACCCCAAGCAAGCAAACAAACAAACAAACGATTCTTCGTCTGTGAAACTGCTAGCTGAGCTGTTTAACTTGCAGTAGGCTCATGTAACTTGCAGAGTGGACGTACGATGTGTTCGATGATTATAAAACACTGCTATGTATGTGTGTGTGTGACAGGGTCGTGGTGGTAAGGGTTCAATATTCGTGTGGGCGACTGGTAACGGTGGTTCGGTCGGTGATGACTGCAGCTGTGATGGCTACGTGTCCAGTATCTACACGCTGTCTGTCGGCTGTATATCAGACCACGGACTGAGTACCTACTTCAGTGAAGTCTGTCCGTCTACGATCGCCGTTGTGTTTACCGGCGGCTCGCATGAGATCCCTGGCGAGGCCGACTACAAAACGCCAAAGATTAAAGTGGTCTGTAGCCGAGTGTGTCGTGCGAATTAATTCTAACAGAGGGAAGCGGTGACGCAATTGCAAATAATTTTTCTGTCTGATTACGAACAGTATAAATCAGGCGGTGTTACTGCTGGATGAGCTGATAGAATATGATGCTTCAGTGTGCTTTAACACTGTTGGTTGGGTGGCCCCGTGCGGGCTCCGGGGTTGTAAGAATGGACCCGCTCCATTTCCTGGCCGGATGTCGTACAAGGCGACTAAACCAGGCGTAGTCTGTCTATCATATCTTAGCATGCTGTATTGTATTGTGGTTTATTAGAGCCCCTTTTTATGTATTGTTAGTTTTTGTTGCTGTGTGTTCTATCTTTTGGTTGTTCTGGCTAAGTTGTCATTACTTGCCAAGTGATTGGCTAGAAAGACTCCTCCGAGGAAGCCTAACCATGGCAAGGGGATCATCTCCATAAAGCCCAGGCCGAAGAGTGTGCATGATTTTCTTGGTTTATTGTATTGCTTCATTGTTTTATTATGTATTTGTGTTGTCTCCTGCCACTACGTGATATATTATCCTACTGTTATGGCGCGATATAGCCTATTTGTGCTGAAAGTGCCGTTAAACCCCAAGCAAACAAACAAACAAACAAATTGTTGGTTGGGTGACAGGTGAGAATTAAGGGGGCAACCGGTAACCCAGGTTCACCTGGAAAAATGGCCGTTTAAAACGGAGTGTGTGTGTGTGTGGTTATGTGACAGGAAGGGCATCCTACCTGTAAAAATTCGTGCCTCAGCAGTTTCCAAATGTTCTTTGTAGAGTTTTGGGGGACTCCAACGTAATATGGAGTAATCTTTGGAAATTAGGCTGGTTAAACACCAGTGAAAACTATTGTTGCATGTGTAGGAAGGTATCGTTATGAGAAGACTGTGAACATAAATGGCAGATACAGACATTCCTATTTCCTGACATACTCCAAACAAGCAGAGATGTCTGGTATAGGTATACTGGAGTTTAACGTCCCACTCGATAGCTGTAGTGTGTCGAGTGGGACTTGAACACTCTAGTATACTATACCAGACATATCTGCTTGTTTGGAGTATGTCAGGAAATAGGATTATTTTTCTTTTGTCATTTCGCATTATTTGGTATGGCGGACGACTTGTTGTCAACATGTGGAAATGTACAATCTGATATCAGTTGTGTTGACATGAGGTGACATAGAGCATATAATTATTGACGTCGAAGTACATTTGTTTTGTCATATGGTAAAGTGAAGTGGGGCACTAATGGAATCTCATCTCTCTTTGCATAGTTGTGAACCTGGAGATGTCACTGTTGTTTCCAAATGCACAGACAATGAACGCCAGACCTATGGTTTACGTCCATAGCTTTGTGCCCACCCATGGAGGAATGGCCATGCTGCACTGTGGTGGTCGCCCATGCCAGCAGCTGCTGTCCTTAATGTGGAGTAACTTCACTGATCAAGATCAGAGAGTTGCTGCTATACCAGACCGTTACTCTGTGACCAATGAGACTTCCACGTTCAGCAAACAAGTGGTTTACCATTACTTACAGAATTATTTCAGTGGTATATAATTAAATAAGGACGTCGCTTACTGAACTGTGGTATGCTTTATGCAAACACTCCATTTACAGCTAGTTCGAGCATATTCAGCCTGTAGTCAACTATTATGCTTTTGTCCTTCAGTGCTCTGACACTGTTGGTTGGGCGACAGGAAGGGCATCCTTCATGTCAAAAAAGTTGGGTGTTGGTTTGTTGGTGGTGATGATTTGACTGGAACTTTGCACATCTTATAGCTCATGTTGTTACCACCACCTCCGTCATCCTTAGCTTCAATAAAATCCAGAATGGCAACATTCTGGTACTGGTTAACCCAGGTCCAAGGTGGAAAATGGCCGTTAAAACAGAGAATCAATCATTGTGTTTCAATGTTCGATATCGGCAGGTGACCACCGATCTTCATGATGACTGTACGTTGGAGTTTCAAGGCACGTCAAGTGCAGCTCCACTCGCAGCTGGCTGTATAGCACTCGTCCTGGAGGCAAAGTATGCGTATTATGTCTTACTTATTGCCATTTAATCAGTGCTTTGACACTGTCGGTTGGACAACATTAAGAGCATCCAGCTTGTTTGTTCGTTAGTGATGTTGATATCATAGAGTAGCTGTGCTGATAAGCCCGTGCGGCCTCTGGGGTTGTAAGAATTGACCCGCTCCGTTTCCTGGCCGGATGTCGTACAAGGCGACTAAACCAGGTCGAGTTTCTGATTTATATCTTAGCATGTGTTATACTGTATTGTTGTTTATTAGGGCCCCTTTTTATGTATCGTTACTTTTCGTTGCTATGTGTTCTGTCTTTTGGTTGTTCTGGTTAAGTTATCAGTACTTGCCAAGTGATTGGCTAGAAAGACTCCTCTGAAGAAGCCTAATCATGGCGAGGAGATCATCTTCAGAAAGCCCAGGCAGAAGAGTGCGTGTGATTTTCTTAGTTTATTGTATTGCTTCATTGTTTTATTACGTATTTGTTTTGTTTCCTGCCCCTACGTGATATATTATCCTACTTCTATGGCACGATATAGCCTATTTGTGCTGAAAGTGCCGTTAAACCCCAAGCAAACAAACGAACAAACTGTGCTGATAAGTCCACTGCACTATTGCTGTGCCGAACCACTGCAAGTTGCCGTGATGGTGACTGGGAGAAAGAAGCCGATGAAACAGACGTTTAGACACGTTTGTGTATTATAGCGGGAATCTGACATGGCGCGACGTCCAGAACATCGTCGTCGAGACGTCTCGCATCCCCAACGCCGAGGAAGACGGATGGACGGTCAACGGAGGCGGTCACCATGTCAACCACAGGTTTGGCTTCGGTGCCCTGGACTGCGGTCGCATGGTGGAAGCTGCTCAGAGTTGGATCAACGTTCAGCAACAGCATATCTGTCCTGTGGCTAATTCAGCATCACCAGTGTGAGATTTCTGTGGTTTTATTATAATTTCATGCAAAGTACTGTTGCTTTTTATTATAACATTTGATCATGCACGGTTTTGGGATTGATTCAGAGCTATTTAAGGGCCCGGGGTACTGGCGTCAAGAGTGCTGACGAGAGGCATGGCGACCCTCCCCAAGGTATCCAGGAGCCTTTAATGGTGAGAGACAGGGATAGATGACCCCCAAGAGGACCCTCTGGCAGTGCACTGCTTCTGTGTGTGTAGCGGGGGTGCACTGCTGGGAGATCTCCTTGGGGTAAGCAGATCCCTGGAATGTGATCTTCTGTCTGTCCTGTTGATTTATCGTAGGATTTTCTTGCATGTATTCATTGCGTACTTTAGTGTCGACTCTTATTATGGATTCTTTTTATGCTCTTGTATTCTACTATATGTTCATGTGTGTTAGTTGTTTTGGTTTAGTTGATTGGTTAAATGATTGGCTAGAAAGACCCCTCTGATGACGCGGATTGATACCTTAATGTCGTGAGGAGATTACCTCCACAAACTCCAGGTCGAAGAGATTGTTTATGTGTATTTTATCTTTTGTTTGGCTCATTTATGTTACTAAGTTGCCATGTGATTTTCCCCCGTATGTCTATGGCACAATATATCCTATTTGTGCTGAAAGTACCTTTTAACACCAACTCACCAAGTAACCAACCATTTAAGGGCAAATTCTGGGGATGTGAATTTTTTTTACTGATGTTTGAAAGTAGGTACTTGCTTTGCTGCTTTGACAGTTGATTGGGTGACAGCGATGGTTATAGGTTCAAGATTCTTCCCTGATTCTTGTTTGGGAGACCTTAGACGGACCTGGCCTAACCTGGAGTGATCTCCAGAAAAATAGTCCAGTTGAACAAAACCCAACAGTAGCAGTTTGAAATTAGCCAGTGTGATTGAATTGTAGAGTATGTAGCAGAGTGTTTGGAAATGTTTCCCTTCAGTGCTTTGACACTGTTGGTTGGGCGACAGGAAGGGCATCCGGCCTGTAAAATAGACTTGGTGTTGGTTTGTTGGTGGTGATGATTTGACTGGGGCTTTGCACGACTTATAGCTCCAGTTGTCACCACCACTTCCATCATCCTTTGCTTCAATAGACACCAGCTAGCCCGGGTTCACCTGGAGAATGGCCATTAAAATGGAGAGAGCGAGAGAAAGAGAGAGAGAGAGAGAGAGAGAGTATTTTGAAATCAGTCTGTTTATGGCTGTGCATGTACAGTGTTTATCATAATTTACGCATGTATTTCGCCATACACATGAGTATTCATTGCTGTACATATGCAGTGACCTTGATGCCGGGAAGACTGTCACGAGTTCGCTGATGGTAGATGGGTGTCGCGACCATGACAACAGAATTGATCACCTAGAGCACGTGCAGGTATTCGCACTTTCACTGCTGGCTTAGGATTTTGTGCTGAGTTGTTCGCAATGGATTAGATTTAGCCAGTGCTCTTCTATAATCAAGATTGGCTTAAAAATGACAAAAATATATGCCTTAAAGCTTATTCATTGCAGTACTGGAACCAGGAAGAGGCATTCATTAGAGTGAATACACATGCTGTTCTGATGTGATGGCTCTGTGGCATGGTGGTTAGGACGCTGGACTTGCTATCAACAGGTCTTGTGTTTGACTCCGGCCTCCGACCGTAGTAATCGGTCACACACATGCCCAGTGCCTCTGAAGTTTCAAAATTTGTTTAATTTTATTTAAAATTTTAATAATGGCGAAACTGCTGGACGTACTGTTGCACGGCATTCATCCGGTTGATTTGCAAGCGTGTTCATCTTCCTTTGATGTCTTGTCTTCCCTAGTCAGGCCTGAATTAAGGTTGTCGCAGGCCGAGGCACCACACGACCATAGGCCCCTCTGACTGTCACCACTGCACACACTGCTGCATTGTTTGCCTTGTTTTAGAAATAACCTGGGATGTAGCAATGCAATCTCCGTATAGCACAGACAGGTCGTTGTGTGAAATTGATATTTTACTACACAAAATCCTCAGTTTAGTGAGTACAGTGCATGATGCACTGGTGACTGATCGACTGACGCGCATTGAATATATTTTGCGTCTGTTTGACGTGTGTCTCTGGGCATTGCAGTCCTAGGCAGTATAATGCCTATTTCATAATCCAAAATATTACAAAATTAATTTAAACCGTTGATGAGTTATTAGCAAGAGATTGAAGGGGCTACTTTTTTGGTACGCCGTGTATGCCATAATCCAGTCCATAATCCAAAATATTACAAAATTAACTTAAACCGTTAATGAGTTATTAGCAAGAGATTGAAGGGGGCTACTTTTTTGGTATGCCGTGTATGCCATAATCCAGCACTGTCATCTTTGTGAAGGCTTGGACTTGCCCGTAAGTACACTTGCCACCTTTCTGGTAATGTTTGACCTGTCTGGTTTTGGCCGGATGTCCTTCCTGACGCCACCGGTAGGTTAAATGGGTTTCAGCAGGACTCATACCCGGATTAGCCGGATGAAAGTACAGTTCCATGTACTACTCAGCTGTGGCTGCTTCTTGCATCTTTGCTATAAACCAGAACATGCACCACATTCTGAGTATGGAGTATATGTTGTGGAGTTCGTGCTTAAATGATCTTCACAAAAGAGGACAACTTGTTGTTGGCAGAATTAGAGAAATATATCTTTGTTGCTGTTACTGTTTTTGATACAAGTACGTAGTGAAAGTGGTGCAAAGAAATATATTGTGATGTTATGGACATGATTTAACAAAGGATGTGAATGAATCATAATGAAATTATGTGACAGATGTGTTAGTTTGGTAGCCGAGAGATCCAGACAGAGGTAAAACATGGTAAGAGGTTGTGGACAAGGACATGAGTGAGTAATGCTATGGATTGTAGTAACTAGTAGTAGTAGTAGTAGTAGTAGTTGTTGTTGTTGTAGTTGTAGTAGAGTAGTAGTAGTAGTAGTAGTAGTAAGAACGTAAGAATAGCTTGGATCCGGTGTTCATAATTACAAAGTCACTAGTGCGCCGCCGTCTTGGCATCCCTAAACAGACAGCAATTTATGTCTTCAATAACAAACTGACTGATTAGAGGAATTGGAGCAGCAGTAATAGTGATAGAGATGTTGTGAACTGAATATGAACTGTATATCGCTGGTGCCGGTTCACTCAAGTTCGCCCGGACCAAGGGCCGTTAAACAAGTTTGTTGTTTGTTTTTACTGATTTTCGTAGGTTCTAGTTGAGCTGGAACATCAGCGACGTGGTGATGTTTCGCTTGTGCTGGTATCACCGTCCGGCACGGGGTCAAACATTCTATCCCATCGCCCGCTCGACAACTCGTCGGAAGGTATCCAGTTCACTTTCATGACCGTACATCACTGGGGTGAGGATCCAGCCGGTACCTGGACTCTCGAGGTCGAAGACCGTCCGCAAGCCGGTGCCGCATCATCCACCGGCCGGCGAGGTCGCCTCGTCAGCTGGTCTCTGATGCTGTACGGCGTCGCCGGGTCACGCCCGAACCACCAAAACTCTGAGAATTCCGACAGCAAAGTCCACCGAGGTCCGTCCACGGTTGAAAGTGACGAGGACAGTTCGGACCAGGCCCGGGAGGTTGGACCATCGGAGGTGAAAGAACTAATGGAAAAAGAAGCGGAATCGTCGGACTCTGTTCGGATTCAGTCGAAAGACGAGCCGGCAACTGGAAAGAACCAGAGAAGACGCAAGTGGCTTGTGGAGAAGGGCTTCAGTGCTGAGGACGTCAACTTTTTAATCTCGCTCTTTGAGGAGGAAGAAGTTGTACAGAAGTTGGACAAAGATAGTTCTGCCAAGCAGAAAAAGTCTAAAATCTCCAGCGGTCGCAAAAGTCAGCCTAGTGGCAGAAATTCGGTGGAGAGGCAACTGAACTATTGGCAAAGATCGTATGATACCAGCCGGCGTTCGAACTGGCATCCGAGTAAACGAAACTACGTGGGAAACACTGAAACAGATCGACAGAGAATTGTCGACCAGGATGCCGACGATGATGATGGCCCGGACACAGACTCCTGGAGGGCACTTCTTGACGAATTGTCCAAGATGCTTGAAGATTAATGAGCAATTAACCAATGCACAGCAAGGCTGGAAATCTTATAGCAACAAATCATCAGTTAACATGTTCATTGCTAGTATTGTTTTAGGTGCATTATGCATTTCTGCAGAGCAATGTGAGGAAGTATTATGTCTGTTTAATCAAAGGGGTATTTCGATTTTCAGTCGGAGATGGCATACTGCCCTTCCGTCTAGAGCTGTACCGAATATTCCACCTTGTTGCCTTATAATGTGCCGAATTTGGCCTTGTAGTGAACTGAAGCCAAATACAAATACTTGAATCTCGTTCAAGCTACATTATTACAGACTGCCTGATGTGACTTCCAGTCCTGTTACTGGTGTCTGCACCTAGATTATAACATGAATTTGCAGTTTCCATGACATGACTTCAGTTTCAGTGCAAACAATAAATGAGCACAGATGCGCCCTGTTGTTAATCCAAGTGATGCATTGGAATATGTATTTTTGTTTCAAACTCGTTTTCGGAACTACACTTGTACACCGTGTCTCAAAAATGCTTTTGAATATCAGCGACGGAAATGACGTAATGCTGACGTCACTCAATGTTTGTAAATAATGGTGTTCAGTAGGGAGGAGAGAGTTATGATCAAAAGTTTGTATGAACTGAAAGGTTTTAATACCTGAACCCGGTTGTCCACCAGATTTGGGGATTAGTGAAGGAATGCATGTACAAGACACCGTCCGCAAGACCAGTCAAATTGTGCCAAACCACTGTTTGGTACAGCACAGTTTCTATCCCTTCCTTTACCATTCACTTTTCCTTCCTTCCCTTTACTGTCCTTCCTCTCTTCTCTGTCTTTCTGCTGCTGATATCCTTGTGTGTACTGTTGTATTTCTGATAATCAACTACATTTCCTAAGCAGTTGTTAAAATAGTTCAACCACAGAATATGCCCCTCCACAATTTTTTGGCTATAATGTGGGCAAACCAGATAGTTCATCTCCCAATTAAATATGTTGCTGTTTCTGTTCGTAACTTATTGTTGAATATACTGCCAATGGCTTCATTAATGCGTTGATATGATGTACATACTTGCCAGACTAACAGCACCATTGGCCCTACACAGTTGACCCAACAGTGGACTGAAATGCTTGTTGAGCTCTGGATTAATTGGCTGCAGGCAGGCAGAGGTGTGATAATGTGAGCACGATGTAGTGTGCAGAAGATGAAATAAACAGCCTTAAACAGTATGTTGAGGAGAGTGACAATTCAAGAACTTCATGTAGCCGATGTACTTCGAACGTCCTGATGAGAGAGTAGCCAAATTTTGATCAATTAATACAACTTTACTGATGGCGTGAGTCTGTATCACCCAGAGTCTCTATGCTCATGTAATAAGTTAGTCTGGCCTCATTTTGTATGCGTTTAGCAGTTGTGGTAACTGTTGATGTGCCTTCGATGAACTTACGTCTTCACTGCCTTTGACACTGTTAGTGATTTCGGCCGGGACTGACACAGCATCGGGAATGGTGAAACCTTCCGGGAACCACTGGCTAACTCTGGTAAAGGTAAAGTTGACCATACTCCACAAAGAGAGTGTAGGAGAGTTCTCATCTCCCGCTTCCAGGCCTTGAGCCCGTAGGTGGTGAACCACTAATGTCTGACACGTGGCCAGTGCGGCGCCAGACCTATGGTTACCTTCCCGGCCACAAGGCCTCACTGTCCATTGGCTGGTACCAAATTATACTGCTTTTTGACAGAGGCACATGCATGTTAACTTGCCCGGGGTTGCACTCGACAGCGGGGTGGCTAGCTAACCCAGGTGAACCTGAAAAATTGCCTAGAAACAGTGGTCTGCATGTGTGCATGGAATAATTACCTTTAGAGTGGACTAGGGGTACAGTGCTAGGTTTTATTTGTCCGTATGTCTTTCTCGGTGACAAGTACACCACGATAGATTTACGATTTTGAGTCTTAAAAGATGGAAGGTGAGGATCACAGGGCTGGAGAATGGGTGGGAATAGTTGTTGCTTAAATGTCTTATTTAGCTTGCAGTTTGTTGGATCAAAATATATGATAATGGTGTGATTACTGTATTATGATTTATGTATGCAAATAATGTTTGACGTGTTCTGCTTGAAGATTGCATCGCTAATACAGGCTTCATACAGATCGTTGAAAGTATTTTTCTTAAAAATTTTAAACTTAGTATTTCCAGGACTGTAAGGAAAATGCATTGTTTATGGAAAAACCTTGAACCTGGAAGGTGGAATATAATAGTCCTTGACTTTACCGCGATAGTTATGTGGCTTGATGTGTAAGTAAAAGTAGTTTTATTTTTTGTGAGTCCGTATGATGTTAGCAGGTGTGTAATGAGCTGTAGCTGTATATTTGTGATACAAGATGTTGCTGCAAGTGTTGTGAAATTGTTACAGTGCGCAAATATTGTACCAGGAAGGTTCTTGTAAAAGCATTACTTGAGTTCTGGAGAACAGCGGAATTTTGTGTTTTCGGGCCCTGGAACGTCGTGGTGAACAAATGTCTGTATGAAGCCTCTTGATGAACATTCCCTGTTATTTCCACATTTCCACTATACTATCAACTTTTCTTGCCTGCATGCTATTTTGTTGCATTGTTGTTATGTGAATATATTTAGTCGTATCAATTCCATGTCAATTGCTTCGTGTTGCTTCATGACCATGTTCCATTGTGTGTTGACAACGGTGATCATTTTTCTTTGTGATCAGTTGTTGACTGTAATTAGTTAATTAGTTAATGAAGTGTCACCTTGTCGTAACTTATGCGTCAGTCATGTTCGTTGTTTTTAATCAAAGCCCTTTCGATTGTTTTATGAGCAGCTGTCTGTCAAAGCTGAATATGATATTGTACATATGCACTATTTTGTGATTATTAGTACATTTTTAGTCCCTTACCTTGCATTTGTACTACTTGTTGACTTTGAGAGGTCTTGCTACCATTTTGCTCAGTTGTTGTGTATTGAAGAACAACCATGTATAACTGTTGTAGAATGCTACATATTGTCACGTATTAGTCAAGTATATCTTTAGCGAGACTTTAACAAATCATGCGCCCTGTGCGGGCTCCGGGGTTGTAAGAATTGACCCGCTCCGTTTCCTGGCCGGATGTCGTACAAAGCGACTAAACCAGGTCTAGCTCTGTCTGTCGTATATCTTAGCATGTTTTATTGTATTGTTGTTTATTAGGGCCCCTTTTTATGTA
>Ga0049107_10000529_pt1 | contig 11676 bp, 5 predicted proteins | sample WorMetilPIANOSA1_FD_61187 | JGI IMG/M metagenome (GOLD analysis project Ga0049107, IMG submission 61187) | Marine gutless worms symbiont microbial communities from Max Planck institute for Marine Microbiology, Germany - Olavius ilvae PIANOSA.1 | ecosystem: Host-associated > Annelida > Digestive...
AGTAAAAACTATAGTAATTTCTATAGTTTACTGTAGTAATAGTACTAGAGTATACTCCAGTGAAAATCCTAGAGTATTTTTTCTATAGTTTACTATAGAATTTTTTTCTAAGGGTTATGTTTGCACTTTGTTTGTTTGTTTGTCAGCAGGACTATGCAACAACGTTAACGACTCAACAGATTTCCACAAAATTCGGTAGAAAGGTGGCACGTGTTCCACGGAAGAACCCATAGAACCAATAGACTGTAGTGGTAATGCGGATTACGTTACGTTACGGTTATATTTATACGTAGAGTCAGTGTTACAGTTGACGTTCCGTGTCATACCCGGCAGGTCTACGGTTATAGGTGAGGGCTGATTCATACCCCGTAACACTGGGTATGTTTATCCGCAGAGTTTAATACTATCGGGGGGCTGCTGCACCTTGAAAGAGGTATGCGCTCTACTGAGTGCCCTTCTAGTTATTGATTGTATTGACTGTGGAACACGTGAAAATGCTTGTTTGTCTTTCAATATTCACAGAAATGCCTGTTCACTAATTAAACGAAGCACATTTTGAAGATGAGACACAGTGACAATAGGCCATTGGTGAACCCAACAACTCAAGGCACTGTAACAATCAATCAATCAATCAATCAATCAATCAAAGCACATTTGTAAAGCGCCATAAGTCGCGGGCGAATCGGAGGCGGTAACAGCAGTAAACTTGTCCAGTGTCCAGTGTTCAGATGAGTTTGACTAAAGAAAATGAAAAGAGATGCTAAATGCAGCGGTTACTGTCAGTGTCATGTCATGATGTCAATGTCAAGCTGTCAATCAGTCAGGTGCCTTAGTAATAATAATGAAAAAAGCGCTCGGAGAGACGCAAACACTGCACTGGCTGTCGTAATTAAGGCAGAGCCAAAAAATTTCGTCCCGCCGCAGACCCCCTTCCTGGGGACGCGGGACGGCCAAAATTTAATCAGCTGGAGATGGTCACTACCTTTACCTACAAACCCAGTTTGGTGAAGATCGATGCACACCGTTTCGAGTTATTGTGGTAACAGACCCACAAACACACACACATGCAAACAAACAAACAAACCCACAGACAGGACCGATCACAATACACTGCGCCGCTAAGCTTAGCGCGCAGCATAATAATAATACTCAGGATGATATTTATAGTGCTGTCATCATGACCGAGGTCATTGTGAGAGTTCATCTGGTGAATGTAGAGCAGCACCGAGCGGCCGCCGACCCTCAGACCAAGTCACCTGACTTGGGCTGTGAGTCCGCCTGTAGGCTGCTTTATCGTCTACAACCACCATCGCCAGTTATTATTATTATTACTCAGCCCGAAAGCTGATACTCATTTACCGTCTCACGGAGGGTAGAAGTCGAGTTGACCTAGGCACTACAGGAAAGGTGCACACAGCCCGTGCCCGAGGGTTGTGCCTTATACGCTGAAAGTGATTGTGGCCTGATCTTAGTTTGGCATAGACTCAGCAAGTCTAGCGACCCGTAATGGTTCATTTAACCCGTATAACTTGCTGGCAGTAAGAATATGTAAAAGTCTAATGTAAACGTGCGATAAAAGCTCCACAACTTACTAAAATGAGGCAATAAAAAACGTTAGGCCACTGTCTTCACGCCCACTATTAGTCGACCAATAGTCGACTATTTCTTTTATTAGTCGACTACCATTACTAGTCGACTATTGACTAGTCGACGGCAGTTTATTAGTGCACAGTTATTTTTGTGTGTATGTGTGCGTGTGTCTGTCTGTACATCCAACACTTCCCCTTTCTTGGGTGTCAAATGCGTTAGAAAATGTAAAAGAACATTAAATTATATGCCACATTATTCACTGACAGTAGTGATTCTCTATGCGTGTGTTTTACGGGACACTGTGATCTTGATATTTTAACTTCTGACCTTAAACCTCACAACTAATAGCAGGCAATGTGCAGATGATACTCCAGAAAACGTCAATTCACTGTGTTCAATTAACCACATCAGTAAAATGCTTGAAACATTATAGAAAATTTTTGACACATCTGATCGTTCCTTCAGGTCAGTGACTGTTGGCTGGGTGGCAGAACAGCATCCCACCAATAAAATAATCTCACATCAGCAGTTCCCAAAGATGCTATGGAGGAAACGGCAAATGGAATCATCTCTGGAAAAAAAGGCTGGTTAAACAGAGATGATTCCATTTGTAGATATAAGCACGACTGCATGCATGAAAAGCTATGCAGTAAAACCACACTGATACAGTATAGAAGCATCTTTAAACGTCATCATTGGTTTTCCTGATGTCGCATATTATTAAATTTAAATCACAGATGGCATAAGTGTCTGCATCTTCATATGGAATATTAAACTCGTTGCTGCATTCTTGAAGATAATGTTGTCTTCAAATAACTGACTACATTGCAACAATGTTGCTACAGTTGCATTCTATTTTCGAAAAGTATACGATGTGCGCTAACTAGCATTGTTGCTACAAATGAGTTTTATTTTTTAAATTCGTGGACATCTTAAAATTCAAAATAATTCATAAATTGAACTAGAAGCACTCAGAACCGCCAATGGCAGCTGATCCCGCACTTACAACTGCATGTATATTTTCTGTCAGTTTGTCTGCTTCTGCCTTCTAGTGAATAAATGAGTCCAGTCCATTGGCTTATCCTGCAGTCGTTAAATATTCCACTAAAAATTCCTGAACCAGGATCGTGATCCGAGGCAGTAGTCGCAGTACCAAAATCCAATGGTTTATTGCCACTAAAAATTTCGTAAGAATTCGTCAATAACATCTTAATGATAGCAGCAAAATTTGTCAATTGTCCCATCCCACAGCGGTAAAAAATTATTTAAACAATTCCTGTACTACATCGTGATCCAACCACCACCAAAAATCTAACCAGCCGGTGCCAGTCATATATCCCAGCCACTCCAAAAATGTCATCATAATTCGTCCACAACTATTTCAGTCGTTGTAGAAACATTTAGAATAAATATCAGAAGAGCAGAAATTAAGTTATACCATACACAGAACAAAGCAGAAGTTTGAAATGGATATAGAAGATCCGGTGCGACTGAAAGAACACACTTCTGGAATGTAAATGCTATTCTGCTGCTGCTGCTGCATTTTTAGTGACGGTGATGACGATGCACAACTGAATGGGTGCACAGATGTCGTGAACAACACGTACCAATGCGACCGTTGCTTGGCGGCGTCAGCACGCTCAGTCTGTTGGGAGTTTGATGCAGCGTGTCTGGAGGCGTCTTATGCACCAGCCTTGCCGGACCACCAATCGCCAGTGTACCGACCTCTCCGTAATGGCCGCCTACACTCTAAACACGTTATGCAACCAGTGCTCAGTGATGTTATGCACGAGGGGGACTCGGGAGGCTGGCAGTCCCACTCCACTAGTGGACGTGGAAATGGATAGATTCTTGAGATCTCTGGTAGGGTCCCAGACCTTAATTTGGAAATCTGACATGAAATTTGGCATATTTGGGCATCACAGAATGCTTCAACCCTGTCTCAAAAACGCGCCAATTTCGGCAAGCTGTAGTTTCGATAAGCATGGATTAATTTTGATAAATGTTGGCAAACGGGGTTAGGGTTATTGCCTGCAGATCAGAAATTATGCTGGAATCAAGGGCGGATTAAGGGGGCGGCAAGGGGGCCATGCCCCCAAGATGCCAAACACAGTGCAACATGACACTGAAACAACACAATGCTGTTGTGCACTGCAATAAAATTACGCCATCAATGGCATCAAATTATGCCTTTCATTTTCACCTGGCCTTAAATTTCAAGCTGTGTACTTTAAAAAATGCTCCAGCTTCTGGGGGACGGAGGCCCCCTGTCGGGGCTTCACCCCTGGACCCCACTGGACACCAATAGATGAATAAAACATTCGCACCAGACAAATGAATCAAGACAATAAAATCAGTTCAGTACGCCCTGGTACAATAAACATAGAACTAGGCCTATAAACCTCTATGTATTATTATACTATAGAGGCCTAAGAAGCGTAGATGATATTTACAGACTACAGTCAGCACATACCGAAAATAACCGCGAGCCCGGTGTGCACTGCAATAAAAAACGACACCAATAGCATCAAATTATGTCTTTCATTTTCACAGGGCCTTAAATTTCAGGTTGTGTATTTTTTAAATGCTCCAGCTTCTGGGAGACTCCGTCCCCAGACCCCCTGCCGGGGCTTCACCCCTGGACCCCACTGAGGGACTTCCGTCCCCCAGGCCCCCGATTTGGCCCCCCAACTTCACCTTCTAGATCCGCCCCTGGCTGGTTGCGGCAGGCGTCACAGAATATAATTCCCTGTGAAAAATTTACCCCAACTTACATAATGCGCTATCGAATGAGAATATGAAATGGTGTTTCCGTGACACTTCGTACAACGGTTGGCTCATAAGTGTGGTGTCATCCAGAGCAACTTTATCTTCCGAGTCAGCGTGGATTTGCATTTGGCATCTCGACAGAGTGCACATTCTAGTTACACGTTCGACTTGTCTTCTAGCGCTGCCGTAAGAATCTCTTGCCTGGTCATTCCTGCTCAACTGTTATTTATTACCAATTTACTATCGTATTCTTTGAACAAATAAACTTTATTTCAGTGCTTTGACATTATTGCGGTTGGACAGTGGGAACGGTATCTGGCCTATAAAAACTGGGTATTGGTATGCTGATAATGGTGATGTGACTAGAGCTTTTCACGTCTTAATAGTCCCGGTTGGCGCCACTGCTACCTCCATCATCTCTTGCTTCAGCAAAATCCAGAATGGTTTGCCATTCTACTACCAGCTTAACCAGGTCCAAGGAATACTGGCAGTTGAGTTAATGACTGCTGTTGTTTGAACAAATAACACTGAAGAACCATGCAAGTAATTTCACAAACATCTTACCTTAGACTGTTGCTGTAATACTTGAAATGGGCTGCAAATATTTTTAACCACAAACATAGTGACTAATAACTCATTACCACCTACAAAGTCAGCTGACAGTAGGCAAATGTAGAAAAAGATAATTAAAATTATCAGTAGGCATTATTTTGACTGGACTCTATGCACTCACAAGCGTTATATGCAATATATGGTAATACGTCTTCAGTGTATGAGTGAGTGAGTAGGGTTTAACGTTCTCATGGGTCATTCTGGAGAGGAGTCTTTCCAGTCAATCACTTGCACTGGTACTTACAACCTAAACAGATCAACCAAGAGAGAGAATACAAAGAAAAGCAAAATAATACAACACAAAATGTGGCCCTAGTGAACATGACAAATCACACTCAAAGAAAACCTAGGCTAAGAGACATGACAGACAGAGCCTCATTTATTTTCGCCTTTTACAACATCGGGCCAGGAAATGGAGTGGGTCTATTCTTTCAATCCTGAGCCCACAAGGAGCCCGGGTTGCCAGAGCACACACGAGGCACGTCTTCAGTGATTAAATAGTGTCAGTTGGACATCCAACCTATAATTTTACAGTGATAACTGGAACACGTACAGGACAGTCATAGGATTTGCAAATTTGAAGGACGGACTCATCTTACGACACTTGATGTCAGTATGCTCGTGATGATGATTTGACTGGCGCTGCATAAACTTCCAACTGTCACCACTATTGGCCGCTCCATTAACTCTTGCTACAGCAAAATCCACTTAAGTTTGACATTCTGGAACCAGTTTACTGAGGTTTTCTGGGAAATTGCGGTTATTCAAACACAACAGTAGTAAGAAGCAGTGGTTAAAATGAGGGGGTCGGGGGCGGGGGCTCAGCTCCCTGCTCCCATTTCAGCCCCCCTGCAATAGTATGAGCCCCCCTGATTGAATCTATAAAGTGTTATTTTATGCCTAAATAACGCCAAATTAGTGGGGTTGGAATGGGTATGGGGTTTGCTCCAACCTGGTGAGCTCCCCTGCTTCACAAAACCACTTTAACCACTGGTAAGAAGCAATGGTAACGCTGTAGGCCGTACACATAAGCCCTACATCAGAATGGAACACAACGCCTACGACTGTGAAGTGCTACAGTTTACTCTCAAAGGTTATGCAACACTTCAACATAAGCTACTAGTTGCAACTGTAGTGTTCGCGTTACATCGCACTGTGTTGTATTTTAGCTGTACATCAAATGGTTTACCCCAACTTTACCGGGCGCACGTTACGGGGTTGACCTAAAATTTACCACCTCCCGCGCTCTAGGCTCTGTCCCACGGGTCTGTCCCATAATAATGTTCTCCATAATGGCTTACTGTGCCAAATCCAACAGCTCTATACTTCAAACGGTGTGAGCGAGTGTGCATGCAGGAGAAACGTATTTGTCAGTAAATGTAGCAGTCGCCTGTGCCAGGACACATAGAAATAAGTAACAAACCAACCTTCTGTTGTATCCAGATCTTTTTGCAGCAGGTGACGCTAAAAACATAACCATGCATATGACATCACAACAGTCAAAACCTGCCTACCTTTGACAACGCCCATTTTCACTATATGTTTACTAATTCTCTGTGTAAGCCGTTGTTCACGCTGGCCTATTTTACCATGGTTGCCCCGGCTTAGGCTGAATTCGCCGACCCTCGAAACCTTCCAGGACAAGCACAGTGCGGTTTTTACAGCAAGCTGCCTTCCTGGTGACAAGCATCCTGAATCATAATAATGAAAGCACAAAAAAAAAACAAGTTTCTGTGTAATTCAGACTTTAAAAAGACAATCATGCATGTGAGTGGTAGCCAATACTGCAATTCTGTCCAACGCATGCCGTCCCATAATGTGTTGTATCGGCTTAATATGTCAACGTCACACTTTTCACAACCTACGACTACCATCTTCTCCAGTCGTCCGATCAGTTATCACGTTGCCATTCGGACGGTTCAGCCAGCTTACAGTGTACGTTAAATTACACGAGGTTGGATAGACAAGTACGTGTACAGCACAAGCTACTGTGCAATAAGTCTGACAAGACAGCGACATACATACACATAGTGTTGCGTATTTTTGTGTATCTTTTTCTACTACTGTGATTTGTGTTCATTGTGTATTTTACTGTTTGCTGCCATCTGGCGTATTAAATAAATAAATAAACAGACTACAGATTACAGAACTATTCCACGATTTGAGGTATTGACGTCAGTTCAGCTGCATACCAATAACTGTTATTGATATTATTACTCTACAGTGTGACATTGACATACAGAGGTTTTGCTAAACGTTTACGCATAAAGGTACAACATACTTCTCGACGACGTTGGTGACGGTTCCTGTAGTGACCTTGATGAACATGCAACTGGCATTCTATATTCAGATAACATCCAACATTCAGCAGCTGCAGACTGAAATGTTTAGACTTCAAAACAGCGTTAAAGGTTGTGACTAATTTACAAGCTACACGTCATACAAAATGTATGAAGTCTGAAGTAGCATGAAACAATTCTAACAAACAAAATTTCATGCTTAGCCATAGCAACAACACAAAGGTTGGTATGCGCAAGGGTCTTAGCTCGGGCAACTGACGTTTGTCAGCTTGACTGACTCATTGCGACCGGGCTGTCCGACGATATGACGATGACCGAGATATTGAACAAGTCAGTGGTCAGCGCAGCATGCAATCATTTGTCAATGAACTTGTAAAACAGGCAACTGAGGCGGGTATGAGGTATTGAACGGCCGGAAGACAAAAGAAATACTATTAGGCTCAATTCACAAAGACCCGCCGTTGTTCGCCACCCTGAATGGTACACCTGTAGAACGAGTTACGACATTTAAGCTGTTAGGAGTGCATGTTGCGTATGACTTGAAGTGGATGCAACATGTCGATGCTATCTCGTCGAAGGTCTCATCGAGACTGTACTTCTTAAAGCAGCTTAAACAATCGCTGGACCAGAAGACCTGCTGTTTTTCTACGTCACAGCGATACGTCTAGTGCTAGAATACATATGCCCAGTGTGGCACTCGAGCCTCAATGTTGCACAGACAAAGGCGCTTGAGTCATTACAGCAGAGAGCGATGAAAATAATATTTCCAGACAAAGATTATTTGTTGTCGCTTATCGTCGACAGCGTTGACACGCTCGAGCCGCGACGAGAGCAGCTGACTGAGCGGTTCTTCAGAAGGAGCGTTTTACGGGAATCGTCCTTCCTACACTACCTGCTCCCGGACAAACGGGATTCAACCATCACAGACAGACTACGTCATGCGAAAACATTTACATCGTTCCCCATTAGAACTGAAAAATTTTGCAAGTCATTTATACCGTACTGTCTGAATCTTTATGACTAGCACATTTGTTCGGAATAGTAAGTCTGGATTATGTACAATATGCAATTTTACGCTGTTACTGACATTGGACATTGGATATTAGGCTTAGTGTTGTTTTATTGCTATGCATTGTGTTAATCCAGCTTCTGGCTGCTAAACCTAATAAACCAATTATTATTATTATTAAATTAACGAATAATTAAAATGAAAATTAATACCGTAATTAATTAATTTAACTGCAAAAGTGCATGACTAATTAATTTATCAGTCAGTCATCATAATTTTAATAATTAAAATATTTTCAACAAATAATAATAAATTGCATTTATTTACTTGACGTCACTGGCAAAGAACATTCTGTATGCCAGTGAACCTTATGAAAGACAGTTCAACAGTTACATCAAACAGAATACAATGCCCATTTCATCCAAATACTGTCAACGTAAGCGTCTGCCTGTGAGACTGGATATCAGATGATGAACACAATGTAATCATCAAAATTAACCATTTTTTAACAGTAAAACTCTTGCTGGGATGCATATTTGATGCCTGTTTTGATGCATGTTTGCCTGTATGTATTGTATATTGAATTAGATTTTCATTTCAATGATTTCATACACATATGCAGTGCACCAATTTAACAGACATTTTCCAGGTGAACCTGGGTTTGTGGGTTTCTACCAAAACAATATTTAGACAATGACTTACCGTCTGTCACTTCCCTGCAACAAATAACGCAACAAAGTACACCAGAGTAAGCTAAACCAAGCTAAGAAACTGCACAGTCTACATTCTCAATATTTCTGCATGTTTATTACAGTGAATTTGTCTGCTGCTTGATAGAATTAAACAGAAAACCGATAAATAGTCACAAAAAGAACTTCGGCATAAAATAAATCCAAAAATTGTCTGCTTGAAATATCCTATTTGCTGTTAAGTATATTCTAGCATTCTAGCTCACACATGCCACAGTATCTGAGAGATTTGATTTACAAAGCAAGATTTTCAACAGCTTGTGCCATAATAATTAGCATCATCATACATTTTCACAGTTCGTGAAAGTTTGGTAATGTCTTAGAAGTTCTTCAGGAATACATATTCAGTGTGGAGCACTAACAGCAACTTATGCATGATCTACCGAATAACACTATTACCGTGTTGACCTTTATGTGTAACACACAAGCATTATCTTGTGTGTTACACAAAAAGGTCAACACGGTAATCGTGCTATTGGGTAATAGTGCTATTGAGTGAGCAAGACAGACAGAACTGCTGTAGCAGTAAGGGACACAACTGCATGCATACGGTAACCATGCTTAGTATCGTTTCCCTTCTTGTTGTGTGCTATGCTATTACAAACAGCTGTACTGAACATATGCATAAGGTCACGCACAAGAAGGTTAGCTACCGCAAATAGATCGTGCGTCAGCATTCCTCTAGATCAAAAGGCATGACCATATTCTTTGGCAACTGAGGCCCAGTCTCCTACGGTCGATGGCATCCCTCACCGAGTTTAGTAACCCTGAAAAAATGTTTCCTTTATCTCATACCATGTGGGTGTATGTTGGGGTTCCAAAAAATTGGGGCAGGGGTCCCGGCTGACGCTCTAAAAAGCATGCCCTCTCTCACGTGATTTAAGATGCCAAAGTGGATCTCTGTTGGTCAAACGGTAAGAGCATGCCTGCTATCACTGGAACCCTCGTCACTCAAGATCATCAAAAGCGAAGTAGATCAATCGGGTGCCTATAACTTCCGGTGTTACTGATGCATGGCAACTATGGGTCTGTCATGTACCATTTCCTAGATAAACGCCTCTGAAGACATGATCATACGGCGCTATAGAAATTCGATTATCATTGTTGTTGTTGTTGTTTTTGCAGCTGCTGCTGTTACTACTACTGCTATTATTATTATTATTATTATTATTATTATTATTATTTATAGAAAATGCAAATTTCTCCTACCTCCTGAAAAAGTCTGCCTTTAATGGCCCTGTTAAGGGTGTTAGCGTCGGCACTTTGTAACGTCAGTTGGTCTCATAAATCGTCATCAACAAGACATAACTGAAGAAAGTAACGTAAACATACCATACTAGATATGATGTTTTTCAGGTACTGGATTTCAGCTCGTAACACATCATTTTCTCTAGCCAGTAACAATGCAAGTTCAACATGCCTCAGAAATAACTATATTAGAAACAGATGTAAAATACACGGATTATCACTATCTTGGAGTGGGCGCCCATGAATTATTAAACAGAATCCAATCTTACCTAATCTAAAACAATAGTAGAATGCTGACATTGTAAACTGTATCTCATGCATATCCAAATATAAACCGTGATGACAAAATTGTTTACCTTTGTGCTGCATTTGTGCTCTGTTATCTGTTACTGATATAATGAGTCAAAAGCACAAATGAAACTAACAATGAGGCAAAATCAGAATATACTGTACAGAATGATCATTTCTTGTAAAAAGTGACAGTTGAATTACACATCAGTCATAATCATCAGCCCATGCACAATGGTCGTTACTTATCAGTTTCTTCATATTCAATCTGTGAAGTGTCTAATACCCTTCAATGCTCTGATGCTGTCGGATGGCATTCGGCCTGTAAATGAAATCACGCCTCAGCAATTTCCATAGGTTCTCTTTAGAAAATTTGGGAAGGCCCAGCCTAACCTAGAGTAATACCTGGAAAAGGAAGCCAAACTGATAGTCGAAATGTCTAATAGCATGAAAAACGGTTTATAACAGAAACTGTTGAATAAGTAAGCCACTGACTTTTCAAAGTGCTTTGTATGTTCGATTTCCGCTCGTAAAACATTGATCTCTCTAGATTGTCAAATAACGCACAGACAAAACTGCTACACCTCACAACAGCATATAGAACAGTTGTAATGTAACGCATCAATCACAGTGGCAATGGAGTGCTCAGACGTTTGGGTGCATCATCAGAACTCAAAATTGCACAGCTGACAAAGTGGCAAAGTTGCTGTAGTTCGATCGCAGCATTAATCTATGGTCAGGGTGTATCAAGTCTATGCTGACCACTCATGTTAACAGACATACTGGACTGCATAGTCCTTGTGATGCCTCTTTACTCGTTTATGATCTATGTCTTTGGTATGGTCAGTTATCACAGTCAAACGCTGGTCGTATTATATTAGTGCAGTTTTCCGTGAGGCGGTGGTTAGACCACATGAGCACTGTAAAACAATGATAAAGCAGAGACGTTGTTACAGTCACTGCCAATAATCCTGCTGAACATTTACATCAACCCAGTGGCGTCACAGCCTATTGACGAGGGTGGACAAAGTCCAGGGGCCCCCAAGGTCCAAGGGGCCCCCAAGTGCTACTTGTAAAAATTTGTGTCACGAAATTATCACAGACACGCATA
>Ga0049107_10000530_pt1 | contig 11668 bp, 8 predicted proteins | sample WorMetilPIANOSA1_FD_61187 | JGI IMG/M metagenome (GOLD analysis project Ga0049107, IMG submission 61187) | Marine gutless worms symbiont microbial communities from Max Planck institute for Marine Microbiology, Germany - Olavius ilvae PIANOSA.1 | ecosystem: Host-associated > Annelida > Digestive...
ATCAGAGAGAGATGCTATTTTTGGAAGGGATTCCTATGAGAGAAAGCTTAGTAATCATCACGACCAGGGGCGTAGGCAAGGGGCCACAGCGATAATAGAATTTTTCTCCATAATGCACACGTCAAAAAATTTCGGCGAAGGGGCCGGGGGCGCCTGTGTTCGTTGAAGGGGGGCGCCTGTGCCACGGCACAATGGCACAATGGCCAGTCCAAGCCTGGAATATACACGCGAAAATTAACAGGGTTTCCCAATTTTCCGTTTCCCTTTTTTCCTACTGAATATATGTTTCCTTTTTTTCCGTTTCCCTTCTATCCTAAACCCGTTTGATTCAGAATTACATTTGTGACTTGCCTTCCATATGTTCTTTTGCCTTCCATATGTTCTGGAGACTCCTCAGAATGCCAGCTGCTAATCCTAATCTTCTGTCCGTCTTGTGAATATACTCCTCCAACGTACACAAATTCCGCACAGTGATACAATTCAGTACCTCTTAGCACAACATTCAATGGCTGCTTCTCACGACCAATACACTGCACTTTCGTCTTCATTGTGTTGACCTTCAGCTCAAATCTATTAGCCACTGTAGACTTTGCCACCTGCCTTCTGCCATGCCTCTTTCATTGCATTCTATTTACTTTCTAGTTTCTACATTGTCAGAGTCAAATACCTCATGTTGCTTGTTTCTACCACCCGAGCAAATTCCTGACTTACATTGGGCTCTCTCAGCTTACATATTTTCAGCCTTGAAAGCTGAGAAAGCCAAACGTAACATAGGAAGGCAGAAGAACAAGAACGAGGGTGGACAAAAAACCAAAGTGATCAGAATAAATATAAGGAGGCAAGATGAGCACGGGAAAAGACACGTTAGTGAGTTGGAAAGCACATTAGAAAAGAAGAAAGTGTACAGGGTTGCAAAGCAAATGGCAAAATTCAGGCAGGATGTAGTTGAATGAATGACATTGAGACAAAGATGCAAATGGTGAAGTGCTGGTAGAAACTGATCAAGTGGATGGAGTGTGGAGAAAGAACATGGGGAGAAACTGCTGAACGAGGACAACACATGGGTCAATGCCACATCCTGGGAAAAGGTAGAGGGACCCTGTGAACTGATCACAAGACATTTTGAAACTCTAAGAATGATGAAAAGGGGTAAAGCAGCTAGCCCTATAGGAATTGTAAAAGGTAAAGGTAAAGCTAGCTCACTTGATATAGCGCCACTTACAATCCTGAACAGCGGCACTTTACAACCTCGGAAGTGGCAGCTGACTGGCAATGACTGCAGTATTGGAAATGTTTATGGCTGACAAATATTGTACCATCGAATGGTTGACCTCTCTATGTAGTTTGATAGTAGCTCAAGGGAGAATCCCTGATTACTGTAAGAGTAGTATTTTGCTACTGGTTTTCAAAGGGAAAGGAGATCCAATGGAATGCGGATCATACAGGTATGGTATACTAGGGTTTAACGTCCCACTTGACACAGTATAGGTCATTTTGGAGACAGGCGGATCATACAGAGTGATAAAGTTACTGGAGCATGCAACGAAAATGATAGTAAAGTGTGTTTGAACGAAGGATCAGAGCGAAGGCAAAGACCGACGCTATGCAGTTTGGATTTATGCCAAGGAATGGATCTACTGGTGCAATCTTCAAAGTACGGCAGATGCAAGAGAAATATGGGTGTAAAGGAAAGAAGATCTACTTTGCTTGTGTAGATTTGGACAAGGCATTTGGTAGAGTACCTAGAGAGGTCACTACATGTAGATGGGCTCAGCATACAGAACAGAGATAACGCTTCTGTTTTCACAAAATTATACTGAGACATTCTTACATGAAAGTCTGGAAACACAGTACAGTACAGCACGGAATGCTTATAGCTAATGCTTCACTTGTGAAATGGCAAAGTTAGAAATTAAAGTTCAACTTTCACATATTTTCTACTAAACAAAATTCACCATTCTTGTTGCCAAAGAATACAGTAGCATTCATATGAAAAGACATATAACTGCTTAAACGATATAAAACAGCATACCGAGGTAATGTTGAAGCAAGTATGGTTGATAGCTAACAAGAGCGTGAATCTGTGTGGAAAGATTGTGTGCAAGAAGACAGTGTCGAATCCACTGACGGACACACAAAGCAGGCACTGCTGCACACTCTATGTCCAACTGGTCAATGATACACTGTGACTGACGATCAACTGTATAGAGACCACGAATGAAATTCCACACACTCATCTGAGTAGTTCCAGTGCCCTGGAAACATTACAGTTTACTACCAAATAAAATTCTAAGCAAACAAAATTATACTCTGAAAGAAATAGAAAGCTGATTGGAGAAAATTTAATCCATATCAAGACATACTATAACCACAAAGTTCATCCTCACAATGTTGCCTCAAATGCTTTTGTCCTAATCATAATAAATAACTCGTCTCCACTATTGCTGTCCCTTTTACATGTAGCTATAATAATAATAATAATAATAATAATACGATTTCTATGGCGCCATAACATGTAAAACCGATTCAAGGGTGCCGTCACAGATCGCAACTGTTGGTGCAGCCTCGAGAATATAGTCAAGTAAACAAGTGAGTCTTCAAAGCACATTTGAAGTTTGACAAGGTGCAGGAATTTCTGACTGTCGTTGACAGACTGTTCCACATCAGAGGACCTGAGATGGCGAATGCTCTGTCGCCGAACTTTGTCGCCGCTCTCGGGACGATAAGATCGCCGCGCTCCGCAGACTGGAGAGAACCGCGAGCATCATCCTTACTGACAGACCGACAGAGCTCTCTAAGATAGTCTGGCGCCATCCTGTGCAATGCCTTATACATCAGAAGGCATAGTTTGAACTGGATCCTCTGTGGCACATGTAGCCAATGCAGAAGGTTGCGCAGTAGGTTGGACACATGTGCACGCCTGCCCACTGAACACAGCATTCTGGCGGCTGCATTCATGACATGCTGTAGTCGATCGAGAGTGAATTGAGGTACGCCGGCAAGCAGGCTATTACAATAGCCTGCTATCTAAAGTAAAATGCCCATGACAATTCTATCATCTTAGTTTAATGATTCTTCCCATGTATTTATGTTAAATATCACGTAACTCATAAAGGTATATACACCATGTCTCAAAAAGTGTGCCACTTTTATTTTTACGATGACTTAGGCAAACGTAGACAAGTTTTCATAATTTTTGTCACTGTTAAGTGTTAATTTCAGAAAGGATTTATGGAGGAAGATGGAATTAAAACTACCACCTCCCATCAAATCTGTTGCCTTGTGAATAATAAGTGGTCAACTATACCGCTTTATCACACAGTTAATTCAGTTCAAAGTGATGAAAAATGTTTAATTATGGTAAATGTTCAGTGGGGATGTTATGTCATTGTTTTCTACAAAAATTAATTTATGTTGTGTTTAAAATGTCTGCCTTTGGCAAAAATGCCGTGTTTTGAGTCATGAATGCCACTGGTCAATGGATGCATCAATTGTGCATTGTCAATGCTATGCCAAACGTTTATTTTCATAATTGAAAGGAATGAGTAATGCAAAAAAATATTGCAATAATGTCATAATGACGTCAGTATCAGGAAGAATAAATAAATAAACAAATAAAAACTCATGAAACAGATGCCACCTGACATGAAGAATATTATTCTCACTAATATGAATGTTAAGGTTTTGCAAGGTAGTGTGGCAACATATTTAAGGGGAGGTGATAGTTTTAATTCCAGCTTCCTCCGTAGATCCTTTCTGAATTTAACAATGAAAAAATGAAAATTGGCCCACTACTGCTGAAGTTATCGATCGTGAAAATAAAAGTGGCACAGCTTTTTGAGACTCGGGGTACTGTATATAGTAACCCTAAGTTATCCAGTGAGCAGCTGCTTAATGACACATCTGCACAAATGAGGGCATTGAGTGCTATTAAATATTCACAGCCTATAAGCTAAAATTCTTACTACACTATATTTTCCTCTCCTCCCCATCCCTGCCCGATATCCTTCCTCCCCCTCTCATACCCTACTCATCTCTCCCTCTACCGATTTAAGTCCCATCTCCTATGCATCAAAATCTGATTTCCAGATAAGAACTAATCTGTATCACAGGCAGCTGTTACAATGGCTATGTTACTTTCTTATGGGAAAAATGGAAGCTATAACCTCATGTAAAATTGAAATCTTTGAACAGACTGTCTTAATTTGTCACGACTGACTACGTAAACGAGAGGAACATATGTTCAAAATTTGGTGAGAATCTGTCCATTTGGATCTACCATCTTCTTCTGGGTCTTCTGCTGTACAACAGTCCACCGTCGTCCGCGATCTCGGCCTTCATCTGGACAACGAGCTGTCCATGAAGCAGCATGTCACGAAAGTTGCTGATACCTGCTACTACCATCTACGCCGGCTATGCCAGATCCGGCGGCGTGTCGGCAGTGAAGTCACTAAGTAAGTAAGTAAGTAAGTAAACTATATTAAAGTGCGCCCAAAAGCCAGCTAAGCTGGCTTAATCTGTCGCACTGACCACTGTTTTCAATGCCAGAGACTTCCTTACACATGCTGGATAAAAAACATGAATCTGCTTAACTAGTCCTCGCACTGAAGATATCGAGATTGGATATTGCAATGCAGCACTGGCCAGCTTATCACAGACTATGATAGCACCACTTCAGCAAGTACAAAACGCTGCGATACACCTGGTCTTCGAGTAGGGTCCAAGGGAGCACGTCACTCTATGTCTTCTCCAACTGCATTGGCTGCCTGTCCGCTGGCGCATCCAGTTCAAACTGTGCTGCATTATGCATTCACTTTTCAACGGAAACTGCCCAGCGTATTTATCAGACATCGTTCAGAGAGTGAGTGTCAGCAGACCGCGTCTTCACTTACGATCACTGTCATCGACCAACTACGTGTTACCATGACTTCACACCAAGTTCGGCAAGCGCGCCTTTTCTCAAGCTGATCCGTCTGCACGGAACAGACTGCCTGAAGACATTCGCACTGAACCTGACATCGCCAACTTTCGAAAACTTATTAAACTCACTATTTTAATTCTGTGTTTAACGTTCAATAACTATTTTATCATTTTACTTGTAATGCACCCATGGCCTTCCTGTAATGGGCGCACTAGAAATGCTGTGAGCGTGAGTATGAGTATGGAGCAGAACTTGTTGACTGGATCAGCAATGCTGAATTCTCCAGCTTACACATGCCAGCAACAGATAATGAACTTCCGGCCGTGTGGCTCAAGTCACCCCAGGTGTGCTTGCATAACGTATTGTAGCTTGCTATATATCAATCAATCAATTTATTTGCTAAAACTTGGGAAAATAACACGTGCAACGGAACAAAATAAGCAGGACAGCAAGGACAACGGTATCACTGACAGCTGCCCTAGAAACGTGCGAATATGAACTAATCTGTAGTTACACTTCATAAATGAGGAAAAATCTACGGATACTATAGAACGTTTGAAAGTGTCCAACGTAGAAAAATTTACACTGGGTGGTAAAAAGTTCCACATATTATTACAGTTCTTTCTGCAAAATATCTACCACGAATACTGCTATAGTACAGCATGACTTGTACAATTTGTAAGCATGACCTCTAGTAGCAGTTACTGTACTGAACTCAAAGAAATCTAAAAATTTACATTTACCACACCAAAGACGATCTTTTAACAGTATATCAAGTTTAAGAGCAAATGCCGTAATTCTAAACTTGGCAAACCAAGATAGCGCAATCTTTCATTGTATGACATAGATTTGAGTCCCTGCAGTCTCTTTGTAAAACGACACTGAACATTCTCGATTAGTTCAATATCCTTCTTTAGACTAGGGGACCAGACTATTGAACAATATTCGACAATCGGATGCACATAGTAGTAGGTTTATATCTTTGGATACAAAACATCGTAAGATACAGTTAGCACGTTGGTGTGCTTTGGCGGTAATTTCACTAATATGGGTTGACAGAGAGAGATCCTGTGCAATTACAATTGCCAGGTCCTGACTATAGTTCTGACACATGGTAACACTATCATGCACGAGGTATTTAACGTCAAAGGGGACATGCCCAATAGTTAACATATTGCATTTGCTAACAAATAGCTGCAACTGCCACACAGAAGCCCATTCTACAATTAAATCAAGAGTGCCTTGCAACTTCTCAGTATCAGTGGCATTTACGATTTCTAAATACACCTTGACATCATCAGCAAACAGTTCTACAATGATACCATGGTTTTCTAACAATTTTGCCAATTCATCAATGCATATTACAAAAAAACTAGCCCAATACCACTGCTCTGGACAACACCACTTAGGAGGTCGGCCGTGTCAGACAGGCATTGTCCAACCCTAGTTTGGTGTGTACGATCTTTAAGAAATTTTGGAGCCATTTCAAAACATCACCATGTATACCATACGAGTGCAGGCGAGCCAGCAACTTTGTATGTGATACGCTATCAAAAGCACATGCAAAATCAATATATACGATCGTTGCTGCTTTATTATTCTGAACAATTAATGTCCAATCATTTACAGACTCTAGTAAGTATGTACATGTACATTGAGGTACTGGCATCAGAGGCTGATGACAGGCATGGCAAACCTCCCCCAAGGTAACCAAGAGCTATTAGTGGTCAGAGACAAAGTTGAAAGACCCCCAGGTGAGCTTGGGGTCAGCAAGTCCATGGAATGTGATAGCCTCCCTTCAGTGCTTTTGACACTGTTGGTTGGACGACAGGAAGGGCATCTGGCCTGTAAAAGAAACTGGATGTTGGTTTGTTGATGGTGATGATTTGACTGAAGCTTTGCACGACTTATAGCTCCAGTAGTCCAGTTGTTACCACCACCTCCATCATCCTTTGCTTCAATAAACACCGGCTAACCCAGGTTCACCTGGAAAATGGCTGTTAAAATGGAGAAAGTTTGTATACATGTGGATTGCTGTTTGACAAAACCGTGCTGTGCACGTGACAACAGCTTGTTGCTAGTCAAGTGACAGTAGATAGATATGCTGAGCAATTGCTCGCTCCATAATTTTACATGTGACGCAAGTGAGTGATATAGCTCTACAATTTGAGACATCTCCAGTTGTGCCTTTCTTAAACACTGGAGTGATAATAGCCTGCTTCCATTCAACAGGGACAGCAGCAGCAGACAATAACTTATTAAACAGTAACCAGTGTTTGGGAGTGACATAGTGTTGATAATGTTAAACACAGGGGTTGACTTTTATTCTGACAAATAACTTAAAATTTGCATTTAGTACATTGTTAAAAAAGACCAGAAAGACCAAGACCAAGAGTTAATATCACTGATTCCATGTGTCATCCCATACGGTGAACCGCAAATTGGGTTTGTAGGCTGCGCAAACCCAGTTTTAGAGGTTTAAAAAATGGTAGGTTACCCAGTTTCTTGGGCTCGGCAAAACCAAGATTGGAATCCCTAGTCATGTTTCTGTCAAGTGCCACAAATCTGATCAATCAATCACGAGGCAATACATGCTTTCATTAGCAGTCAGCTTGACTCGCAACAGCATTCTTACTGATGCAAGTAGTCAACTACTGCAGCAACTACAGCAGAAGAAGAAGATTTCACATAGACAACTAGGTCCGTTGTGTGGGAGCTCATCCCCTTTTAGCCCTTTGAGCCGGCGAGGGTTAAACCCAATTAAGCCAGTTATATGACTGAGATCAGCCGGATGGCCGGCTCAATTTAACAGCCAGCGCTTTTAACCAACTGGGTCAATATACCAGCAGTCCTAGTCGCAGGGGCTACTGCTATGCAGAAGTCGCCATTTTCTTCCCTAGCGGTGGCCGTAACCATTGCAGTATTCATTGCGCCTACCCACGGAGGGATGGCCAGGCTGAGTTGGCCTGGGTGGCTGGTTAAGTTTACCTGCCCGAAAGCAAGTTACCTATCCCAGTACTAACTGGGCTCAATGTAGAGCAACTGCGTTGATCGAGACCAACGTGTTACCGCTACACTAAACTGCCATCTGCAACTACAGCCTGTGATACAAAATGCAGAGCTGCTCATTCACCACTGCAACAAGGAAATACGAGTGGATATGCCGATGTTTTCAGTTTGATGTGTTAGCTGATAACATTCTACAGTCAGCTGATTTATGTCAACTCTCAGTTCCCATCAATGGTCCTGCCATATGAAGAGTCTGATACCTGTGCTTCAGACATGTGACATCTCGCTGGACACTTTTATCAACAAAAAGGTTATACTGTGTGCAAACATGTAGGAGGTGCCAAGGAGGTTGCAGTATGGCTGACCCATTAAAAACATGCCCCCTCATACACGTGTTATCATACCAAGTATATTCAGTCACTCTAGGTCAAACTGTATGAGCATAGATAGGATTGGCGGCGTGACTGACCCTAGAAAAAAGCCCCTCCTCATGTGTATATTGCAAATTTGGGTGCTTTAGGTTGTGGGAGCAAGGTGGACCATAAAAACATGCGTGTTCAGTAGATGGACTTCCATGCCAAATTTGTTTGCTGTTGGTCAAATAGCTGCAAGCACACTGGCCCCGTGGGTAGTCATTAAGGTCATCAAAAGTGAAACAGTTCGATCAGGTATGGGTTCCTGTAATTTCCTATTTGTGATCAAAATACTGACAGTGATCAGTAAGAACTGTGGGTTTGTATCGTATCGTTTCCAAGATAAGCGGCAATACTGGTCAAAAACCACGTTTTCCTACCCCCTTATTTCAATACCCCCGTTGAGGGTGTTAAGTTAACCTCAGAATTATGGAAAGCTGATGGGACTCAAAAGCTGGAATGATGTTCCTTTTATGTAGTAAGAACTCCAACTGAGTTTGATGCTGTGTGGATTCATTTAGACACAGTACCACAACGTGACGGACAGACAGAAATCCTATATCAATATCGCGAGTCAGTATGCTGACGCATGACAGAAATCAATTAATAACTGGACATTTCAATGCACAGATAGACTGCATGATGGCTAGCTGGGGAAAAGTCACGGGCCCTGAAGGCACAGGGCACGTGACGGACTGTTGAACCTCTATGCAGCAAACTAGCTAAAAGTTGGAGGTGGCCTCTTCTGGCACAAGACCATGCACACAGAATCACAAGTGAGGCTGCAGGGAGCTAGGTGCGGCGGTTTTTTCACAGCTGCGTGGCTGCGCACATGTGCAGCTTAGAGGGACATTGGTATTGGGCATGTAGAAGGTTAAGTGGTTCCATCTTGATAAGTCAACAAGTGGTTTTGGTGTAAAGTTTTATGGGCTGGACGCCCTTCCTGACGTCAACCAGTAAAACACACTAAGCTTCACTTTTCTGCATCCACTGCGACTCCTGCAAGACTGGAGTGACGCAACAGCCCTTGCCAACTTGGTGACTATGATGATGATGATCCTTTGCAGGAAAAACGGCGTCACTCCCCACGCCAATGCCCCACTGTAAAAGGGTCACATAAGTTTGTTTATACTTATAGACACATAACCATTAGCTCTCTTTAGTTATCTGCTTTACTACGATTACAATACCTCAAAACTAAATGACCACTGACCAGTGTGGATAACATACCAAAAGTGGTTTAAGTCTGTGTTTCAGTATATGACGGATGCATCTGACAAGACGCGCCAAGCCTCCATGAACATTCCACACATTAACAGACGGCAATGCAAGTAATCCATCAACCGTAACTTTTAGCTGTAGCATCAGCTCATGACATTCAGCACTACAACAATAAAAAACTACATCAAAAAGCTATCATTAGAATTTCACTGAAATATCTGCATATTTTTTGTGATAACTACCAAAACCAAAAGCCAACAAGAAGGTTAGCTACCATAAACAGACTGCCATAAATACCAAAAAAACAAACAAAAATAATGACTCTCTGTAACAAGGTACTTATGGTGAAAGACAAAGGCAAATGACTATGCATTATGCATAAGAACAGAGTTGGTGCTAACTCGATTTTATACATAACTTGCCAGGAATGGGTTCACAAGTGATGCAGTGATGTGAAGGGAAGTTTATACATGGTCTTTGGCAATAGCTGTCAATCACCAAGCTCAAAAAAGGAGAAAAATGACAACAATCTCGACACACATACATGGGGTTTTACTAGGAGAGGTAGGTATTTTTTATCGCACGTCAGCATGCTACACAGGAACAGTGCAGTATTGCTTTAACAATTCCGTCCATCTATCTGTCCATCTGTCCATGCCAGTACCGTATCTAAACAAATGGACACATAGTCAGTTTTTGACGGTCTGGTATTGGCATCATTAGTTTTTCCAGACCAACTGCTGTTACAAAATGAGAATAGGAAACCCTTAATGGGGGCATTAAAGACATCGGGTGCAAAAAATTGTAATTTTCAACCAAAACAGCCGTTTCTCTCAGAAACGGTATGAGATAGGGCCAGGCCCATCGTTAAGTATGGATCATTAACAGGAAATCATAGGTAGCCGATCATTTCCTGTCACTTCTGATGACCTTGAGCGATCTTGAAATGCAGAACGCGAAGGGTCAGTCACTGCCGGCAGATCTCTATAATTATGCTGGTATCGTCTGACCTAGAACAACCACATTTGGTAAGGTAACACATGTAGGTGAGAAGCACATTTCTACATGGTCACCAACGCCCCCATCCAAATGGGGAGAGCCCAAACGTCCTCCAAATTTTTGTGAACCTCTAGCAGATGTGAGCATTGGTACGTCGGATGGTGCGGTGGGTGGCACAATGGTCGTTAATGTTTCCCAACTGGAAATATATTTGAACACAAAAAGAAGAGGTTGTGAAACGTTTGACAGAATACTGTGAGATATTATATTATGATGACCACATGCAAGATCAAACAGTGTCAAGTGAACTTGAAGAAATTTCACCCCCTCCACAAGAAGAACTGGAAAACTGTGTATTGAAAGATGAGGTTATTAACATATTATGGCAAACTCTCTCGCAAAAGATCAAAAGATAAGTAGTGGATTATATCGGGGCTTAAACGATGTAGTCAACATAAAAATAGATTGTTCTGAAAATGGATGCAAACACGATCACCCTTCATGAAGAGAAATATGAAAAATACATAGGCTATTACAAGAAATTACTTAATGAAGCAGAGAAGTCTTATTTTACTGAAATCGGGGTCAGAGGTCACTCAAGGTCATTGAAAGTGGCACCATTCGGTAGATCGTGTGTGGTTTCCTATTAGTGTTCTTTAGTAACTTTGTCCCTAAAATGCACCATTTTAGAGATATTGAACTTGTAAGTATACAGTGACCTTGAAACCCGGGTTAGTGGTCACTCAAGGTCATCAAAAATTATACCATTCAATCCGGCACCTATGACTTCCTATTAACGTTCCATAGTAACCATCGGCCTATCTTGCACCGTTTCCGAGCTAAATGGCGATTTCCGTTGAAAATAGCACGAAAATCGCCAATTTTTCCCACCCCTGTGTATTTAATGCCCCCGCTAAAGGGGTTCCCCCAGTGGCATAGGAATGGCGTAGGAACCGGGGGTTCAGGCGGTTCGATGAACTGCGGCCCCCAAGCTCCTGGGGCCCCGAGTAGTGGGGCCACAGAAAAATTTTAGGCAAGACTCTTAGGAAAATCATTAAAATTGTTGCCACCAGATGACGGATTTTAAGGCTAAAATGCACCAAAT
>Ga0049107_10000531_pt1 | contig 11668 bp, 4 predicted proteins | sample WorMetilPIANOSA1_FD_61187 | JGI IMG/M metagenome (GOLD analysis project Ga0049107, IMG submission 61187) | Marine gutless worms symbiont microbial communities from Max Planck institute for Marine Microbiology, Germany - Olavius ilvae PIANOSA.1 | ecosystem: Host-associated > Annelida > Digestive...
TTAGTTTGTCAATCTCATAAGCCCAAAGAAAGCAACGTTCAGCTTTGTAGTATAAGTGAGCAGAATTTTAGTGAGCATAGTTTTGCTGTTTAAGAATTCGCCGACAGGCATGCAGTTCCTTCTCCGTTTTCACAGATTTCGCCGCCTGCTCAACTCCGCCACCACCGCACTCTCGTCACGCATCGACGCTCACACGCTCGCTGGGCCGCTGGGCCGCAGCGCGTATTTGCTTTCCCCCCAAGATGTTGTAAGCCAGGCATCAAAGGCATCCCCCGAGATGTCAAACTACCCCACTACTGCATCCGACCAATAGGTTTACAAGTCGGCCTACCAAAATGACGTACTGGCCGAGCTGTAGCAGCCTGTGCCTACATGATAGACAGCAAGGTCCATCCTACTCTTGGCGCCTTGAGCTGGCAACGGTTAAACCTAATTAAATGCAGCAGCATACAATCCAGGTCTTCCGCGTGGCCGGCTGCGAGAAATATTCACGCCTCTGTCGATAACAGTGCACGATATGCGTTGTCGTGACGTGAAAGTTGCTCGAGATTTCGCAAGTGCCGACCAGTGTTATTTTACGTGAACGAAAACGTAAAAATGCGACTAATTTCAAGTTTCTCTTGTCGGTTTAAAAGTCCGCCAATTCTTCTGTTCTCCACACGCACACATCAGCCTATCAGCGTATGCAGTGCAGTCACATCTGAATTGCAATCATAATCAAATTAGCTGATTACAACAGTGGAAACACCGCGTGGTTATAACGCTTTTGCAGGCATTGGCTGCTGCAAATAAGAGAAGAGAACAAAGTCCGTTCTGAGGCGAGATTGTGCCGCATCACTGCCGCTAGCATCTGCCTACAGCATACATATACAGCAGCCGAGCTGCTGTTTTTCGCCGGCCTTCGGTCGCTGGAGATTTTCCGAGTCGCCGAGCGATTTGACACGCTTGTCCAACTGGGTTAATCCAGCAATCACTGACAGGCCGGCACTGGCAACGTTCAGACATTAACCCTTATAATATTATATTCGATGAACACACACTGTCTCTTGATGACTATTGTCGCAAAATTTAGCAGGGCATATAGGAGGCGACAAATTTAGTAATTCAAATGCAGCTCTTTTAACAAACGCGTCTGAAATACTGACCAGCGTTGTCGGGGCGTAAACATTATGTGACTGGGGTCAAGGGACAGAGCTCTGCTGGGGTCGAGGACGCGGACAATATTACGTATGCTGACTGAAGTTTCAGGACCGAATTGTAGCATCTTAAGGTAAACAATAGATACAAAAGGTAATGTAATCACAGTCAGCTGTTTGCCGTCCAGCTGCTCTGTCTAAACAAAGTTTGTGCATATCCAAAAAGTCGGTTTTGGTCATTGCAGGAGGTCCGACTCCGAAACCCTATCTGCGGCAGCGACACCCGGGCAGACGAGCGCGAGGTATGGCTAATGCTGGACCAATGCTATACTGCTACTGCTACTGCTGCAGTTGCTGCAGCCAGCATCAGTCAGCACGGTGCGTGCGTGATCTGAGCGCGATTACAGTCGCTGTGCCAACGATCGCATCGCTCGCTGGCCGGCCGGTCGCGCTGATGTATTGAGTGCTGAGAGAAAAACACAGATCGTCTCCGCACACGACACGTCGCGTCGCGTCGCGTCGCGTCTCCAAAGTGATCGTTTCGGTTCGCGGCGCCAGCGTCGGCTCAGCATCCCGCCGTCCGCCCGGCTGCGACACAGCCTTCTGGCATCGCAAGTTCGTAATCTCGGTGGCTGTGGTTGGAACTTGGCAGCGCCTCGTGTGCTCACAACAGCTGATTGCTGCATGCGCTCATGTCGCACTGGCCTGCGCACGTCGAATACGAGTGATGTATAACTTATTGGGTCGATTTTTATTAGCCGCGTGACGAAACGGACTCATCGACAGCAGTGACGTCATGGGATCGTTCATATTCTCGCTGACAGATCGGCAGCCTCTCGTGAGAAATTTGTACACACCAACTGACATTTTTTTCTGGCTAATGTAGACTATTCATTCAGTTAAACCATTACATATCACTATGACCTATTTAGCCAGCATACCGGAAGTCATATCCGCAGCATCGCAAAACACGTCGCTATCATCGATGCTTTTTTCACGGAGTTGGAGTAACTGTTTACTGAGCGAGGGCTTCTGTCAGAAGATTTAGGCTACCGTAAGAAGAAATAAAATTAGCCACCATCAGTTGGAACTTCGAGATGCAGTGTAAGTTTAAGCTCTGCATGAATGTAGCGTTCGACGGTTAACTAAGTGAAGAGCGCATAATGTGGAAAGCAGATCACCACCGAGTGGTTTCGGCGTCGGCTCTGTTCCTCCTTCTGGTATCAGCCGGCGGAAGTCAGCAGTCGCATGATCAGGAGCTGACCGATTTCTCCGACGAGCACAACGTCGGCGGCAGCTTCCAGCACCTCGTCGTCGACTTGCGGACCGGCAGACTTTACGTCAGCGCGACGAACCGTCTCTATCAGCTGGACGCGAGGCTGACGGTCGAGGCGGTGGTAATTACCGGTCCGCAAGCTGACAACACGTTTTGTCCGCCGCCGCCGACCGCCGACTGTCACGACGCCAGGCGTGTTCCTACAGACGCCGTCAGCAAGGCTCTGGCAATTGACCGGCGCGATGGACGTCTTATTGCCTGCACCAATCTGTTTCAGGTAAAGCTGCCCGCCAATCTGCTTTTGTGTGGTATTTCATTATCGTAAATCTATTAATAGAAGCTTCTGTCTTTCACAGGAGGCCAGTTTCTGTAAGGTTAGAGACTAGCTGGCTTCTGTTGTCGCATTTTAACTTTGATGTAGGTGCGCTAGTGGATGTGTGGTAGAGTGCTGGATTTGCAATAGGGAGGTTGCGGGTTCGAATCTCAGCCTGGGCTACTTCGCACCAAGGTCTACTCAGCCTTCCATCCCTTTGGGGTCGGTAAATGAGTACCAGCTGCGGCTGGTAAGGCAAAGGCAGGTATGGCTCATTCCGATTGGGGATGAACGTGTGGGCGTGCAGGTAAAACTGTGAAATCTCAGAGAACACGTGCCATACCTGAGCGCTTCTGTGGTGGTGATTCACTACGAAGAGGCGCTATATCAAGTGTATGCACCTTTACCTTTGTTCTGTTCGGTTGAAGTTGAAATGAATTTATAAAATCCGAAAAATAATTCAAGGAAGATTCGTCGATATAGGCTCAGTTTACGAAGCGATTAGTGCACAGTGTGTACAGAAGATTTTCTTCTAAAGAAAAACTAAGTGAGTTTTCTGTATGAATTAGATCTTTCACAATTTCGCAACAACAATTTTTAGTATAGCTAGTTAGTTGCAAATACAGTTGGCCGGGTCTACCTGAAAAGTGCACCACATCATGTTTCTGTAGTCAATGTTTACGAAGTATGATAGCCCGTTAGCTGTTGTTATGCTACATATGAATGCTAAAACTAACCCGAACCCAAATCCTAACCCCAACCTTAAACATGTCATTAAAAAATAACAATATAAATAAAGAGACATGATGTGGTGGACTTTTCAGGTAGACCCCAGTTGGCTTGTCAGTAAAGTAATTAATTTGAAGATTGTGCTTAGAGAGTGTATATAAAATAATGCCCTAACAGTGACCTTACAGTTTCCGCTGCAAACGGCCTATCACTGAGCAAAGTTTAAATGAAATCTCTTCTTGGACACAGCTCCTGTTACGTATTAACTCTTTCGAAAAAGTTGGCGAATGTGCTTGTTACTTGCATCATTGTCAGGGACACTGCGAGCGACGTCAGCTGACGAACGTGACGTTGGTCGACGAACAGATCTGGTCGATGGTGGTGCCGAATGACGCTGAGTCGCCAGCGATCGTGTTCGTGGCGCCGGGTCCGCCGAATCCGGCCACGACGGACGTGGTCTACGTGGCGGCGACACGCTCGACGGCCGGCCTGCCGGCGTACCGCGACATCGTGCCGGCAATCTGCGCCCGCAACCGTCACGACCTGGCGCTCGTCTCCGACGACATCCTGACGCCGTCGCGCGTCGACGTCGAGGTGCAGCACCGGGACACGTTCCGCGTCGACTACGTCGCCGGTTTCACCTCTCACGGCTTCAGCTACTTCGTCGCCGTTCAGCGCAGCTCGGCCACGGCCGACCCGAGCTCTCGGTCGCGGACGTACCTGGCGCGCGTCTGCCACGCCGATCGCTCCTTCGCCTCGTACGTCGAGGTGCCGCTCGAGTGCCGCCGCGGCCGACGCGACAGGACCGTCTATCAGCGCGTAGCGGCTGTGCAGCTGACTCATCCCGGCTCAGCCCTGGCCCGCGCCCTCGGTCTCCGTCCGCCGGCTGGTTCGCCGACCGACTTGGAACACATCCTCGTCGCCGTGTTTACTCGGAGCTCCGCGGACGGCGGGAGATCGTCGTCGTCATCTTCGCGGCGCGGTTCGCAGCCGGCCGCGGCGCTGTGCGTCTACGCTATGCGCGACGTGCGTCGGACGTTCACCGCCGCGATACAGAAGTGTTTCCGTGGAATCGGCAACACCGGTCCGGATCATCTCGTACAACCCAAGCCCTGCTTCCTCACCGTAAGTCTCTCTTTTACGTATACGTTGCGACTCCCAGGTGCCTACGCGCGCTATTGCGTCTGTCCGTCTGTCTGTCTGTCTGTCCACTATGTTTACGCAATGAATAATATTTCAATAACAACAGTCACCGGTGTGACTCTACACAAATGCTTTCCACTGTAGACTTTTCTTACCACTAAAATGCCTCATCGAAGACTAATCTCTCGCGTTTATCACGCATGCGTTTAATGCAAACGTAGAAAATGGAGTCTCATTTATTAGAATCCGAAGCTATGGCTCCGTAATCTGCGGGATTACATTGTAGGATTAGTTCGGATTAAGCGAGTCTGTTATCCGCTTACCGAAGATTATGTCCGATCATCCGTAATCTCAAGTCTCAGTAATTCATGATTTCTTAAATAGCATTATAACAAAGTCGACGCAGTCAGAAAGCTAATAAGCAGCGGTGATCATTAAATATTAAGTGTATGCTTGGTAGTTCGCGACTTTAGAACTGATCATTAATACATTCATTTGACAAGACGTGCAATGTACGGAAGCATGCAGCTGAATCCAGATATAGTCCACTTTACATATAAATCTACTGGAATGGATGCGACAAACACGCATATCGCAACATGTAAGTAAGAATACCACGAGAAGTTGTTAATACATAAGAAGAAGATTTCGCATTGACACTAGGTCCGTTGCGTGGGAGCTCATCCCCATTTTGGCCCTTTGAGCCGGCGAGGGTTAAACAACCAAATTAAGCCAGTGCATGACCCAGATCGGCCGGATGGCCGGCTCAATTTAACAGCCAGCGCCTTTAACCAACTAGGTCCATAGACCAGCAATCCTGGTCGCAGGGGCTACTGCACGCAGAACTCGCCCTTTTCTTCCCTAGCGGTGGCCGTAACCATCGCCAGTACTCATTGCGCCTACCCACGGAGGGATGGCCAGGCTGAGTTGGCCTGAGTAGCTGGTTACGTAGTGAGATAGTTTATCTACCCGAAGGCAGTCACCCATCCCAGTACTAACCGGACTTAATGTAGAGCAACTGAGTTGATCGAGACCAACGCGTTACCGCTACACTAAACCGCCACCTATAATACATAAACATCATATTAAATGTTAAATGGTATTTCATAAAGTCTTTTGTTTTTAACACACAGAAATCTGTTATAGGTAAATAGTCTAGTTTTTTTGTCCGGTTGGTACTGTTCATGTAAACAGCGGTGCGTGTAATAATGCGTATTTTGGTCTTCAAATGTATGAGTGGAACTGTAAATTAAAGCATTTCTAGTCAAATGTTAATAGAGAAACTGGAATGGTTGCAGTAAAAGTAAACGGCAGTTAAAATAAAGGATGGATTTGCACTGCGCTGCGCTGGACTCCAACGATTGACACGTAATCCACCTTTTCACTGGAAGAGCAAAACGCATTACGATCAGCGTTCGGCTGCACGGTGGTCGCGGACGTCGGTCGCCATTATCGACTCATTGTGCAGACGTGGTCAGCGCACGGACACACCAGCTGCGGCTGCTGATTGTCTGCTGTAGGAACTGGAAAGCGTCCGAGGACCACCACCAGCGTCCTGGAACCGAATTATCCCGACACGATTTCGACGACGAAATAATCTCGTTTTTCTATAGTCGACGTTTCGGCGACGGCGGGAGGGGTGAGGAGACAGCGGCACTTGCCACCGTGGCGCGGTCGACAGTCAAGCGAAGTGCGGACGCTGACGGCGGGAGGATGGGGTGGGATGCGATGAGGCATCAATCGGGATTCCTCAAGGCGGTTGTTAGCATTCGCCGCACGTGGAGTCGGGGGACGTAAGCATAGGGCGTGTCTGATGTATGGCGTCCGATTGGGTGGTCCGCACGGGGTCGTTAGATTCACGGCGGCGGCGCTCGGCGGTCCGGCTCCGCGCCGAACCTGCTTCGTATCCGCGACGATCGAAGCGGTTGCGTTTGACGGACGTAGGCACCGCGCGTCGCTATAGTCAATCTTTAATACCACATGCGCTTCGATGCTATCCGATCTCTTAATAGCCGACGCGATTCGTCGTGTTACTGCTAATCAGAACTGCTGTAGCATATTCGACTGCGCGACTGGTCGGAACAAATTTGATAAATCTACACGATACGATACGATATGATCGGAAAGCATCTTGACCGACGCTGCTGTCGGATAGCCGGTTGAGTTTACCGAATAAACAGAAATACGCCAGCACCACTGACCCGACGTTCGGTTTCCATATCCGATACTGGGTTGTGTAGTGTCGAAATTGGGTTAAAAATATGCCCCGACTGAATCACAGGTAGTTGTTGCAGCACGCTGACGGAGGTGAGGTATTTGCTGTTCACATTTTCGGCCTGCTGACCTCTGACCTTTAACCCATTTCAGCGTGACCTAGATACTTGCATGCAGTGTTCAGTAACTAGGCCATACATCTACTGCTGCTGCTGCTGCTGCTGCTGGTACTGTTACTTCTACTTTCGGTTTCTGTATAAAAGCCCATACTCTGACAATGATAATGAATCAGCAGTGGTTCAATAGTTACGCCGATAATCATACCCGGCAGACTGGCAAAATATGTACCCTTCTGGGCAGAGGCTCCATAGGACAAATGCCTCTCTTCGAATAAAAAATATTGCACGGAATCAGAAGGTGACACAAGTCTTACTATGATAGCTGTATATTGATGTAGCCGCTTACATTGTTCGAAACGCTTGTAAAGTGACATTCCAGTGTTACATACTTGGTGTTCGTGAGCTCTGTGGATGTAGATATTGTCGCACTGGTATTTCCCATTCAGGATTTTATATGGGCTTTTCCGGGAATGTCTTCTGTCGGAAGGGGTTATATCCCCGTGAACTTACGTCCTACTTGCACTCGGGAAACCTACACCGTGTGTCAGAAAAAAAGTACGCCACTTATTCAGTTACTTTTTGCAAAGTATTGCAGCAACAGGCTTTTGAGGTCATGTGGCAGTTTTTATTCAGGCTTCCTCCGCAGATCGTTGGCGTCAGGCTGGTGTCAAAACAACTTAGCGCTCCAGAAAGAGGTCCCACTTTGCAAATGGGCAAATGCCCCCCGCTGCCGTGGAACGCGATGTGATGCGCCGCGTTAACGGGCGTCGTCATCTCGGAGTCGGAGGTAGTGACAGATGACGAAGGCAGCAGTCGGTCTAATTTCTGCGGCGCGGTCCTTCTCGGTCTTCATCATTTTGTTATTGTGCTGTTGGCAGCCGCTGGAGATCGGCGACGACTACTGCGGCGAACACGGCATTAATCATCCGATCAAAGGCGCCGACACCGTCTCGAGCATCGCGGCCGTCACGTGGTCTGACGACGACGTCACTTCCGTCGCCGTCGCCACAACCGGAAACCACACCGTGGCGCTGGTCGGCTCCAGCAGCGGTCACATCAAGAAGGTTATATCCGCGAATTTCACCGCCCGTTATGCTTCGGCATTTTGCAGTGCCATCGCCGAATTGCTTCGCGGACTCTTCGATCTTTTTTTCGGACTTCTGATAATCGTATTAACAGCGTCAGCATCTCGCCTTCGTCGCGTGCGACAAACACGCAGTGCGAATAACGAATACAGAATAGTCCCATCACTAAGTATTACCGGACGTTTTTATTCACAACTGAAAGGAATGTGCATCCTGTGGAGATGCAAATCCACGCCGGCTGTTCCTACGTTTTCGTGTAAAGAAATCTTTATTAATATCCGATTTTTACACTGCGCGCTAACTAGCGACGCAGTGTATTGTAATCGGTCCTGTCTGTGTGTGTGTGTGTTTGTGGCGGGCGGGCGGTGTTTGCAACGGGCGGACGGTGTCGGTTACCACCATAACTCGAAATTGCGTGTATCGATCTTCACCAAACTGGATCTGTAAATTTTGGCAGTCCTGCGCCCCCGGGAAGGGGGTCTGCGGCGGGGCGAAAATTTTTGGCGCGCAGTGTTTGCGTCTCTCTGAGCGCTTTTTCATCGACATTGTATCAGTGTTCAACTTTACTGTCATAACCATTGTTGTTTTTCACCCCAGAAAAAAAAAATATTACGCTACAATTACGACAGACGCCTTTTATACATAACACAGATGTCTAAATATATTATATAGATATAATATATCCATATAATACATTGTGCAATTTAATATTATCATCGTGATTTTCGTAAAAGATAGTAATCAGTTTTATTCGCTAAGTGGCAGCTGGTGCGAAAAGTTCGCGATGATGATCATGCCCCTGGTCTTTTAAACCCAAATTTAACAGGCTTCGACATAGTGTCAAGGACTACTACTGTGCCAAGTTTCAAGTCATTCCAATCAGGGGTTTTCGTTTTATCATGCTAACATACATACTCACAAAACCATTTACATACTGACATACACACCAACACGCATACATCGTGACAAAGTTATTGCTATATCCGCGGCGCCGTACTACGTCGTCCGCGTGGATAATAATAACATCAAAGACCTGCAAGAATTACGACGAACTGCAGAACTGAGCTCTGAATTATCATGGCTGGTTTTATAACACGTTTATTTCGTAGAAATGTAGTGATAAAAGAGCAGATAAAAAAATACACGATATACGCTTTACATCGACAGAGTATCCTACTAGAAAAGACTGCTGCATATAATATACGAATTTATCATTTCTATATCCTATCTTATGAAAGGCTTTTCTTCACTTTTATTACCGCACGACGCTATGCGTAAGCGCGGTCTTTGTTGTCGGTCGGTGTCCGTCTGTCCGTCCGTCCGTCACGTTCGTGTAGTGAATCCAGACGGCTAAATATATCGTTAAACTTCTTACTCGACCCCGTAGCCCCATCATTCTAGGTTTTTGACTCCAAGCGCAGATACCCAATTGCAAGGGAAACCCTTCAGCTGGGGCGTTAAATACACGGGGTGGGAAAAAGTAAAAATAGGAAGTCATAGGTGGCGGATCGATCCGTGTCGGTTCCGATAACCTTGAGGGCCTTGAAAGGCGGGACGCGAGCGGTCAAATTGTTCAGGCGGATGTACTTAATAACGCTCGTACCGTCTGAACTAGAACGACCGAATTCGGCAGGATAACACAACGTTTTTTCGTTGTCTGCAGTGTTGTTGATCCGGCTCACGCTGAATTAACCATCCAAAACAACATTTTCGAACAAACCGAATAACTGCGCTTGAACAAAGTTACTGATAAACCTTCTGTTTGGTTTTTTAAATGTTATCTCTGTCATTTTGTATGTATCGAATGAAGATTTTCTATGTGGCGCTATAAGTTGGGTGAATACGGCATATTGGTGCTTGCACCAGCAATCTCTTCGGCTTTCCGCTATTCCGTAACAAAAGCACATCGGATCTTTTCCAGCTGCGACTAGGAAATGATGGATCGTAGATGCACACAAGCAGGATACTTTCTCTCACCTGCCTGTCTCACCAGAGCACCCACTGATTGGCTGCGGCTGCTGGACGGATAGCGACAGACATTCTGACGCCCTGCTGCCGACTGCGTCGATACAGATCGATTAAGACGAGTCAGATTCAGCATTTGTCAAACTTTCCCCGACAGTGTTCCGTTGCAAACATTGCACGCGGCGCTTTGCCGAGATACAGAACCATCAGTCATAGCGCAACCGCATCTGCGTTATGTTCGCCAGTCAGCAGATAAGAAAGCCGAGCGATACGCTTCTTTGGTTGATGATCGGTTATGCAACGAGCACGTACTCGTGTCATATTCAGCTTATATTTGCAGACTGTATAATAATTCAACTTAAACATTTAGAAAGTGCAACCCACGCCCACCCAGTTTTAACCGTAACGCCTTGACCTTCGACCTTTTGGACTCAAAAACGCGTAGCCACACCAGCTACACCTCAAGGTCGTCCTGAATTCGACAACCGTAGCCTCTGACCTTTGACCTATTTTCAACTTGACCTAGTACCGTGTATATTCTCTGACAATGATAATGAACGAATGACTACAGCGCGAGGAAATGCATACTGAAAGCGGGGCCTACATTACTTTACTTTCTCGCTCCACTCTGCGGCGCGGTGCCGCGGTCAGTTGAAAATCAAGGGAGTTTGGCTGCGACTGTGCCATCAGTCTTCTCATCTGTAGGCCTTCTGTCGAAACTGTTGTCTCTGACTCGTATCGCTTTCTCAGCTTGTCGTTCAGAATTCAGATGTGTCCGTTCTAAGGAGTTGCTGACATGTATTCGATTTGTAAGAAGACGATAACGTCATTCGATTGAACAATGACGTTCCTTGACATCATTTTTTGTTTTGTTTTTTGCCATCACCAGTAGGACTATACGTGCGTGTAGGCAAGAAACTGGGGATTGCGACTGAAACCGTTTGAGACTGAAACAGCAACAAGTGATAACACTAGTTGTATGCAAAGTGTAGTAACCGGTATACAGCTGTCGGAGCAGTTCTGCCGTCCGCGGTACTTTTGAGTTCGAGTAGAAGCTGCAAGCAAGGTACAGCTGCTGCAACTGTAGTTGGGTTCGTAGACGTCGATCGTCGCTTCTTTATGGCATGCAGACCGTTTCCATGTGCGCTGGCGTGCTTGAGTTGAAAATAAATCATCCGAAACATGTTCTATCCATGGCCGAACGCCTCTTCTCTTTGGATGAAATACCTCATCTGGAATGAAACCGCGTTTTTTACTTTGTTAACCTGGAATATTCTTTCTAAAAAACTATGGTACTAGCCAAAAGCCGCGGCCAGATTGGTCCGGCATCATTCTAGTTAAGTAATGCAGTTGGCAAACACTGTTTTGTTGGCTGCTGCACAGTCTGTGATAATTCATTACAAAACTTTATCGTCATACATCATTTAGTCATGTGCCACTATATAAAGTGATCCGTCGACTATGATTTGGTTGATTCAGTGCAGCATGTCGCAGAACCTGCTATTTCACACAACGTCTCTTGCGTTTGCATGTTTTTACTGTGAAAGTTGAAAAAAACTATACTGTTTTAAGTAAGTAAGTAAGTAAGTAAGTAAACTATTTTAAAGTGCGCCCAAAAGCCAACTGAGCTGGCTTAATCTGCCGCACTGACCAATGTTTTCAACGCCAGAGACTTCCGTACACGTGCA
>Ga0049107_10000532_pt1 | contig 11666 bp, 4 predicted proteins | sample WorMetilPIANOSA1_FD_61187 | JGI IMG/M metagenome (GOLD analysis project Ga0049107, IMG submission 61187) | Marine gutless worms symbiont microbial communities from Max Planck institute for Marine Microbiology, Germany - Olavius ilvae PIANOSA.1 | ecosystem: Host-associated > Annelida > Digestive...
GTGGTGGTGGTGGTGGTGTTGGTGGTGGTGGTGGTGGTGGTGTTGGTGGTGGTGGTGGTGGTGGTGGTGACAGTGGTGGTGGTGGTGGCGGTGGCGGTATGGCAGTGGCAGTGGCAGTAGCAGTACAATAACATACGACACAGATGTATACTGTTATAATTTTCATTTTTTAAATAAAACTACACCTCAATTCTTTGTCATTTTCTACTTTTTTTTGTTTTCCGTAAAACACACGACAATACCGTCGTAACCTGTATTACGATGCAAAATGTCACAGTATCTTGAAGTCCCGACTTCTTACTTGTTAAACTATCGGTTCATTTTCACACCACACGTCCATGCACGTATATGTAACTATTCTTATCGCTGCCTTGATTATCATTTTCCCGTTTTTACTGGCCAAGTTTCATTAATCTCAGTTGCTTACTTATTTATCAGCGACTGACCAGCGTCAGCCGGACGCACATCGAGACGGGAATTTACTTCCGGTGGAACGAACCGGACGTCGACGACGACGCCTCGTCTGCTGCCAGTTCTTTGTTGAACGACGCCAGGCTCGGGTCGTACGTGTACGACGGCGGTGAGCAAGGTGCGGTGGCCGACGCGGCGGGGTTGTGGTCGCGCGGCAGTGGAACGGCGCCGGAAGTGATGCTGGACATTTCCGGTTCCGGTTCGTCGACGGACGGTAACAACAATGACGTCAACGCGGCGTCATCGCGACGAGCATCCTCTTCACGCGGCCAGCACGTCACTGATGCCGTCATTCCGTCAGCGAACGCTCAAACCACGGTCAGTTGATGATCATCATGATAGTATCATGACAAACTGTGCGCTGGTGGCTGGCGGTAGATTACTGGGTTTGCATTGCAGGTTCGAATCTCGGCCGGGCCTACTTCGCACCAAGGTCTACTCAGCCTTCCATCCCTCCGGGGTCGTCGGTAAATGAGTACCAGCCATAGCTGGGAAGGCAAAGGCAGGTATGGCTCATTCCGACTGCGGATGTACTTGTGGCTGTGCAGGTAAAACTGTGAAATACCTGGAGAAAACAATGCCATACCTGAGCGCTTTTGCGGTGGTGATTCACTACGAATAGGCGCTATATCAAGTGTATGCACCTTTACGATTACCTTTATTTCTTTTTTTAGTATTTTTGTTGTTTTATTCTAGTAATTTTGTTTAATTCGTTGCTGCTGCTAGCATATGCTTTGGTGAAAAATGGTAACGTTAGAAGAACAACAAACAACAAAAACAAAAGAAATAAAATAAAATAAAATAATTATGAATATCTAGAAGGGCACTCAATAGAGCGAAAGTTACTTACTGTTTCCGCATGTAGAGGCGACCCCATACGACCTGGGTGTTTACAGCGCTGAAGGCAGCGTTACACTAGCGGCCAACGGGAGTTTCGCTTCTTAGCTTGTCGATTCTTTGGTTACAGTCATATCGTTTGTGTGAAAAATGTCGATGTTTGCTCTTCTGCGCTGAAGACGGAATCGGTCGAAGACTGCGTGACGAAGATTCAGCAGCTGGAAGAGAGTTTTATCGACGTGATGACGTCAGGAATGACGATGTTCTCAAGACCGTTACGTCATCGCATTCTCACCGGCCCGCAGCACCTGGCACTCTTCCAAAACGTAGAAAAGGTTCGCTTAGCTGAATGTCTTCAGGCAAAACTGCTGTACTTGCGGGTGCGCTTGTGGCTGCGTGGTAGAGTGGCGGATTTGCAATCGGGAGATTGCAGGTTCGAATCTCGGCCGGGGCTACTTCGCACCAAGGTCTACTCAGCCTTCCATCCCTCCGGGGTCGGTAAATGAGTACCAGTCATAGCTGGGAAGGCAAAGGCAGGTATGGCTCATTCCGACTGCGCATGAACGTGTGGGTGTGCAGGTAAAACTGTGAAATCCCTTGACAACACGTGCCATACCTGAGCCTGAACCTGAGCGGTATGGGCGATATCAGATGTTTGCACCTTTACCTTTACCTTTCGTTTAACCGGCTTATCTCACCAAAATAACTCCAGGTTAGGCCGGGCACCCAAAGGAGAACCTTTGGGGATTTCTGGAGCAGGGTGTTTTTACGGGTCGGATGCCATTCCTGTCGCCTAACAGCATGAAAGCAGTGAAGCGGTAAAAACCCACGAAGCTCTCCAGACGGTGCCATGTTTAGGCGCGCAGCTGCGGGAAGCGCGCAATGCTTGCAATAAACCGTAAAGGAGTGAGAAGATTTTCTGTTGAAAATGTTTTGAACTTACTGTTCCATTCCGTGACTCAAAATGATTGTTTTGTCCAGCCCGTTTGTCAGAGCCGTCAACCTGCTCTCGGCGATCACATAGTACACATTTGTAAACGTGTCACGTAAATGTTACTTACTATGTTCATGTCTAAATGTTTTTTTTTCTAGATGAATATAAACAAGAACCAAGACAAAACAAGAAATATGTTATTGATGGACAACATCTGGCGAGAAAACCACTTTAGTTAGATAAAAATACGTAAATAGATGCGAACTTTATTTATTTCATATGTAGGCAGCTTTAAAAAATAACAATAATTACGCATTATCAAATCCAAATAAACGTTAATAACTTTATAAATTGGCACGAAAAAGTAGAAGATATAATAATTTATAGCCTACCTCAAACCGTGCTCTAACACGATTACATATTGCTAAATTTATATAGACTTCGGTAAACTGTAATGTAGCGATTCTGGTGTGTAATTATGGGTACAGCTATAGCTTGAAAGATCAAAGGCCGGTGCACAATATAATTTTGGTAGCCGGTTATCAGGAAGCTGAGCGGATGATAATGTATGTGATCAGGTCTGGTCGTGCGATACAGTGGACGTTCTAGTAATATAAATAGCAGATGCGAGCCTCTTAAGACGTTCGTGGCCACACCTCCTGAGGTTAATTAATTGGCTGGCGTCCGTCCGTCAAGCCAGTAAAAGTGACGCATTTGCCAGATGTTTGGGAGGCGAGATGTAGTGGTAGATTTCTGTGATCCCGCGACTGGGACGCTACGGGTGATATCCGGAGAAGAGACGCAACTTATAAATAGCAGTTAGTTTGAACAAACACGTAATGCCAATGAACGTGTTCTCAAATCCCGACAAAGGATGTGTTTAGGATTGCGTTTCAGTTGTAAACGATGTTGCTATAGCAGCGACTACTTAACGACGTCGTTTAAAATTATCCACTTCACCTGGCGTATGTAGGAACACTACGTTGTAGTGGCGCGGGAATCAAAATTGCGACGAAAAAAGTGTAATTTGACGTTTTTTTCACGCAACTCTCTGAAAAAAACTCGAGTTTTTTGACCACGGATTGTATGCGACTTGTGATTAGTAACGCTTTAGTCTCGTAAGGGCGGGTGATCGGACTGTCGCGAGCGAATAGGCTGCGCACCAGGATTATGCAAGCCCTCTATTATCTACCTACGCTATAGGGACAATAAATATTGGACAGTCAGCCGCATTGGGCCTTGGCCTCGCGGCCTATGTATTAAACTACTGCGTATTTCCTGTCCCGCCGAGGATAGTAGGCTGAGTTGGCTTCAGCACACACACGCACACACACTAGGTTAGCACAACTTGCCCAGGGTTGCATGCAGATGACCGGCTGAGCAAGGAACCCATCAACTGTCGTTAGCCAGTATACGATACACTACGACTAGACCATTGCACCAAATAGGTGGACTATTGCATTGGTACCTCCCCGCCGTGACAGGCATCTAGTGAACGGGACCGTCCAATGTGCCGGCAGCGCCACCTATCAAATATGGTTTAGGTTACCGATCCCGAACCCTAACCTTAACCCTAAACCTAACCCTAAAACTGACCATAACCCTAACCCTAACCCGAACCCTAAAAGTAACAGAAATGTATGCATTACAAAACGACACCGGAATAAAATTCAACATAGTGTTCTATATAAAAGTTATTTTCCTACGGCTGGGGGTGGCGTTATAAAAGGCCTATAACCGGAAACGGAAGTCAAACACATATGGATGGTCCCGTCTTTTAGACGTTCTACCGCCGTGTCTTTTGTGTCGCTGCTAGTTTCCCGACAGTCTTCTTACGACCGTCCCGAAGCTACCATAGTGTCTCACCACGGGAATTCTCTCTATCTGTATTATCGGGCGGGTCCTGGTGTTGGTAAGCTAATTAATAGCTGGTGTGTTGTATGTTATGCGGGTTGTCAGCTGGTATCCGTGTCGGAGTTGCTGGCCGCTAAGCTCAGAGTACCAGCTGACGGCGTGACGTCACTGGTCGGACACGTCGTCGGCGTGTTTTCGCCGCACCTGGGCGCGCTGTGCGAAGCGTACGACACCTACCTGTCGGGAATCGTCGTCGCTGGCGACACCGTGCGACAGCTGGTCGAAACCAACGATACGTTCGCCGACTACGTTGATGTAATGAAAATCTTTACTCATGGCAGTATAATAAAAGATAAATAGAAGAAATTAATGTCAGTTAAATCCTAACAAATGCATTCATCTTTATTTACCATAATGTGGTAGAAGAAAGAAAATCAGAGATAAATACAGCAACAAATGAAAAAAGCGCTCAGAGAGACGCAAACACTGCGCGCGCGCTGGCTGTAGTAAGGTTCGGACACCGCCCGCCCGCCAGTTGTCACAAACCTACAGACAGGACCGATTACACTGCGCGCAGTGTAATTATCACTTAGCTGTTATATCGGCATTACATTTATTTGGTAAATAAAGATTATTATTACAATGTCAGTTTAATTATTATAATTAACACAATAAATTGAGCTTAACCGTATTTAACTTACGGATTAAAACTGATATCATATTTGGACTTAAATCGGAGAAAATTCCTGATGCATGCATCACTTGTATTCTTTTCCCTGCCGTGATTGCTGATGTAAGCGGTAAGCGGCGTTACTGCTGTCAACGAGAGTGCATGTTATATGCATAAGCTTATAGCCTATTAACTCTTTTTAGATGGTACAGGATAAAACAAAAAGACTAAGAACTGGCTTGGAAATTACTGTCCGTACATTTTTCCGCATTTGTGCGTTGTTACGCTGCAGAAGGCCGTCAAAATGACGTCACTCAGTCTCGAAGATTTCCTGCGACTTCCGGCGCAACACGTCAGCCATCTTCTCGCCTCAATCGGGCACCTGCTGCGGGCTTGTCCAATCAGCGACGTCGCCGGCGATCACGTGACCGCGCTACACAACATCTATTCCGGTCAGTATACAATTGTCCGCTACAATGTTTTATACTGTTGGATGATGGACAACATAGGACTTGGTGAAATTTGTTCGTACGAGTATACTGCAATTTGTAACTTTTTATATCGGTGTCCGACCAGAATTTTATATAGCTGAGTACTTTTATGTACTAACTTTAACTTAGCCTATTCTTTACGCTGTATAGTGTCATTGATGTACTTCGTCTCACCGCCTCCCAAAAGGCGGTTGCTCTGTATCATACCGAGTGTGACTCGGTAGTGTAGTGGTTAGGACGCTGGACTTGCAATCAACAGGTCGCGGGTTCGACTCCCGGCCGCCGCATTGCCGTGTAGCGACCCTGGGCAGGTCGTACACACAAGTGTGCAGTGCCCAGCGCATCTGAAGTTACGACCGTATAGCGCTATAGAAATGTGATTAATTAAAATTTTAAGAAATGTTGGAGTATGTTGGGTGTCACTAAAATTTGGAGGCGCACGCTGGTACATCACCCATCAAGTTGCGGAGGGAAGTTGCGTTCGACCGTAAGAACATGTCACTGCCCTAGCTGGGGTAATGTTCCAAATATGGTCATTCTAGGTTAAACAGTGTGGGAGTAGGTAGGATCCCCAAAAAATGGGAGCGCCGGGGTTGGGAAGCAGGGCTGTGCGTCAAAGGGTGAGGGCATAAGTAGGGATCACACAAAAAATGGTAGTCCTATGGCTCCGCACCTCGGGTTGGGTAGCCTGGCTCAGTATGTTTTTTTTCAAGATTTCTGTTTTGGGGTGTCATGGACAAGTTAGGGTACAAGATTTCCGGTCGGTATGACTGGAGCTGATCAACGTAGGTATCTGCGGCCTGATGAATAAAGCCATAAGTGCATAATACCTGAATTATTATCACTTAGGTGAGCACTTACAAGAAACATACGCAATAGAAGTAAACCGCGATGTTACGGATAAAATCTAGCTACAACAAAACACTGTCTTAGGATACGTATATTATACGAACATTTGCTAAACTCGCCAACACCGAGAGTATGTCGGGATCTCCCAGGAGACTAATGCCTAAAATCCTACGCTGTGTACGAATACACCACTAGAACAGTAGACACATGGGGGAGCACAGTTTGGGGTGTGTGTTAACGTCAATAGGGGGTGGTAATATGGGGTGTACCACCCCCAATATGGGGTGTAAATAACTCCCTGGCCTGGCTGGTACCTAGAAACCCCCAGAGATGGGTTATTGTGCCAAATTATATGCAAACTATAGTCTAAAGAAAGGCGCTTATAGCAGCCTGTATTCGCGTGCAATTGTAGAGCTGGCGCGGGTGTGCCACGCCGCTCTGTGACGTCATCAACAGGTGCTCCTGGTCACGTGATCTTCAATCATTTGCCGCCGTGAAGTGAAGCACTAACCGGCGTATGCGCCGCGTGAAATTAGTTCAGTTACCGACTGGACATTGTCAGGCTGACTGTAGCATATACGTAGCCTAATATAAAATAATATTATCTGATATAGATAATAATATATTACGCGCGAAATATTGCGATGTTGGCGTTAATTTGTGCAGTTGTCGTCGTCGAATAGCTGTTTTCTCTGTACATGTTATTCGAACACGTTTTCCGTTTCAACTAACTAGAAAAATGCTGATTCGACGTATTCTATGACATTTCTGCAACGTATATGCGGTGTATCAAAGTTTATGTCTTGGTGAAACTGCTCGTTGCTTTTGCGTACAAACGGTAGCGTTAATAATTGCTTTAATCACTGTTCGCACGTTTTTATTTTCTCTGTCGCGGCACCAACAGTGTGGAACTCACTGCCTGCCCAACTAAGACTCAGCGGTTCCCTACCGACTTTTAAGAAACATTTGAAGTCGCTATTGTTCACCAGCGCTTTTTAGTCTTAGCATAAGGTATTGTCAGCGCCTCTGTATCCTAGGACACTATGGCGCTATAGAAATTGATTATTATTTTTTACCCTCGGTCTCAAGGATCCAGAGGGGTCTGGAAAAAATTAGAAGAAAATTGTCGGAGTGACCATTACTGCGGGCAGTCCTCAAACACAAAGGAATCGTGTAGCAGCACGCCGTTGAATCGCTGCACTAGCACGGAAACGTGCTATTACTATTATTATTACTTACTGCTTATAAGTTTGGATGATAAAAAAACAGAAGGGCAATTGCCGGGGTCAAAGCGATTCTGGATCAGTCTGTAAGCCAGGATTGGAACTGCTCGCTCCCAGACTTTTTTTATTCGTGTCATCTTGACCCCTAGCAATCTCCGCCTTTCCATGATGGGTTACGTTGTCAAGTTTGCTAGCTCTGCATCGGGCGGCATTGAATGGGAGAAAAAATCTCCACTCTAGGATACGTCGCCGTAAAAACTATGTCTGCGCCTGAAATTTGGTCTCCACGCAGAATTTGATCGCCGTGTGACCTAGTGTGGGCATACACACAAAAACTTGGGATGCTATAGCTCACAGAAACCTGTCCATTCCGTAGATGGGTTATACTGTTCCAAATTCGACCGCCAGCTTGGAAGTGAATTAAAATTTAAAACAAAAAATGCCCAGAAGTGGGCTACTTAGCGTTTGCGACGTAACCTTCGTGTCCGATCTGATCGATGTCCCAAAAGACGCTCCAGTCCCCCCAGCTCTCCCCCAGTCGGCTCCTGTACCCAACCTCTTGAGACCTTGTATTCTGCAATAGCACTGCTTGTAGACTAGTTGAAAAGCGAATTGCGAAGGAGTGTCAAAATTAGTTGATTGTTAATTATTACTGATCGCCTCCCCACGTTGTAGTGCAAGTTCCGTTCGTCCAGGCTCTATATATTGTCGTGTATTACTGTGGTTGGAGTTGAAAGGACAGGCTTCAATTGCACCCGGGGGTGCCGACCCTCGCCCGCCCATTGTACGAGGGACGATTACGTCACTGTGACGTCATCGTGACGTGTGATGTGTCGAATCGTGGCGCTCTGATGACGTCATGGTTACGTCTTTTCAGCCGCCAGGGGGCGCGCGTAGCGGGAAACTTGATCGCGCCGATTTAGTACGAGTAAGTTGATTTTCATCCAAATCGCACGCAAGCTTCTTCGATTCGCGTGGTTGAGCACGCCCTTCTTTGCAGTAAAGCAACAGTTATTGATGGCCGAACAGCAGGGACGCGTAGTTAACGGATCCAGCATTTACATATTCCAACGCCTTTCTTCTTTCTTCTTACCGTCTGTGTCGCAATGGCGCGATGACACAGTGCAATGATGCCATACTAATTGCACGGCGACATTGCAACGAGTCGTCTAGTTATTGCGGTGTGCTTCCGTTGACGCAGTAGGCAGTGCATAGAGCAGTTCCCCATCCTGTCGGTCGCAGTTTCGGATTTTGAAGTCGAAAGAACTTTAACGGCCTGTCATTGGTCTGCGCGCGATGGATAATTTCGTTAGCTGTAACCGCAAAGATAAACACTTCTAAGCCACTGAGTTGTTCGACAGCTGAGCAGCGTGGGATGACCGGTGCATGGGTGCATGCAGTTTTGGCCGGATGCCCTTCCTGGTGCCGCCAATGTCTCTGAAATCAGCTGAAATCCGTCCAAGGTTCTCTTGGTGAAACACTAGCGTGTTAACCATTGCCGTTCGACAATTTTTCAAGTGTTATCATTCTTATAATATTTCCTGTATTTTTCGGAGACGTATTCGAACCGTTCCGCGTTTATTTCGAAACTTTATACCGCTTCTGAATCTTATATATTCATCTTTATTCACCAAACACGGTAGACAAGTAAACAGAAAAAAAAACAGAAAAAATACAGGAACATGTATTTTTCTGTGTTTTCTTCTTCTTCAGCTTTGATTACTAATAGCATGGATTTTTGACGTCCTTTCCAACAAACCATTGCGTTTTAATTAAGTTGAGCAGATTTTGATCACATACCAAGAATAACAGCTGTAACTACAGCGTGTCTTTAAAAAAATTGTCCGCTACTTAATTTTCTCTAACTTTAAGAAACGCGAACGAATACTTATAATTTTCAGCATGCAGCATCTGGATAATCTTCCAAAAGCATTTATAAATTTCACATCAAAACTTACGCTTACTTTACACTGCAATTTTTCATGTTAGCCGGAATAACGTATATTCACAGGTCACTCTTGCGTTTGTAAACACGGCATTCAATAAAGAAGATCATATTTTCATTAACTAGCTGTTCGGGAGGCCGCCAAAATATGCCCGCCCCCTGCAAGTTGACCTTTGACCTTTTGACCTATAAAATGGTGTACCTCTGTGCCAGTTTTGTTCTTCCTAGGCCTCTCTGTTCTCGACTTAGGCCCGATGTACGCGACAACGTCAGGCAGACAGAGAGACGTCAGACGCGCATCGTCGCTTAATAAATTGTGTCTGCTTAAAAATACACTGCAAATGAGTTGTTGAAGGGATTTCCAAATTAGAATTAGTGGAACAGTCAAAGTCGTCGGTGACTGCTAAAGTAACTTAGACACCTGCTGAGTTGACGAGCGTCCGTAGGAGCAGCAGAATGCGTGTACAGCGGAGAATGTTGTCCTGTTGTTGACCTCGTCATCAGCCACTCCAGGAAGGTGCGCCACAGTCACATCAAACAGTACTCGAAATTTCAAAGAATGTTGGAATCGTCGGTCAGCAGTTGGTCGCATGGTTTGGTTCCGTCTGATCCGTCATAGCGAGGGGGCGTCATAGCGAAGGTCCGCCACCGCCAATCGCTAACCTAACCCTATACCATAGCGGCCCCTCGCTATGGCGGCCCTTCGCTATGGCGGGCCGACACCGGTCGCATCGTCCACGATCTTTTTAAGTCACCCCACTTTACAAAGGAAAACGTGCCTATTCGACAGCGAATACATTATCGGGTGATGCAGCAACACAGCTAAGATAAGGTGAGAAATGATGCATATGTTTATAAGCAACGAACACCAGGATACTAGGCCTATAGGCCTATGCCAAAAATTGCGAAGATCGGTTCAAGCTCTTTTTAAGATATAGAAGAAATAGCGGACATTTTTTCTGAGAACATGGTATTTAGAAATATTAGTTCATCATCAGTAGCTTTTTCGTTCATATAATAATATATGATTAATTGTTTACCGCAAGCTAGAAGGAATTATGTACACCATAGCGCATTTCAAACCAGAGTTGTTCAAATTTTTATTCTTATTTAATAATATGAAGTTCGTACAATTGTACACATCACAAAAATCAATCTCCTCGCTGCTGAACACTGGCAAGTAAGCGTATAGTTATGTCTAACGTACATTAAAACTCCGAAATCGGACGAACATTAATTTTTGTGTTGCTAAAAGAAACATTATTACGCAAAACGACTTGTTATAAGCAGACAACGGGGAAGGAAGAGGAGCGGTGCTGGGCACTCGTTAGATTTTATTGGTTAGCTCAGCGCACAGATAATTGCGGCAAAGTGTTCAGTAGATACAGACGAACATGGTGATTGATTGACACGGTGACAATATGGTTCTTCCTGCTGGCTCACCCAGTGGTCAACCGGAATTTAATTTCACGCGGTCTGGCTGAGATTGAACCGCGAAATTATCGACCGTCCGCGCGCCATGGGTTCGGTGGCGTCGTGTGAAGATGACGTCATGTTACGAGCGACACCTAGTGTCCGCCGACGGCGACAACATGTCTTGCTGCCATCGGGCGGGATGCGTTGGTTCCCTGTGTGATGTCTGCACTGTGACAACTCGGTACCCGGCTCTTTGTCGTCTTCCGTTCTTCAAGCGGTCTCTAGTAGATTTTATTCATCGCAAGCAAACGATGGAACATACGGCAAATCAAATTAAATTAAAAAATAATTAGAAACAAGAGGGAATGATAAAGTAAATAACCTAATGCGATGATTACAACTACACGGTTCGACTTGAATTCGACGCCAATTCGACTGTGTCTCGACTTCCATTCAATTTCGACACAGCTTTTATCAGAGCAAAAGCGTGGTTCTAGGCTAATGACGTCGTCTTATGAATTCGCGATGACGTCATTGCATTTCTGATGTAAAAGAGCTCTGTTGTTTTTAGAAACAAGCTGTGCAGGAGGCCGCCACAATAAGACCCGCCCTCTGCAAGTTGACCTTTGACCTTTTGAACCTTGAAAGTGGTGTCCGAGTCACGTGTGACGTGGGCTACCTCTGTGCCAATTTCAGTCTTCAGGCCTCTCTGTTCTCGACTTATGCCAGATGTGCGCGACAGACAAACGTCAGACGCACGTCATCGCTTAATACCCCCTACCCTAGGGGCGGGGGCATAATAATGGACGAACAAAACTGTTATCAGATGCTGCTGCCACATCTGTCATTGTCATTGTTACCTGCGCGCCGTAGGCCGCAAGGTCTTGTGGTCATCGGCGTGTGTCTGTCTGTGTGTCTGTGTGTCTGTGCGCACTCTTTTGTCCGCAAGATATCTCAAAAACGGGTTCATGGATCA
>Ga0049107_10000533_pt1 | contig 11657 bp, 9 predicted proteins | sample WorMetilPIANOSA1_FD_61187 | JGI IMG/M metagenome (GOLD analysis project Ga0049107, IMG submission 61187) | Marine gutless worms symbiont microbial communities from Max Planck institute for Marine Microbiology, Germany - Olavius ilvae PIANOSA.1 | ecosystem: Host-associated > Annelida > Digestive...
ACTGCCACTGGTGGAAAACATTATCTCTGTGACTGCATCATCAGTCCGGATTTGTCTACGTTCATTCTGAAACCAAATGCAATGTATGTCCTCAATTTTTGCCGTGGGGAATATCGGAATTCAATGAAAGTGTTGTCCTGTAAAGAAAACAGGTTAGTGATAGTCTTGCTAGTATGTGTTCTTGTGTTAAGTTAAAAAAAAACATTTGCTGTATGTATTATGAAATCTCACTTATTTTGGTGTATTGCAGCTGCTGTGGTAATAACAGTTGGCTTTTTGCAATGATTGTTATTAGAATAGGTTACAATTTTTAGCTATCATCAGGTTATTAAAGTTTATAATAAAATTATGTGTCTTGGATTAAAATCTTGGATTAAAATCTGAATATAGTATCAAGTTAATCAGTTGTGAAGATGTATACAGTTACTTCTTCAGATATAGACTAGTGTCAAAAGCATATCTTATGCATGACTTGTAGTTTGCAACCTAATCAAATAGCGTTTCTAACCTAGCTGTTCTTCATAATTGTATTTGGTGAGTGAAGCTGATTATGGTTTGGTAGTAAATTAACAGTTCCACATCCTTCAGTGCTTTGACACTGTTGGTTGGGTGACAGGAAGGGCATCTGGCCTGTAAAAAGTTGTGTGTTGGTTTGTGGGTGGTGACAATTTGACAAACTTTGCATGACTTATAGCTCACATTGTCACCATCATCCATCATCCTTAGTTTCGATAAAAATGGCTAACCCAGGTTTGCCGTTAAATCGGGGAGAGATATGGTTAATTAACAGTTCAGGAATAAAGGCTGTTATATAGTTGACTACACTTATGTACCATGTCCAGAAATAAAAGTGCCAAATATTTTTTGCTGTATCTTTAAAAATTGTTTACAAATTCCATCAAATTGGCAGGGAGCTGCATTAATTCTGAAGTGTGTATTAAAACTATCCATTTCACCTGATATGTGTACACACACTTGTAATGACAATGACCTTGTAATGTTATGAGAGACAGAATTGTGACAAAATACTGTAATTTCATTCAGCTTCAACAACAGAAAACTCACCCAAGATCTAAGACAAAAACAGTTATATGCCTGAAATAAGTTGTAGAGGTAGGCATTCTGTCTACTTTTTACCCACACGACGCATAGCATAGTGCGGTCTTTGCTGCAGCAACATGTCCGTCTGTCAGTCCGTCTGTCTGTCAGTCACTCCTGTATTGTGTCTAAATGACTAAACCTATCTTAAAACTTTTTAGACAGTCTGGTAGCCCTGTCTTTGGAGCTTTTTGACCCATTGTGCCGATACGAAATTCCAAGGGGAACACATTCACAGTGGGGGTGTTAAATACATGGGGGTGGGAAAAATTGGCGATTTTCGACCGAAATCGCCGTTTATCTCGGAAACGGTACAAGGTAGGCCAATGAATGGAACATTAATAGGAAGTCATGGGGCCGGATTGAATGGTATAATTTTTGATGACCTTGAGTGACCCCTGACCCAGGTTTCAAGGTCACGGTATACTTACAAGTCGAATATCTCAAAAAACGGTGCATTTTAGAGACAAAGTTACTAAAATCACTAATAGAAAACCATACACGATCTACCGAATGGTACTATTTTCAATGACCTTGAGTGACCTCTTAACCCGATTTCAAGGTCACAACATTTTTTGGCATTGAATATCTCACAGAAGACACAAGATAGAGCCATAGTTACTATAGAATGTCAATAGGAAGTCATATGCGCTCAATAGAACGGTGACATTTCCAAAGACCTTGACGGATCCCTAACCCGGTTTTCAAGATGGCATTTTTGAAGTCGAATAGGGACAAAGTATCTAAAGAACACTAATAGGAAACCATACACAATCTGTCAAATGGTACCACTTTCAATGACATTGAGTGACCTCTGACCCGGATTTCAACGTCCCGACACTTTTCGACATTGAATATCTCAGAAATGACACGAGATAGAGCCATAGTTACTATAGAACATCAATAGGAAGTCGTATGCGTTCTGTCGAATGGTGACGTGTCCAATGACCTTGACGGACCCCTAACCCTGTTTTAAGGTCATGGCATTTTTGAAGTCGAATATATCAAATACCGTGCGTTTTGGAGACAAAGTTTCTGTAGAAAGCTAATAGGAAACCACACCCAGTCTATAGAATGGTACCACTTTCAATGACCTTGAGTGACCTTTGACCCGAATTTCAAGGTCATGCCATTTTTGAAGTTGAATATTGGAAAAACGTCACTTCTTAAAGACAGTTACTATTTTACACTAATAGGTAACTATACCTAATATATGGAATGGTATTCTGTTTGGTGACCTTGACTGATCTCTAAATGCGTCGCGTGGGTTTGTCAGCATCAGCTGAGTTCTTGGTTAAACTGACATTGTGAATATGATATACACAATATTCACTACTGTTTATTGATAGGGTGACAGCAGACCATATGTATGTTCACTTCAGTACAGCAGTGGTGTGACCATTTGACAGTGTGTGTTAAAGTGAGTGACAAAGACTCAAACATTCATAATAACAGTGTAAACAATTGACATTCTTAGAGCAGAGAAAATTTCCCTTCCTTTCAGTGCTTTGACACTGTTGGTTGAGTGACAGGAAGGGCATCCAGCCTTTGCAAAATGTTTGGGTGTTGCTTTGCTGGTGGTGATGATTTGAGTGGAGCTTTGCACAAACTGATAGCTCCAGTTGTCACCACAATTTCCATCATCCTTAGTTTCAATAAAACTGGCTAACCCAGGTTCATTGGGAAAAATGCCCGTTAAAATGGAGAGAAAGAGAGCAGAGAGAAAATTGTTTTCATCTTAATCCACAAGTTTTTGCTAACAATAACATGAAATTACACTGTGTTTTGTCACAAGTTTGACTCTCGTAACTTCACAAGGTAGTATGCATACAGACATTAAGTGAACTGGATATTTTTATGCGACATTGTTAGGCATTTATCGCTAATGCTGTGTGACAAATGTGATGGAAAGTTATTAACAGCTTTTAAAGTTATAATCAGAAAACTTTTGGCTTACTTTTTTGTGGAAACAGTATTTATTACTATCAGCAAACTGCACTCTGCAGAAGTACCATGATTCTTCAATTCTTCACAGGTCCAACCCACTTGGGTGGTGAGTGCAGTATCAACTTCTAAAACAATTCGATCTATAGCAAACACAGAAAATTTGCTGCCCTGGGTCCCCCTCAGTGAATGGGCCTTGAGTGGTCTTGACCCCTAAAATTTCTAGTTCCCGTAAGGGATGTAAGTGTAAGAGGGTCCTCATACCAAATTTTGTAGCTCTGTCAAATGGTAGGTAGAAGTTATGTGTATAAGACAGACTGACAGACATGCGGGCAGTTGGAAGCTCCAGAATTAATGCTGATGTTAGGAAGTCAAAGATGTTGATCTGCTTTTATCAATACATCAGATTGACAGAGGCTCGCTGTTTATTGCTGAAAATTTATATAATCAAAGGAGGTGTGACTTAAGTATAAGGTGAGTGTACTCTAGAGTCAGTGTTTTGTGACAGGTGTCCCGTGTTGAAGACAGTGTTTGAGAATTCTGCAGTGAGGCTCTTTGTTGCATTTGACCCTCGCTATCGTTCCCGTCGTGTGGCACTCGGCAACTACCCCGGACCAGATGGCCGCGACGTTGTCTGTCTGTACGACCTCGTCGATGAGTGCGTCATTGCAATGAGCAGCACGACGACTGCAGCTCACTACCAGACAACCCACAACATCACATTCAGTCCCGACGGCCAGTATGTTGCATCTCTCGTCCTTGGCCGATCGATCAAGGACGGCCTGTTCAATTTTCCACGAGTCATTGTCTACTGCGGCACTGATGTCTCTGTTGTGCATGTCATTCGCACTGATGGATTATCCGAAGTTCCGACGCTGTCACCAGCTGCACTCTTTCCACTCTTTTCTTCCACTGGATCACATCTGGCTGTCGCTTATGGAGAACAAGGCACCTTCTATCAGCAGGTATCTGTTGTGGGCATATCGTTTGCTGTATCAGTTACATCAACAATTTCTTATAATTTATTTATCACAGGTAGCCTACGTCTTTCACAAAGAAACTCCATATTATTGAGAGAAGTACTTACACATAAAAGCAGTTGAAGCTTGTCCATGTGTCACATAATTAAATGCATAAGTTGTATTTATACATATTTCGCATTAAACTTTTCTTTCGTTACTTAATTCTTGAATAACCTTGAATATATGTTCAGTCTGTCAGAGACTGTGTACCAATTTCTGCTAGTGGCAACTTTTAGTAATGCTGCATCTATGGTAAGTTTCTCAGTACAAATGTAGAAACGACTTTTAAATGTCACTGAAGGTGAGTTAGTAAATTATATGTGCACTTGACACCAGATGATATTTGTGTGTGCCTTGCAGTTCAGTTATTATTCCTACATCATTTGCACTCCACCAATTTTTACCTTTTGCTTTTAGCTGCATTATTAGATTGTTACAGACATCTTCATCATTGTGCTCAGAATCATCAGAATGTTACATTAAAAAATATGTGCATTGGCATCCAGAAGCATTGCATGACGCTGTTGATAAGAGTTGGTGAATGGTGATGGTTGCCAGGTTGCTGGAGTGCGTCTGTACAAAGTTCCGTTGTCGCTGAATCTACAGAGTCTGTGTCGTCTTGTGATCCGGCAGTACTTCGACTGTCAGGATGTTGAGCACCTTCCCCTGCCAACCACACTGAAGGCCTACCTGCGCTTCCAGCCAAGCTATGGTTGACACTTATCAGTCAGTTTGTGTGTGGTTTTCTTTGTTTTGGCTCGTACATGTTGAGTCCGTTGAAAATGCAACATAAGAAATGCAGTAGGATACTATCCACCGCCTGTTTTCCATGCTCATCAGAGCTTAAAATTGGTACCTGAGATGTCTCCCAAGAAAAGGCCTCCAAGGGGTGAGTGAGGGTTGATGAAGCAGTGGGATTTTTACACGCTGGATGTCATTTATTATTTCTAACTAACAGCATTCAAGCACTGAAACAAAAATGCAAGTCTTCATTTTCCACTCTTTTGCTTCATTCCATGACATTTATCCCATGAATTCGTAATATAAATGTAGTTTTGAGTTATTTAGGCATCCCAAATGTCTCCGTGTATGACCCTGTGATTTTGTTGTTATCATATGATGAACAGTGAGACTATCATGCCATTGGTAGAAAAAAAGAAATGTAGTACATGATATACCATATGACATGTACCAATTTTGTTAGCATATCACAAGGTTAGCTGTATCACATATTTACACTGCGCGCTAAGCTTAGCGGCGCAGTGTATTGTTATCAGTCCTGTCTGTGTGTTTGCAGCGGGCAGGTGGGCGGTGTGGGTCTGTTACTACGATAACTCGAAATTGCGTGCATCAATTTTCACCAAACTGGGTCTATAGGTGAAGGTAGTGACCATCTCCAGTTGATTAGATTTTGGCCATTCTGCGACCCGGGAAGGGGTGTGCATTGGGGCGATAATTTTTGGCTCCATGTTACTACGACCAGCACGCAGTCCGAGCGCTTTTTTCATAACTATATGAGATATTGTTACTCACTGACCTTCAGGCCACCCACCTTTTTCATCATGTGGAGTTATTATATTACAATGCACTCAGACCCAGCAGTAATTGAAGTTGCTCCATTCTGTGAATGTCCATAAATATGCTAATGGCCTAACATGCATAACATATGTGACAGTTAACTTCCTGTTCATTTTTAATACGATAATTATGACTAAAGTTCGCAAAATATATGTTGAATAATTTGTTATGTACATGCTAGTTGCATACTGATCATTTACGAAAGTATTTTAACTCTCTCTCTCTCTACATTCTAATGGCCATTTTCCAGGTAAACCTGGGTTAGCCGGTGTTTATTGAAGCAAAGGATGATGGAGGTGGTGGTGACAACTGGACTACTGGAGCTGTAAGTCATGCAAAGTTCCAGTCAAATCATCACCACCAACAAACCAACATCCAGTGTTTTTACAGGCCGGATGCCCTTCCTGTTGCCCAACCAACAATATCCAAGCACTGAAGGGAAAAGTATCACATTCCATGGACTTGCTTACCCCTAGCTCACCTGGGGTCTTCCAACTTTGTCTCTGACCACTAATGGCTCCTGGTTACCTTGGGGGAGGGTTGCCATGCCTCTCATCAGTCCTCTGATGCCAGTACCCCATTACGAAAGTATTTACTAGAACATTCTGAGCAGCATTTCAGCCATGTAAATACATTAAATACTGAAAATAAATAAATAAATACAGTTAAAATTACGAAAGTATTTTAGCTGTATTTATTTATTTATTTTCCAGTATTTAATGTATTTGCATGGCTGAAATGCTGCTCAGAATGTTCTGGGACATCTTTATTTTGTTGAATTTTTTATGCTATACAATACACACGGAGTGGTTTGTGCTTCATCTTGACATTCAGATTTGCAGGAAAAGATATCTTTCTATGTTCTGGGTATGCCAAAAAGTAGCCACTAAAGAATTTTGCTAATTTTTCAACAACTGCAGAGAGGTATGACATAAAACTTTACACACTTATTCGTAAACCTGGAAAGTTTCATTACATTATATTACCAATGGAATTGACTAAATTATGCTGCTTTAAGTCATGGCCATTTAACAGTTGAGACGTTATCAAAAATTGTCTCAACTATTCAAGACAGCATAAACACCGTAATTGTGAACACACTCAGAGAAAATGCTCAGAATGTCTTCCATCACCCTTCACATACTCTTATTACACTATGTCTAAAACTCTGGACAATTGTACCTGTGGAAAATTGTCCCATATCTTTTCTCTGATGTGACTTTTAATTCAGAAACTGTATTGGCATTTGGATGAAGGTCTCAAAATAGCTTAATGCATCAGTCCCCAGACATGATATTTCCATGGCGTTCAAAGTTGGAAAGTTATTAGATGATCAGCGTTCCTTTTCAAGCATTTGCAGACACTTCTGTTAGAAGCATTGAGAGATACATGCAATGCGTGCATAGCCCCATGCATCTTGTTGAATCTGCCACTCCAGCTGGCAGCAGTCAGTGCACTGTTCAATGAACTGTGGAAACAGTAGTTAAGAAACAGCTTAAATTACTGTTTACAATAACATTACCACTGAAATTACGTCACAGTGACGTCATTGTTATATAAAGATGGCATTAATTTTTGTTGAAATAAACGAGAATTAGTTAACTCAAAACATAATGTTCAAAAATCTTCAGGTAGCTAAATTTAATATACAGTAGCTTTCTCATTAGCCATACCGAAATATAACTTGGCAGTTATATGTTAATATAAACGTTCAACACTTGTGCAGAATATTACAATATTAACTTAAACTGTTGATGAGTTATCAGGGCTACTTTTTTGGCGTGCCATATATGTCTTGATGCATAGTCTCCTGCAGTGTTTTGTATGATGGGTAACTTGATTTCAGTACATACATTTTTGGCAGTATTCTGTGAGACTCTCAGTTGGAAACAGTATCGTCATCAGTTGGTTTCACCTTCTGCTTTCCCATTTGTCTTTCTGTAATTTCGGTATCATGCGCATTTGTGCATGTGAGGTGGCCCACAGGCACAGGTTCTCTAAATCAGTGAATATACGCACATCATGCTGTAGACGTTGCTAGTGACAACCGTCTGTATCTCGGTGCTGAATCATTTCCGGTGTTGTATTTTAGGCCTCACTTGTTCCCGATCATTGATCAACAATGACTGATTGAATCACGTATGGTCGTCAGTTGTAACTATGCAGGTTTTACCCCTAGAACAGAGGACACACTTTGTGCAACATATACGCTGTTTGGAATGTGCAGTTTGTCTTGGCCAGGACTGTGCACTGGCCGTGGGCGTGGCTGATAGCCTGTTTTGCAGACGTCTTATATGGACATAGTCTGTACAGAGATGTTGCATTATAGTTTGCACAATACTACTGATCTCTCATTATAACTACAGCTGGTCTGTTGTTGTTTTTATTGTTGTCATTGTTAGCGCTGTTTAGAAAATGTGTATGATTTGCCGGTGTTTACAGTTCAGTGCAGTTCATTTATGCACACTGAGTGAACCACATGGTTGATGGAGAGAGGGAATGGTTAATCAAGTGACTCAAGTACTGAAGTGGTTGACAGGTTCTGCAGTTTGAGATATGTTGAGTGTGGATGGCAATGATGCAGCTATGACAGCCAGGCTTTGGGGTGGTTCGAATAATTGTAGATGACTCCTTTTAATGGCGTGAAATGACATTTTGACAGATTTTTTTCAGGAGAGGGTATACAGTTGTTGTGTAAGAAGTAGTATTCTACATGGTAGTGAAACTTGACCAATAAAAATGGACAGCAAGTTAGGATTATTAAGGTCATAGATGAGAATAGTTAGATGGAAGATTATGAAGTATGGAATTGAGAGAGTGGTGAGGATTGAAAAATATTGTGGCAGTATTACAGTATAGTAGGTGACAGTGATATGTATTACAGAACATTGACATTGAGTGATGAAGAAGTGCACAGATTATGAGGTAGGCCTAAAAGAACCTGGAAAGAGATAGTTCTGTCAGATGTGAGAAATTTCAAGCTAAAAGGGAAGACACTTTGGTTCGGAGTAAATGGAAACCAATGAACAAGGTATTGAGGAGGACAGTGATGATAGTCTGGGATAATGTTTACAATCGTTTCTTGTTCCAGCTTGCCGGAGTATTCCAGGAAGGGACAGTGCACTGCTTGTGGCATGTGTTATAGTATTCGATAGTTTCTGGTACCAGATCACCCAGGTTGTCCTGGATAAGGCCATAAAATGGTTTCCAGCAGACGTGAAATACCCGAGGTGAAGGATCATACCCGAGATGAAGGATCTTCTGGTGAAGGAAGTAATCAACACCTTCAGCAGTTAGTTCGTTTGTTTTTGTTAGCAGAAGGATAGAAAGCAGTGGACAGATTCAGTGAAATCTTCTGGGTGGATAACTTTTAGGACAAGGAAGCTATCATGTTGGAACAAATAGCAGTTATCCATTATGAGTGGCCACTGTCTTTTCAGAGATCTGGATTGTGTTATAGATCTCTTGTTCAGGCCCATTTCTCTACCATTGGCTGAGTGATATGCGTGCATATGTTCATGCAGTTAGTTCTGTGACGTGTTGGTGGTGGTGCACAGTATCATTGTCAGTTGAACTCGTGCACAGGCAAATGTTGTGTTCAGTGGCAGCTTCCTGTTGTTTTGCTGTTTTTGCCATGCATCTATAACCTCTCTGGTTCCCAGTTCAGGGATAGTTTACCACAGAGGCAATTAGCCCATAATTGGGGATGATATAAGGCTAAATCCATAATTATAATTGGATATCTGGGTTGTTGTTCATTCAGGCTGTTGTCAACATGGGTGAAGACATTTGCAAAAAAATATTACCCAATGGTTACAGGTTAATTTCATGTTCTAATAATGATGGATTCGTGGGAGATGAAAAATTGAGTAACCACTGTAAAAAGTGCTAGTGGTGCAAGTGAGCTGGATCTCAGTTCCATTGCCTTTGTTTTTAGAAACCTGATGTTTTACTAACTATTCTGTGCATTTTCTAGAGTCCTTTGGGGCTTCTGTTATGTACTGTTCAGATATGTTGACCATTTGAACTGTCTTACTGATGTTCATGTATTATTTATCTATTGGCATTCTGCGTTCATCATTGATAATCTGCTATCATCTGTTGTTGTTTGTATCTATCATATCTGATGTTTTAAAACTTGTTTTTTTTTTGTAGAAATAGTTGTTGTCTATTGTATGATCTATTGTTGTTATTGTTGTTGTTCTTGGTTTTTGTTGTTTTTGGATGCCTGTCATCCTGTGTGTGCTAAAATATGCAGATGGGATTGGTCAAAATTGCAACATGTGATATGTAACAGAATCCAGAGTCTGCCCATTCCTCGTGTAATGTCAACAATAGTTTTCATAACAAAGTGTTATTTTTGTCCTCTCAGATGTGATTGTTCAAAGTTATATTACACAACCCACATCATCTTTGAGGCAACACTTTAAAAAATTTGATCACTTCATATTACGTTGATCTTTCACCTTCATCTTACTCACCCATCTCAGATGCAGAGGTATAGCACTACTGTGTAGTACGTTTAAACTATAGCAAGACTGTCTGATGTAGAAATAATTCTTTCCAAATAACTGCAGTCATGCACAGAACAAATATAACCTGTGTCCCAAAAAGTGATGCCTAAATACAAATGGTCATAACTATGACTGAACTTTTATCAGAATTAATTATCCTGTTAATCTCGTTAACTAGCACTTCTTTGGAATAAATTTTGCAATTCTGAACGAAATGTTACCTAGTAGTTTTTGAGATTTAAATATTTTAAAATTAGTACTGGAAAACTGAAGTTTACACTATGGCAATATTCAGTCAGCCAGCTTCGGCTTGCAACAATTATGGTACTTTTTTTGTGATGACATGAAAAGTAAGAATGGTTTTCAAAAATGAGGACAAAATTCTGGTATAAGTTTTGAAACTAGATAAGGGTTATAGTGTTAAAAGATTGAATTAATTTCCTGACAAGCAATGATCGCATTCAGCAATGGACCAATTGCTGCACAGGATTGACACTATTGTGAATCTGACTCCCATATTGGAATCTTCTATTTTTGGATTTTTGATACCACTTTTTAATAACTTATATTTCAGAAATCTTGCTGTGAATTTTGTCGAAATTTGCAACATTTGCGCCAAACAGATGGTAATTAAAGGTAACTAAAGTAGCTATAAGTATAATTAATTCTGACAAGTTCAGTTGTAGATATGACGATTTGTATTTGGGCATCACTTGTTTGGGATGCAGGGTATTACCAAAATGAGTTTTTGGAAGCACAGCTAATGAAGTAAAATGAATTTTACTGCTTGTCCACAAGAAGTTAATACTGGTGCAATAATGGAATTATAACAAGGAAACGGTTACTCATTGTTAATAACTAATCATGTCATTAATCATGAATTTGTGCAGACCTTATTTAACATTTGACAGAGTATTTATGTGGGTTGTTGTGATCTATTTTAATCATTAATGTTTTTTTACAGACGTATTCTGGTAGAATTATGGCAGCGAGCTTCCACTCGATTTAAGTGTTAAAGGGATGAAGAAATATTGTTGCTGTTGTCGTCATACTCTTTTGATTTGTGTATTGTTAGAGAGAATGGGCATTTGACTGTAACTATAGTCTGTTTTTACCGTGCAACGCTATGCGTAAACGCGGTCTTTGCAGTCGCCCGGTGTCCATCCCTCTGTCTGTCCGTCATGTTGGTGGATTGTATCTAGACGGCTTAAGATATCGTCAAACTTCTTTCTCGGCCCAGTAGCTCATCATTTTAGTTTTTTGACCCCTAGCACCGATACCCAATTCCCAGGGGAACCCCTTCAGTGGGGATGCAAAATACAAGGGCATGGGAAATTTTTGCGATTCTCGTCTGAAATCGCCGTCTGTTTCAGAAACGGTACGAGATAGGCCCATGGTTGCTATCGAACGTTAATAGGAAATCGTAGGTGGCGGATCGAACGTGTCGGTTCCGATGCCCTTGAGTGACCCTAACCCGGGTTTCAAGGTCATTGTACAAATC
>Ga0049107_10000534_pt1 | contig 11657 bp, 9 predicted proteins | sample WorMetilPIANOSA1_FD_61187 | JGI IMG/M metagenome (GOLD analysis project Ga0049107, IMG submission 61187) | Marine gutless worms symbiont microbial communities from Max Planck institute for Marine Microbiology, Germany - Olavius ilvae PIANOSA.1 | ecosystem: Host-associated > Annelida > Digestive...
GATCAGCGACAGCGGGATGGCGACGATGCTGATGAGGGCCACCCGCCACTCCCACAGGAAGGCGCCGAGGATCAGGATCACCAGGACACAGCCGATCAGGAGCGCCGTGGTCAGGTTGTCGATGGAGAGCTCGATGAAGGTCGCCGGACGGAAGATCTCGTGGTCGATCTCGATCCCCGGCAGCCCCGGCTTGAGCTCGGCCAGGGCCTCCTCGACCCCCAGGCTCACGTCCAGGGTGTTGGCCCAGGGGAATTTCTCCACGATCAGCAGCAACCCCACCTCGTCGTTGATGATCCCGTCGCCGATCATCGGCTGGTGGTCCTCCAGGACCTCCGTTACGTCACCCAGGCGCAGCACCTTGCCGTCGGTCTCCTTGACGGGCAGCTCCGCCAGGTCCTCCGGGCTCAGAATCGGCAGGATGTGGCGGATGTGCAGGCGCTGATTCGGCGTATCGATGAAGCCACCGGTGCCGACCACGGCCCCATCGGACCAGGGCAGCAGGCCGGAATCCAGCGCGTCCGCCGTGGTTTTCATGACCTCATTCAGGGTGACGCCGTTCTCCTTGAGGCGGGCCGGGTCCACCTGGACCTGGAGCATCTGCAGCCGCTCGCCCCAGATGGCGATGTTCGCCACCCCCTCCACGTCTAGGAGCTTCTGGCGGATCTTCCAATAGGCGATCATCGACAGGTCGATGACCGAATGCTCCTGCGAGGAGATGCCGATCTTCATGGTGCGGCTGGTGGCCGACAGCGGCGGCACCATGACCGGCGGACTGGCCCAGGTCGGGATCGACGGGGTGACCATATCCACCCGTTCCTGCACCACCTGGCGGGCCCGCAGCAGGTCGGTACCGGGCTTGAAGATCAGCTTGACCGCCGACAGCTGGGGCACGGACTTGGAGCGCATCACGTCCAGCCCATCCACGCCGGCCAATGCCTCTTCCAGCGGGATAGTCACCAGGTCCTCCACCTCCTCGGGGGTCAGACCCAGGCACGGGGTCTGAATCTCCACCATCGGTGGCGCAAACTCAGGAAAGACATCGACCGGCATCTGGCGCAAGCGCCCGACGCCGAAGAACACCATCGCGGCCGCGACGGCGATGACGATAAACCGGAACCTCAGACTGGTCCCAACAAGCCAGCGCATCATGGCTCAGTCCTCCGTGGATAGATCGAGGGGCTGTTCACATTTAGCATCGTGTTGCGTTACGCCGCGTTCGACGCCATTCCTGTCCGGGCGCGGTCCTGGGTTATTTGGCGTTGGTAGTGGGATTTGACGTGTTGGGTTACGGCGCGTTCGATCCTGTCGCTGTGCTTCGGGATCGGACAACGCGCCTAACCCAACCTACACCCAACGCGAGGTCCGCGCGGGCAGGCCGCGCGGGGGGGCATGTGGGTGTAGGTTGTGTTAAGACGCCGGTACTGACCTAAGCAGACGATCAGCGAGCCTTGGTGCGTCGAAACGCGACACGTCAAATCCTCCGAACAACGCCAAATCATTCAGGATCGTTGAATGTCAACAGCCCCTAACGTCCGATCTCGAACTCGGCCCCGAACAGCTCAGGCGCACCGACGATCACGACCTTGGTGCCGGGCTCGGGCCCCGTGTGCAGATAGAGCCGGTCGCCCTCGATGCGGTCGACCTCGACGCGCGTCCGTTTGAAGACCATGGGCTGGGGACTGACATAGACCCATTCGCCGCCGGAGGCATCGTAGAGTAGTGCGCCATAGGGGGCGACGAGCCGGTCACTCTGCCGGCTCACCTCGGCCAGCTGAATGCCCAGACGCTCCGCTGCCCGGTCGGTCAGGGTAATCCGACTGATACCCGAATCCGCTATCGGTTCCACTGTTGCCGGGTGGACCTTGTGGTGTTCCGCGTCGTGGGACGAATCCCCACACCCGGCGAGTAACAGGGCGGTTGCCGGAATGACCGCCATCGTCATCCATCGATTGAAGCGCTGTATTCTCATCTTGTACTCTCCCGCTCGATTTCGAAATTGCCCATTAGTTGTCCGTCCGCGACCCGGGGACCGCTCAGGGCTACCGAATAATAATCACTGTTGAAACCTCGCTTTGGCAATGAACCACAGAGACGCTGAGGACACAGAGGAAGCGACAACAAGAAGGTTTGTGCGCTCGGAACGCCGCGCGCAATCCGCATCGACCGGCAATCCAACAACGGCTTGGTCGAAAACGATCTGTGCCCTCTGCGTGCTCTGTGTCTCTGTGGTTCAAATTACCTGACCAATTGCTATCCATTTATCATTCGGTTGCCCTGGGGACCGCTCGGGTCTACCCGGATCGCGCCCATACCTCGTCTATGATGGATTACTTTTCACTTGGGACGGCCTCCAATAGGTTCTCGAAATCCGCTTCACACCTGGCCTCGGCGCCAAAGCCGAGATACAGCAACGGCAGTACGAACAGGGTCATCACCAGGGTCGTTACCAAACCGCCGAGTGCGGTGCCGGCCAAGGGTCCGGCAACCTCCATGCCGACACTGTTATGCAGCAAGGCGAACGGCAGCAAGGCGGCGGCGGTGACCAGGATGGTGGCGACGGCGGGGATGGCATTCTCAAAGGTGCCGCGGGCCACCAGCTCCGCACCGAATGCCACACCCTCACGCCGCTCCAGCCGCTCGAAGTGCAGGTACAACTTGATGGCGAGTCGCGCGGCCAGGGCCATGACCAACAGCAGGCCCAAGAGCGAGCCGAGTGAGAACTCGGCACCGGCGAGCGCTATTACGAGGATACCGCCGAGCACCGAGACGGGCAGACTCAGCACCAGGATCGCGGCCAACCGCCAGCTGTGCAAGGCCGCCTGGACCACCAGGAAAATACCGATCAGCGCGGTGAGGATCGCGGCCAGGACCTGTCGCTTCCCGGCGGCGAAGAACCGCTCGTCGCCCAGGACCTCCGCGTGGTACTCCAAGGGGAAGGAATAGGCTTCCAGCCGCGCCTGGATCTCGTCCGCCACTGCGGTGCGTCCGCGTCCGAAGATGTCGACCTCCACATCCACATAGCGCGCTACACCTTCGCGACGGATCACCGTCGGATGGGGCTTGATACCCACATCCGCGACCTGCTTGAGCCGGATGTATTGCCCGGTCGGGGTCTCGATCAAGAGGTTCTCGACGTCGGACAGGCTGGAACGGGTGTCCGGCGTACCCCAGACCACGACGTCGAATGACCTCGAGCTCGGCGATACCTTCGATGTTACCCAGCACATCCTTGACCTTCCGGGCTTCCCGCGCCAAGACCTGGGTGTCCTGACCATAGACCCGCACCACCAGCTTGTCCTCCTCCTCGGCGCGGACCGCGGCGATGCGCTCCTCCGAGTAGGTGCTCAGGTCCACATCGAGCCCGGGATAGCCCTCGATGACCGACTCCACTGCAACCAGTGTGGCGTCGTAATCCGCGTCCGGATCCACATTGGCCCAGACCTGGGAGGCGTTGATCCCGACGATCAGGTCGGAGGTCACCGCGCGGCCTACGTGGGCACCGACGTTGGCAACTCCCGGGATCTCGGCCAGCTCCCGCACCAGCTCACCGGCGATGCGGCTCATGGCCGGCTGGGATGTGCCCGGCTTGGCGTTCCACTGAATCAGCAGGTCGCGTTCCCGAAACTCGGGTACCAAATGGTCCGAATGCACGAACGGGATACCGACCGCCAATGCGAGCAGGGCGGCACCCACAATGACATAGACCTTGCGGGAAGCGGCGGAAAAACCCGCGGCGATCTTCCTGGTCGATCCTTGCAGCACCGCCGAGAGTGGGGAATGCCGAATCTCCTGGGGCTCCTTGGGGAGGATCAGCAGGCACAGTGCCGGCGTTACCAGCAAGGCGACGACCAGTGAGGCGATGACCGCGAGCGCGTAATACAGACCCACCGAGTCGAGGAAGGCACCGAGGGCCCCGGGAACGAAGAAGAACGGCAACACCAGCAACAAAACGACCAGGGTTGCGGAGGCCATCGCACTCCGCGTCTCGGTGGCCGCATCGATAATGATCGCCCAGACGCTCCGGTCCTGCGGCCGCTCGGCGGAAAGATACCGGCGGATGGTACGGGTATCGAGAGATGTCCAGCTTGGCGCCGCTGAGGAACAGCACCAACCAGACCACCATGAGGGAAGTCGCGGTGGATATGACCACGATCAGGGTCATCCGCCAATCGAGGAAGAACAGCAAGAGGGTGATCGCCGCCAACACGATGCCGATCACCAGGGCCGTGTTCAGGTTACGGCATCCTCGATGAGGCTCGCAGGACGGAAGAGCTCGGTAGGGTGTTGGCCCAGGGGAACTTCTCGACCACGAGCATGATGCCGCTGTCGTGACCGACGATGGCGTCTCCGATCAGGGGCTGGTGACTCTCCACGACTTCGACCACCTCCCCGAGGCGCAGGTCCTTGCCTTGGATGGCGACCTTGGACAGGCCCTCCGGCGAGACGATGGGAAGTACGTGACGCACCCCCAAGCGTTGGTTGGGCGTATCGATGAATCCGCCCGTACCCGGATAGGCCGCATCGAGAAAGCTCAGGGGGGAGACCCAGAGCGCGTTACCGGTGGTCGCGACCACATCGCGCAGGCTCACGTCCGCCTCTTGGATGCGATCCGGGTCCACGTGGACCTGAAGCTGACGCTTGCGTTGGCCCCAGATCAAGACATTGGCGACGCCGGGCACACCCATCAGGCGGGGGCGGATATTCCACCGGGCCAACACCGACATCTCGATCAATGAGAGCGCATCCGAGCGCAGCCCGATCTTGAGCACGCGGCCGGTGGACGAGATAGGCGGTGAGAATTCAGGCAGCAGGTCGGTCGGCACATCCCCGCGCTTTGCAAAACCGACGGTGATCAAAGGCCACGGCGGCGACCAGGAACAAGAAACGCAGCCTGAGACTGGATCGAATCAAGAACCGGAACATAAGCTCACACTCCTTCGCCAAGCGCTCTGGCGGATGAAATCCAACAACCCCGTCAAGAAATCAACCTACGGTTCTGGTGAAGCTATGCCGCTACCCATGGATTCCTCGCCCCGATGCCTATCATTCGTACCCGATAGCGACCCCGATAACAACATGGCGCCGCAAGACCGAATCGGGTAGAGGGGACCGCAACCCCCATGTGCCCATGGAACCCTGCGTACGGCTCCTCACAATGTTTCGTCTCGGATGGAAGTGAAATCTCCTCCTGCTCAATGACAGTCGTAAATCAAGTATAGGAATATAAGGTCAAAAAAACAGGGTAAGACTGGTAGCCGGATCCGGTTTCCACTGTCTCCGGCGTGTGGTTTTGATTATTATTGGCCGGCCATGGACATCAACTTTCTCGAATTCGAACGACCCATCGCCGAGCTCGTGGCCAAGATCGAGGAGCTACGGCACGTCGGTGATGACAACGAACTCAATATCGAGGAAGAGATCGAGCGGCTCGAGCGCAAGAGCCAGGACCTGACGGAGTCCATCTTCGCCAAGCTCACATCCTGGCAGATCTCTCAGCTTTCGCGGCACCCCCAGCGCCCCTACCTGCTGGACTACCTCGAGCGCATCTGCGATGACTTTCAAGAGCTGCACGGGGACCGGGCCTTCGCCGACGACCATGCCGTCGTCGGTGGCCTCGGGCGCCTCGACGGGCGTTCGGTGATGATCATCGGCCACCAGAAGGGCCGTGACACCAAGAGCAAGCTCCACCGCAACTTCGGCATGCCGCGACCGGAGGGGTATCGCAAGGCCCTGCGGCTGATGACGATGGCGGAGCGCTTCCGCCTGCCCCTCCTCACCTTCATCGACACGCCCGGCGCTTACCCCGGCGTCGGGGCGGAGGAGCGGGGACAGAGCGAGGCGATCGCCCGCAACCTGCAGGTCATGGCGCATCTACGCACCCCCATCTTGTGTACCGTCATCGGCGAGGGGGGCTCCGGCGGCGCCCTGGCCATCGGGGTCGGGGACCGACTCCTGATGCTCCAGTACAGCACCTACTCGGTGATCTCGCCGGAGGGTTGCGCCTCTATCCTCTGGAAGAACGCCGATAAGGCCCAGCTCGCCGCCGAGGCCATGGCCATCACCTCCGACAAGCTCAAGGAGCTGGGGTTGATCGACGCCATCGTTCCCGAACCCCGGGGCGGTGCCCATCGGGATCCGGACACCGCGGCCGCAAACATCAAACAGAGCCTGCTCGGCTACCTGGACGAGATCCGGGACCAAGACCTCGACCAGCTGCTTACCCAACGCTACGAGCGGATGCTGAACTACGGGCGATACAGCGAGTAGGTTCCAGTACCCCCCGCAATATCAAGAGAAATGAGGTACTAGTACCCAGTTTCGGCTGATATTGCAAATTCATAGCCTCTGTTGGCTCATACACTCCGGTGTGTGACCAGCAGTATCGATCGAAACTGGGTACTAGCCTACCGCACACCCAGCCGCGGCCTTCCGGTCCACACGGGTTCACTGGCTCTATGTTGGGTGCCGAATTGCTCGGCCCTTTCCATAAAGGCAGCGGAGGCCCCGGCGGCTGGTGGATTATTGACGAGCCTGAGATTCACTTCGTTCATGATGTTGAAGTTACTGTGCCGGATCTGGCCGGTTGGCGACGTGAGCGCATGCCGATGCTCCCAACCGGTCATCGCTTCGAGGTGATCCCCGACTGGATGTGCGAGATCCTTTCCCCTTCCACGGCAAGCAAGGATCGTGAGATCAAGATGCCGCTGTACGCACACTACGGCGTGCAATTTGCCTGGCTGATCGACCCAATCAAGCATGTACTGGAGGCGTACCGGCTCGATGCCGGTACCTGGCATGAAATTGGCCGCTTCGCCGGCACTGACCGGATTACCGTACCGCCATTCGATGCGGTATCCATCGATCTGAAAAGCTTATGGCCGCCTCGGCTCTAACCATGCAATGATTAGTGTTCGATAGCCCGCAGGCCCTCCCTCGCTTCCCCGGCGGTCTTCCGCAACAGCCCGCGCCATGTCCGCACCCCTACCGGAGCTTCTGCTGTCCCGGCTTACCGCCCTGCCCGCCGCGCAAAACGGCTGGGTCGCCTACAGCGGTGGTCTGGATTCTTCCGTGCTGCTCCACGCCTTGGCCACCATCCGTGACCGGCTCCCTTTCGCCCTTTACGCCCTGCACGTCGATCATGGCCTGCATCGGGACTCGCCCAGCTGGGCCACGCACTGCACCTGCACCTGCACGCGGCTCGGGGTGCCGCTCCGAACCCGGCGCCTGGACCTGGCCCCGGCTCGGGGTGAAAGCCTGGAGGCGATAGCCCGGCAGGCGCGCTATGCGTCCATGGGCGAATGGTTGGGGTCAGACGATCTATTGCTCACGGCCCAGCACCGGGACGACCAAGCGGAGACCCTGCTGCTGGCCTTGCTGCGTGGCAGCGGTCCCGCGGGCCTTGCGGCCATGCCCCCGGTGGCCCCCCTGGGGCGCGGTCGGCTGGTCAGACCCCTCCTGGACCTCGGTCGTGCCGAGCTCCTCGATTACGCCCGGAGCCGGAAGCTCCACTGGTTGGAAGACCCGAGCAACCGGGACTTGAGACACGACCGGAACTTCCTGCGTCACCGCGTACTGCCCCGGCTGACGGAACGCTGGCCCGCGGCTGCAACCAGTATTGCAAGGAGCGCGGCCCACTGCGCGGAGGCCCAGGCGATCATCGACCCCGTCGCCCGCAATGCGGCGCTCGAGGCGGCAGGACAAGGACCCGGTACCCTTTCGATCAAACGCCTTCTGGACCTGGCATTGCCATTACGCAAGGCGGTACTTCGCCGGTGGTTCCGCGACCAGGGTCGAGTCCCGCCGGATGCCGCAAACCTCGACCGGATCCTCACCGAGGTCATGACCGCTCGCGCGGACGCAAATCCGCTGGTCGCCTGGCCGGGATGCGAGGTACGCCGCTACCGGGACGACCTGTTCGCCATGGCGCCCCTGCCCCCGATACCCGCGCCAGGCCCGATCCGTTGGCACAAGGGTGTCCTCACACTCCCGGACGGGCTCGGATGCCTGGCGTTTCTCGCCGCCGACGGACGGGACCTGGACCCCCAAGCTGTATTCGCGCCCGGGTTGGAGATCCATTTCGGCGTAACAGGCCTTTCCTGCCGGCGTGGCCGGGGGGGACGGCGTCGATCCCTGAAGAAGCTGTTTCAGGAACAAGGCGTGCCACCCTGGATACGCCCCTATATCCCCTTGATTTTTACGCAGAATGATTTGGTCGCGGTGGGCAATCTCTGGATCTGCTATCCGAAAGATATGGTGTGGGGGCAGGGATTTCGGATCAGGTGGAAAATTGAAGCGCTCCCGCTACCCCTGGGCTCTCTGTCAGGATAGCGTCTACGCTCAAAGCGAGGTCCACGCGGACAGGCAGCGCGGACACCGACCAGAGAGGGGGCAGGGGACAGTTGTCAGGGGGCAGAAAGCCAGGTTCGTCCCTGAACCCAACCTACGGGCTGTTCGGCGTTATTTGGTGTTGCCCGAGCAGGCGTCTAGCAACCACGAAAGACACAAAAAGACACGAAATTGTCATCCCGACGTAGGAGGGATCTGTTCGTGTTCGTTCGTGTTTTTCGTGGTTCTTGGTGAGTCAAATCCCCCAAACAACGCCAAAATCATTCAGGACTGCTTACGTGCCCAGGCCCGAAGCCCTACGATGACCAGCACCAGGAAGACCGATAAACCCAGGAGCCAGCTGCCGGAGCTGATCGGATGGCGCTCGAAGCTGGCGGCCTGGTAGAAGAAGGTGGCCGTGATGAAGGCAATGCCGGTGGTCCAGGCGGCCACGAATCCCGCCCAGGCCATGCCCGTCTCGCGGACGACGACCCCGATGGTCGCCACGCAGGGGAAATAGAGCAGCACGAACAGCAGATAGGCGAAGGCACCGATCCAGCCGTCGAAGCGGGCCTCCATGGCCCCGAAGGTCCCGCTCCCCACCGCTTGCTCCGCCGCCACCTGTGCGCGATCCGAGAGATCCCCCAGGTTCAGCCCCAGTGGATCGAGCAGGCCGGCGGCGACCGCGGCCAGGTTTTCCGGCACGGTGCCGGCCGCCGCGGCCAGGGCGGACCGGAGGTCGAAGGCCTCCGCGGCGGTCGGCGGTTGTTCCTCCTGGGCGATTCGAGTGTAGAGGGAATCCAGGGTACCGACGATGACTTCTTTAGCGAGAATCCCGGAGACGATCCCGACCATGGCCGGCCAGTTGTCCTCCCGAATGCCCAGGGGGGCGAACAGGGGCGTTGCCGATCGACTCACCGCGCTCAGCACCGAGTGCTCGCTGTCGGCCTGGCCCAGGGTGCCGTCGGTGCCGATGGAGCTGAGCAGATTCAGGGCCACCACCATGAGGACGATGACCCGCCCGGCCTCCTTGAGGAACAGCCGCACCCGGTCCCAGGTCCGCAGCATCACGCCTTTGAAGGTCGGCAAGTGGTAAGGGGGAAGCTCCATCATGAAGCCGGTGCTCTTGCCTGCGAGCAAGGTCCGCTGCATCACCAGTCCGGTCAGGATCGCCACCAGAATTCCGATCAGGTAGAGGGCGAAGACCACGTTCTGCCCCGAATGCGGGAAGAAGGCGGCGGCGAAGAGCACATAGACCGGTAACCGCGCGCCGCAGGACATGAAGGGATTCATGAGGATGGTGAGCTTGCGCTCGCGCTCGTTCTCCAGGGTCCGGGTAGCCATAACGGCGGGCACATTGCAGCCGAAGCCCACGACCAGGGGCACGAAGGCCTTTCCGGGCAGACCGATGGAACGCATGAGGCGATCCATGACGAAGGCCGCCCGCGCCATATAGCCGGTGTCCTCCACCACCGACAGAAACAGGTACAGACTGGCGATGATGGGGATGAAGGTAGCGACTACCCGGAGGCCGCCGCCAATCCCGTCCGCCAGGATCAGGGATACCCATTCCGACGCACCCAGATTGGCCAACAGGGCATGCACGCCATCCACGAAGAAGGCCCCGGCGACGCCATCGAAGAGGTCGATAAAGGCGCCGCCGAGGTTGATGGTGAAGACGAACATCAGGTACATGACCGCCAGGAACAGGGGGATACCCCAGATACGGCTCAGGACCACGCGGTCGATGTGGTCGGTCAGGGTTGCGCCCACCCGACTCCGCTCCCGGGTTACCCGCCGGGCCAGGGCATGGGCATGCCCGAACCGGGTGTCGGCGATGTGGATGTCCGCCGCTTCCCCCGACCGGTCCCGGATGAGCTGCCGCCACTGCTCGGCCTGCTCCAGGATCTCGGGACTCGCCAGGGCCTCGACGGTGGGATCCCCTTCCAGTAGCTTGAGCCCCAGCCAGCGGCTGTTGGCCCGCTCGGCCTGGGCTTCGAAGTGAGGGGCAAGCATGGCCACGGCCTGCTCCACGCATTCTTCCTGGGCGAGGTCGAAGCCGCCGGGGTGGCGTCCACCGGCGACCGACAGCATGCGCGCCTTGAGCTCCGTCACTCCCTCCTGGGTAACGGCCACTACCGGCACCACGGGGCAACCCAGCTCGCGGCCCAGACGTTCCGGGGCCAACCGGATGCCCCGCTTACGCGCCACGTCCATCATGTTCAAGGCCAGGGTCAGGGGCACGCCCATTTCCAGGAGTTGGACGGTGAGGTAGAGATTGCGCTCCAGGTTGGAGGCATCGACCACATTGACGATCAGGTCCGCATCCCGTGAGAGCAGGTAATCCCGCGTTACCCGCTCGTCCGGGGAGCTCGCGTCCAGGGAATAGATGCCCGGCAGATCGATGACCCGAATCTTCCGCCCGTCGAGCTCGAGCTGCCCCTCCTTGCGCTCCACGGTGACGCCCGGCCAGTTGCCCGTGCGCTGGCGGATGCCGGTCAAGGCGTTGAAGAGGGCGGTCTTGCCGCAGTTCGGATTACCCGCCAGGGCAATGGTCAGACCGTCGCCCTGGCGGTTCGGGCGCACGGGCGCTGCGCGTTCGCAGTGATCCATAATCGACTTGTCCGTGCTAATGGACAGTGCATGCAAGGATAAGACCCACGACCTCGACCGGAGCTACCCGGCGCCGGATGGCCGAGCGTCCTGGCTGGCCGCCGCTCGCCTCGTCAACGAGCCAAAGGCTCGACGAACAGCTTTTCGACGACGCCGCCGCCCAGGGCCACCCGGGTATCTCCGGTGGACAGGACCACGCCGCGCCGGCGATGGTGCAGGACCGCCACCTCGCTGCCTACCCTCAAGCCCAGGCCCAGCAGCCGACGCGCCAACTGCTGCCCACCGCGTATCTCGGCGATGCGGGCGGGGGTTCCGACGGGTAGTTCGATCAGAGACATAGGATTTGAACGGAGTGCTCGATACGCAGATCGGGACAGTAGGGATGAAAGGACATGGTAGCCAAGTTTAACCGAAAACCGAACGAACACGAAGAGATCCCTCCCTCCGGTTCGGGACGACGCTGCGTGTCGATGCGCGCGATTCGTCGCTTTCCCTTATAAAAAAGGACACCGAGAACTTGAAACGAGGGCCTTGTCACCTTACCGTTTCCGGTTAGGGTTCCCGCTCACGAACCCCGTCGATGATCCGCATCGAACCCATCGCCCGGCGGATAGTCTAAGAACCTGTTTACGATCTTTGTATCAAAGTGATTTTGACACAAAGGAAGAGCGATGAGACATTCCTACCCAAGTGATATAAGCCGAGAGCAGTTTGAGTCC
>Ga0049107_10000535_pt1 | contig 11651 bp, 5 predicted proteins | sample WorMetilPIANOSA1_FD_61187 | JGI IMG/M metagenome (GOLD analysis project Ga0049107, IMG submission 61187) | Marine gutless worms symbiont microbial communities from Max Planck institute for Marine Microbiology, Germany - Olavius ilvae PIANOSA.1 | ecosystem: Host-associated > Annelida > Digestive...
GAGAGAAAGTATAGTAACTTGCGAAATCGTGGTCATCCCTATGAACTCCCGGAGTATTGTACTAACCTGCATAAAAAGTCTTTTATCATTCAATCATTGTATTTGTACATTTAATTTTTTATTTTTAACATCTGTGAGTTGTCTTTTAACCGTGACCTTGCACATTGTTGACGTGCGTTTGACATGTCTAATAAATATTACTTACTTACTTACTTACCCATCGTCATGCGGGATGATAAGATATTTACGTAAATTAGGAATGTGCCCAAAACTGTTCCACATGAAGATGAATATCGGTCCGCCCGAAACAGAAGACTGAAGTATTTTACAGTTATTCTGTTAGTAACGAAATGTACTCCAATACATGCACATTGGTTACTCACAAACGTTGAAGTCCTTCTGATCGTGGTCTGATCATTACGATCTGTCAACCCGAGTTCATTTAGGATAAAATTATATATTTGACACAGTGGTCAGATCGGTCTTTAGTAAGGATTAGTGGTTAACTACGGTTTCGGCTAATGCCACGATTGCATTGAGAAGTCAAGTACACAGCATCTACAGAAATCAAGAGATAGACATGCGTGTCTCGGCACTTTTGTTGTTGTCCGCAGTAAATTAGCACATGTGACGTGGCTGCGGTGCGCTTATTGTACAACGCGAGTCCAGCCACAACACTTCATGAGCTTCTCAGTCAGCGTCGACTTGGTGTGATATTCACTCCAGTTCAAAGAACTTGTGTAAAGTTATGGCGATTCGGTTGCGGCGACGACTTCGTCTTCTTCGTCGACTCGTGGCTTCGCTACTTTCAACACGTTAACACGACGCTAACGCATCAGAACGTAACATCAACACGTTTAATGCGCTGTTCACACTGACTGATTTGTCGGCGACAAAATCTAGCCCACATATTGGCCAGATATGTCGGCCAGACAAATCGGCGTTAACTGTTGCGGTCTTTTCTGCAAGCCTGTTCATACCAATATGTCCGCCGACAGCAATTTGTGTTGATCCGACATGTCGTTCCGACTTTGTCGCGGATAAGATCGGCCAGTGTGAACATGTTCATCTCAAGCTGTGGAGACAAATATAAGTATAGACAGACAGCAATCAGAGAGCGCAACTTATGCACATCACCAACGCATTTTCTAACCTGGCGATCCTGATATTTACATCAGCCAAGGATGTTATGTTTACGCCTGTGTCCGTCTGTCTGTCTGGTTGTCTATTAGACTGTCAACAGGATTACGCAAAAACTACGGTACTGGTCACATCTTTATTATTTCGAAGAGTCATGTCACAATGATATAGGCTATAACTCGCTAAAATGCAATTTAGGACTATATACACGGCGCGCCAATAAGTAGCCCCCTAATATTTATGGCTGATAACTCACCAACGGTTTAAGTTTAATGTTGCAATATCTGCAGGAGTGTTGAACGTTTATATTAACATATATTTCCCAAGTTATATTTCCGTACGACTAACAATGAGGAACGTGGTGTAAAGTAAATGCAGCTACCTGAAGATTTTTGAGCATTTAACTTCGAGTTAAATAATTTTCATTTATTTCTGCAAAAAGTAACGGTAGCTTTACATGACAATGACGTCACTGTGACGTAACTTTAGGGGTAATGTTGTTGCAAACAGTAATTGAAGTTATTTATTAATTACTGCTTCCGAAGTTCATTGATGAGTGCAACTGACTGCTGCAAGATGGAGCAGCAGATTTAACCAGATGCACGGGGCTCTGCGTGCATTGCACGTGAAGCTCAACACTGCCTCTACGACAACTGCCCGCGAATGACTGTAAAGAAACAATGGCCACCAAATCTGAAAACCATGTACGGTAACATTATGTCAGGGGAAGCCGAGCCCAAACCAGTTTCTCAGTTAAAACTCGCAATGAAAAAGATATGGGACAGTTTACCGCAGGTCCAATTAACAAAGCTGTCTAGAGTTTTAGAAATAGTTTGACAAAATAGTTTTGAGTATGTGAAGGGTGACGGATGACATTCTGAGCATTTTTCAGTACATGGCGCCGATACCCAATTCCAAGGGGAACCCCTTTAGCGGGGACTCAAAATACAAGGGGTGGGAATTTTTTTGCGATTTTCAGCTGAAATCGGCGTTTATCTCGGAAACGGTACGAGATAGGCCCATGGTTGCTATAGAACGTTAATAGGAAATCATAGGTGACGGATCGATACGTGTTGGTTCGATGACGTTGAGTGACCCATAACTCGGGGTTCAAGGTCACTGTATAGTTACAAGTCGAATATCTCAAAAACTATAGTTACTACAGAACATCAATAGGAAGTCGCATGCCCTCTATCGAATGGTGACATTTTCATTGACGTTCACGGACCCTTAACGCAGTTTTCAAGATCACGACATTTTTGAAGTCGAGTATCTCAAAAACTTACGGAAAAAGTTACTATAGCACACTAATAAGAAACCATACCTAACATACGGAATGGTACCATGTTCGGTGACCTTGACTGACCTCTAAACGCGTCGCGCGGTTTGTCAGCGATAGCTGAGTTTCTTGTCTGTACTCTTTCCCTCACCTGGTGCCCTCCCAAGCATGACGGATTTGTCACGTCCAGTAAATATAATCTCATTCGACTTCGAGCAGTTCAACTTGAGATGACTTTCCTCTGCCCAACTTTGTGCATGCAATGAGTTCACTTGTAGTGCTGTCCGAGTTAGCTGCTGGTACTATTACATCGGTGTCATCAGCAAACTTCACTATCGCTTTGCCTGCGTGTATTGGTTGAAAGTCCGATGATGTGATGATAAATGAGGCCGGTCCTAGGGCCGAGCCTTTTATCACACTGTGGCTAAGATATCAGCAAAATCAGATACACTGCCATGACTAAAAGCAGCCTAATTTTGTCAATTTTGAGGATAATGTAACGAAACTTTCCAGCATTGCGAATAAGTGAATGGGTAACCAGTCATATCTCTGTATACTTCTTGAAAAATCCGCACAATTCTTCAGGGGACTACTTCTTTGGCGCGCACGGTATACTACTGAACTTAAATGCACACTAAAAGGCCTACCTTGGCGGAGATAGATGCGCTGTCCGAGTAGTTCTAGTTGGTTGTTGGATCGTAAGTCGTCGTCACAGAACGCTGTCATTACGCGTGATCACGCAATTTGATGATTGTAATGACGTGATCACGTAACGATCACGTCATGTGTGCTCATACATATACGTGATCACCAAATTTGCGAGAAAAAAAACATAGGATACCGACATAGACATTCAAACAAAGCAACAGACAGACAGACATACGGACGGACGGAGCCTACCGCAATACATTCACTTCACTATCGGTTCCGGCACTTCATAGGCGTAGATATTTCTGTTAGCCAGTGGCGGCCGGTCCATCCATTGCAAAGTTTGGCGTCTAAGCCCGAATGCCGAAATTTTAGTCCGTCGACATGTCGGGCCGATTTGTAGGTCAGATTTGTCGCCGACAAATCAGTCGGTGTGAACGTCGCCTCTTGAGGCACCATAGACGTCGATGGGTGAAGTATGGGGAGAAGGTTTCCCTCGCCTGGCGCCCTCCCATTTTGACGGTATAGGCAGTTCAGTATTACTGCCATTGTCAGACTCCAATATATCATTGAATGCAACAACAAGCCGAAACTTTCTGGGGTGTGGAGGGAGCATCGACATCAGTGTCTCCTCGAATCTGTATATTTGGGGACTTGCCTCTGCTGTCCCCGGGTCAACGACAGAGTTGCTAGTGTGAAGTTTGTTCCAGTCTGACGTCACGTCATATTTTCTGCTGCATCGGACGCGGCGCGCTACCGTAGTGGCAACTTGCGTCCTGATGAGAGAGTGAGTGAGTAGGATTTAACATCCCCACAGTGGCATAGCCAAGGGAGACAGTGGGGGGCAGCTGCCCCCTAGCCGAGAACCCTGAGCTGCACTGCATATTGCTATTGCACAATTTCAAAACAGTCACTAATTAGCATTTTGTTTCATGAAAATACTCTTCAAACTTGCTATCACCAGAAGGAATTGTTTTTAGCTCAAAATGCATCCAAAATCGTTTGTCGGTAGGGCTCCGCCCGGACCCGCTAGGGGAGCTTACAGCACTCTCGCAGACCCCCTAGCTGGATTTAAGGGGGCCTACTTCTAAGGGAGGGGAGGGAGGGAAGGAAAGAAAGGGAAAGGAAAGGGAGGGGAGGGAAGGGAAGGGGAGGGGAAGGGGAGGGCCTGTCCCCTAAACATAATTTCTGCCTACGCCACTGCGTCCCCATCAACATGTTAGCGGTCATTTTGGCGAGTCTTTCCAGTCAATCACGTGCTTAATTGCTACTAACAACCAAACCAGAACGATCATAGACACAACACGAAAAACATAAAATAACCGAAGACAATCAAAGTGGCATCAAGCAGAGTTATAATCACAGATAGACAGAGTCAACAGAGCTAAAACCCTCTCTCTATACGTCTGATACGTAAAACATAATAAACGTTAACGGTACTTGTAAACGCAATTTTAAATACAGTGATATGAACTCGATCTCTCCCGAAATTAATTGTGTTTTCCTTGTCGCAAGAGTCAATCGACCGAGAAAATGTCACCGAAATCCAACACTTTCGCATTTACACAAAATACACGCGAACACACGTACGTACGAATGGACTCGGTCGCATAACTTCCTGCGTGGAACTAACAGTTGTAATCTGATGAATACTCTACGTTCGTTATACGCAAAATAAAAGCTACTTACTTACTTAGATAGTTAGCTACGTGTTTGACAAGTTATAACTGCGGCAGGACGTCTAGAGGTGACGACTTACGAGACACAGAGGAGTTCTTTCATAATGCAGTGTTGTCGTAATAACCAATGCCGGACCGGTCGTCAGAACTCGTTCAAATTTCCACGTGTCGTCACCGGAGCACCAGTGGCGGAATTTTATATTGGTTTACTTGCAAAAACCGGGTTCTTTGTCTGTGCGCAGACGCCTTCCGTTCGTCAATGTTGAATGAGCACACGTGGTCAGCGGTAATCAGTGGCGAAGACACAGAACAACCGCAACAACGGCCCGTATTCGCGGGGAACCACAGCAGTGGCGTCCGGCCCAGCTGAATAATAGATGGACCGGCCGAATAACGCGTGGCGTAGTAATGTGCTTTTTTGATACCACCGACTTCGCGCTACGGTAAGCACCGTGAAAAACAGCGCGATACTCAATAGTACATATCTAATGTTATCTAAACCTAAGTATATAACAATGTCTTCAGTACTGTGATGGTACTGCTGCCATGTTTACTTCACCCGTACTACATTACATTTCTGCATTACTTTTTGTCCGTTCAAATAAAGCACTCTTCTGTTAAAAAGTTAAAATCACGTTCGAACAAGAATCACAAATGTAATCACTTTTTACCGCGCGACGCTATGCTTAAGCGCGGTCGTTGCTGTCGCCCGGTGTCTGTCTGTCCGTCCGTCTGTCACGTTGGTGTATTGTATCCAGACGGCTGAAGATATCGTCGAACTTCTGTCTCGGCCCGGTAGCCCGTCATTCAAGTTTTTTGACCCCCGGCGCCGATGCCCAATTCCAATGCCCAATTTGCGCCCCCTTCAGCGGGGGCGCAAAATACAGGAGTGAGAAAATTTTGCGATTTTCGACTGAAATTGCCGTCTATCTCGGAAACGGTACGAGATAGGCCCATGGTTGCTATGAAACATTAATAGGAAGTCACATGCGCTCTATCTATCAAATGGTGACATTTTCCATGACCTTGACGGACCCGGTTTTCTAGATCACGGCATATTTGATGTCGAATGCGTCTTAGGGACAAAGTTACTATAGAACACTAATAGGAAACCATATCCAGTGTATCGAATGGTACCACTTTCAATGACCTTGATTGACCCCTCACCGTGATTTCAAGATTGTGATATCTTTCGAAATTGAACGTCTCAGAAACGACAAGAGATGGAGCCATATTTGCTATATAACGTAATAGGAAGTCATATGCATGCGTTCTATCGAATTACGACATTTTCATTAACCCGGTTTTCAAGGTCACGGCATTTTTGAAGTCTAATATCTCAAAAACGGACAAAGTTACTATAGGACACAAATAGGAAACCATACCTAACATACGGATTGGTACCATGTTTGGTGACCTTGACTGACTTCTAAACGCGTCGCGCGGTGTGTCAGCGATAGCTGAGTTTCTTGTAGACAATAGTGTGGTTTTTATTTTCTATTTTATCAGTGTTTTTAAGTATAAAAATCGATGTGAACAATTCCAATAGGAAACGCACACAAAGCTGTCGCAACGAATTTGCATTCAATTGATCCTCGTGCCCGGTCAGCAGGCGATGTAGGTAGGCTACTTGGTTCGCTTTTATTAAGTTTTTTTATTACTAAAATGCGTTTATTGACGTTTCCTTAGTATTTTGTGACGTTTTTACGGGTGAGCGTCAAGGTATGCAATCAAATCAAATTACTGAATGTATTTTTGTGACTAGGAAAGTCGTTCATTGGACATAAATGGATTGATTTGATATGCACGTGCGAGTGCCAACACTGGACTTCGCAACGAACGTGAAAACAGTCATGTTTAAAATTAATAACAATGTTTCGTAAACAAAAACTAAATGTTTAAACCAGTACAATGCAGTAAAAGTCTGGCTTGTTGGTATCTCGTATGCGTTAGTACGGCGGCACTTCGTCGTATCGCAGTACCAAAGATTACCGTGACACGGTACCAGTACCGTGGGAAAAATACCGCGGTATCACGGCAGTATCGTGGTACAGCCCAACACTAGCGTGGCGACGCACTGACAGAGATTGCGGACTAGTAGCTGTTTCCGTCGCGCAAAAAGCGGCGCCGATTGTCGACGTTAATCACACGGAAAGGAAAGCGCAGTATGAACTGTCGCCCTGCTGGCGGCCGGCAGGCGGCGACAGCGAAACTAAAGTCACAGACGTCTTTTAAGACGTCGACCCACGTCGGTTCTTTGCGGCTATTAGATGCGATTGAACAGAAATGTGTGTCTTCTTAGAGCACTGCCTAGACCGTAAGGCTGCACCAAAATCAGCTGAGTATAAGGCCTACACGTTTTCGTGTATTGTAAACAAAACTGTCGATATGGTAATATTAATAAATAGTAGGGCCTAATCTGAATTTGCTACTGCTGTTCGCCCGACATAATCGCTGAAGGTCTGGGAATCTATTTTCTGGATCAAAAAATAGCGACTTCCTAGGCCTTCAGCAATTATTAACTAGAAGGATGTGTTGATGACGAGCGTCAATTCAAGATGGCCAAGCGCATGGTGACGCCACTGTTCTGAAAAGGTTTTTCGCGATAACTTCATTATTTTTCGTCATAGATCGAAAAGAATAGCATTTTGGAATCAGTGAATTTTTCTACGTGTGCCTATATGCAAATTTTCAATTTTCGTGATGGTCACGTGATCACTTCTCGGCACCACTCAGGGGCCTATATCTGCCAAATGCCTGGTCACAGACTCTCCAGAGTGGGAAAAGGCACACCTTCAGAGTTTCGGCTTTCCATCGGTACCATTAATTTGGAGTAAAACTGTTTCCTGTAGACTGTGCGCAGGATACCGGAAGGGTACTCTAAAACGCGAAAAATGCTGTTTTTGGATCTGGCTCCGGCCACGCTATAAAATTCCAAAAATTTTCACGATAGCACCCGTCCTCACTTCACTTTGACGGTTTGCCTCCGAAATCGCGGCGATCCGTCGTCTCTATATAGGACTTAGGGTGCGTTACAAGTATTACAAAAATCATAGTCGTTTTTGGTTTGGCCTGGAGCCGCCCACGCACCGATCGCGGTCTAAGTCGGCCCACAAGTGAACTCCGTACAACCTCAGGTGTATGCAAAATTTTATCCAGGTCGGTTGAGATTTGGCAGTACGAGAGCCAAAAAACTTGTTTTTTTTTGTTTTTGTTTTTTTAGTGAATAACCGGAAAAGGCCAAACCAAACGTCAATGAACGGCAACGTCAACACAGCGGAACAGTAGCGATTAACGGTTTTTGTCGCGCATCAATACAGTAACGAGCGATAATGTCATGAGAATGGTGTCTGTCATGTCTGTCTGCTTTTCTTTCCGTTGCACTCTGGTATTGTGTCAAAACGGTTATACAGTACATCACCAAAGCTACATCACTAGCTGGTAACTAGGCACATCATCTACAGGGCATGCCAAAAATAGCCCCCTACAATCTGTTACTGGTAACTTATCAACGGTTTAAATTAGTTTGGTAATATTTTGCAGGAATTTTGAATGCTTTATTACCATATATCTGCCAAGTTATACTTCGGGACGGCTAATAATGAGAAAACAAATATAAATTAAATGCAGTTTCAGCATTTAATTTTGAGTTAACTAATTCTCATTCATGTCAATAAAAGTTAACGTCAGCTTTACATTCCAATTACGTCACTGTGACGTGATTTTAGTGATAATGTTTTTGAAAAAAGGAATTGAAGTTATTTATTAATTTCTGCTTTTGAAGTTCATTTGAAGAGTGCATAACCGACTGTGGCTGGACGGAGCGGCGGATTTAACAAGACGGATGGGGCTCTTCGCGCATTGCTCGTGTCTCTCGGCAATATCACTAAGAGAACTGCCCGCAAATGACTGAAAAGGAACAATGGCCGCCTAATAACTCCCCAAATTTGAATACCATGGAGATATAGCCGGAGAGCGATGCAAGAGGCTATTTTGATACCGTCCGAAGCCCAAAACAGTTTCTAAATTAAAATTCGCACTGGAGAAAATATGGGTCCAGTTAACAAAGCTGTCCCGGAGTTTTATCAATCATTTAACAAGACTAGGTGAAGGGTGACGGAAGACATGAGCATTTTGACTACTCAGAAAGTGTTCACACTTAGGCCTGCGGTGTTTGCGCTGTCTTGAATAGTTGAGACAATTTTGATAACATCTCCACTGCTAAGTTGCCACGATAAAGGCAGCGTAATTTTATCAGTTCTGCAAATAATGCAATGATACTTTCCAGATTTGTGAATAATTGAATCAGTAACTAGTATGTAAAATTTTACGTTTTTCTTATAGTTCTTGAAAAATTAGCAAATTTCTTTATAGGCTACTTTTTGGCGCGCTCGGTAGTTTTCTGACCCGAATCGTCGTTACAGAATGTAAAGGATAATAGCCGCAACGAGGGCGTTAAGTACAGGTGGGGTACGAAAAATTTACGTTTCTCGACCAATATTTCAGCATATCTTGTAAACTGTACAAGATAGGCCCATAGTTACTATGGATCGCTAATAGGAAATCATTCGATCGAACCGCCTAAAGTCTGATGACCTTGAGTGACCTTCACAGGCTGGCTACACACATTTTTGGGAGGACCTACATCGACCAAATTTTGCACAGTGACCAAACTAGGTGATGAAAATTTGCAGGGTCGACACGCCGCCGACCGTAGAAGAGGACCGGGGCCAAACAATTTTTAGAACTTGCTCTTTTGCATGTCTGTTCCTGGTTATTCATGGTCAAATCGTAAGTCGAGGGCGTAATTTAATACACATTGGAAGGGTACAATGCATGTGTCTTTAATGCCTCACACTGAATTTGGACGACCTGCGTACAGCGTGGAAACTAAGAGACAAAAAATTACCAGTGTGATACCAATCGACGAACGCGACAGCTGAGCTTTATATACATATATGACGAGGACCAGCAGAAATCTGACGCGGAATGGCGATCGACATACGACGCCAGGGAGCACAGTGCTAAAACAGCGCTGTTATTGCCCGTATCGCTCACCGTCATTTCTTACAGCAGATGCTTTTGGTCTTTCGTAATAACCTAATTCCCTTAATGCCATCCGTTTAGTATCTGACAGCACATCTCGAAAGCGCTATGCTTCTGTGCTCCGAGTCTGAATGATGGAGAGATCGAAAAAAACGATACAGATAACAGAGGCGTGGTGCAATGAACTGAATGAAGTAAGTTGGCTTTGCACGGACGTCGTGCAACGAAAAACGTGGACACGGCCATATCTAGAATTTATTATTGGGGAAGTGAGGTGTTTTCCTACCTTCTCAAGCGTGTAAGAACTTAATATAAATAAGACTTTATAAGCTCGCTTGTTTTTCTCTGTTTCAGCAGCAAATGTCCGACACAGTATATTGCTGGAATTACTAAATTAAAAATATTCTTCCGCCGATGTAATAAAACATATTCAAGACAAATGTCCACAATTTCCTGTGACCTAGTTGTCAAAAACCTTCCTGAACGCGCTATTTGTTACGAAATGTACGGAACTGATTTACTTAAATGGCAGACCTCTAAACCATAATGCAGAAATTGGAAAAAAAAATATTTCGTTCTTATTAGCTGTACAGTGACCTCCACGAAACTCTGACCGCCTGTTAAAATGTGACAAATACATCCCGCAGGTCGCTCATGGCTGCATCGAACATTGAATAAATGTACAGAAATGCCTCGCGTCAGATATTGACGCGCGATAAAAAGGCGTTAAAACGCGATAAAAGCTTGTGTCTGAAAGTTTGCCAATCCGATTCTATTCGGATTATTACACGTCAGGTCTTTGCCCAGTTGACTAACGTAAATTCGTAGCGGCTGTGTCGAAAGATGAGGCATGGGCTGATGATTGATTACATTGAAGGGAATGTACACACGCTGAATCATAATTACGGGACCCCATAGCGCCAAATGGTAAAACGTCAGCAAACGTGAACCAATTTTCGTAATCTTTTCACTATTAAATTCAGAAAGAATCTGCGGAGGAATGTGGATTTAAAACTGCCGCCTCCCCTCAAATCTGTTGCCGCACTACCTTGCAAAACGCAAGTGGTCAGTTATGCAGTGGTACACAAACGACAATATTCATTTCAGGCAGTATCTGTTTCATAAGTTTTTATTTGTTTGTTTATTTTTTCTCGTGATACTGACATCATTATGATATTATTGGCATTATTGCATTATTTTATTTGTTATATTACTCAATCCTTTCAGTTATGAAGATAAACGTTTGGCATAGCATTGAACAACGCACAAATGATGCATCCATTGACCAGTTATGACATTCACGACTTAAAACATGCATATGTGCCTAAGGCGGACATTTTAAACACGTGACGTAAATTAATCTGTGTAAAAAAAAACAAAGAAATAACATCTCTCGTGAACATTTACAACAAAAAGTAAACATTTTTCATCACTCTGAACTGAATTAACTGTGCTGTAAAACTGTATAGTTGACTATTTACTTTTCACAAGGTAGTGTGGCAACAGATTTGAGGGGATGTGACAGTTTTAATTCCGGCTTCCTCCGCAGATTCTTTCTGAATTTGACGGTGAAAAAAATTACGAAAATTGGTCCACGTTTGCCGAAGTTTTGCCATTTGGCGCTAGGGGGTCCGGTAATTTATGACTCACCGTGTATTTGCACAAATCGCTAGTGACCTTAACCCTTGAATGGTAACCTTATTTTTACACCCGTCCCTGGTAACCTGGGGTATTTTACACCCCAGCTTAACTATGGTTGTTTGCGAGGCAGAAAGTCTATTTTTCGACCCTGACCCAGTTTTTGACCCTGCCGTAGTTTTTGACATTGACCTAGTTTTTGACCTTGACCTACTTTTTGA
>Ga0049107_10000536_pt1 | contig 11626 bp, 8 predicted proteins | sample WorMetilPIANOSA1_FD_61187 | JGI IMG/M metagenome (GOLD analysis project Ga0049107, IMG submission 61187) | Marine gutless worms symbiont microbial communities from Max Planck institute for Marine Microbiology, Germany - Olavius ilvae PIANOSA.1 | ecosystem: Host-associated > Annelida > Digestive...
TCCGTCTGGCCTTGCGTACCGCCCACTGGTGCTGTATCATCTCTCTCTATAGTTTAAGTTATTTAACTATAACACGATTTAATAGTTAATATTTCCCTTTAGTCCTATACCCCTAACAGGTAATCTATGATAACTGTACTCATTATGTTATCCATTTGCAGTATATTGTTAATCATTTGTTACTTAGCTAAGTTTTTTCTATTCTCTGTCTGTTACTACCAGATTGGTGAAATAAAGTTGTATATATATTATCCGACCGGAGCACGGCCTTTAACCTCAGTAGCGATAGCCAACCAGGCACGACGCATACCATCGGTAGGGATTTGTGCATGTGATGCTATATGCCAAAAAAGAATAAGAAAAGAGCGAAGACGATGGCTATTTGGTGACACATAAACAATTGTTCTTTTTTAAACTAAAATGCTGTTTATCATAAATTAATGTTTCTCTTAATTGAAAGTTAGGCGCTTTATAGGCCTATATACTATCTAAAATATCATTATTTCTTACATAGAGTTTAAACCTATTGCATTGTGTGCCACCAGCTAACCTCTAAATTTGTTTATAAAACCAACTCAGAGGGTCATAATTGGTTTTTACTGTTCTTATTGCGATAATTATTGTTAACAGTGGACCGGAGAAGTAAAACTGACCGCAGAGTGCGGCGGACGAGTCGGGCACCAACTCGCTGACGGCAATGTTCACTGTCGGGAGCTCTGTAGTACGCGCACTTATCGCCCGTAGTCGCCGACCACCTGTATTACAGCAGACAGGTCAATCAACGATGATAGCCGCTAATATCATCATCATCATCATCATCATCGAGACATCTGAAACGCGCCTATTACAGTTAAAAACGAACACAAGCGCTATATATGCTAAGGTAAAATAGATAAAAAGCGACTGTGACTATAAGGCTATTATATGCTAGACTAAAAGTGTATAAAAGTGTGAGTCTTAAGTAGTCTTTTAAAACGATGAAAGTCCATCTTTTCTCGGACGTGTACTGGAAGTAAATTCCGCGCGACTGGACCGTTCAATCACTACTAGCCTACTTTCTAATTATTACGTCATCATTAGTAGCAATTACTTCAACCGAGCTTTTCCACGAGTCTCCACTGTACGTGCATAGACAGTTCCGGTACGATGCACGTACAGCGTCATTTTCGCATCTTCACATATGTCTTTCGAACTAACTCGTTTCAAGATCCAATCAAGCCTACTTCACTGTTCGTCCCGATCCCGCGGTCACACATTAGTCGGTCTACTATATCTTCGTGATATTTCAGACAGTTTAATCGTCGGTGCCGTCGTTACTAGCGGAACACACGAACCGGTCGCCGGAAACTGCCTGCTGGCGGCGCACTGTAGCGCTCTTGGCTGCGACAACGTGGTCGGATGTTGCGCCGGAAATGACGTCACAGAGGTGACGGCACCCGGATTCGATTCACAGAGAGCGTGAAAGTCGGCCAGCTCTTCGTCTGTGCAAATACATATCGACTGGACATTAAAGTTGCACGTCTGAGTCTATACGTTCCTTAATTATTGGCGAATTCTAATGCGATTCGCCAGGTGACGTTTTTTGCGATTTTCTCATCAAACAGTGCACTTGCTCAAAGCTGCATAGAAATATAACTCGCAGCAGCAGTCGAGTAAACATAGTTACATACTGGTGTGTTGTCAAAATGATCTGATCGAAACCACTGAGAAACAGCACTTTGAAAGAAAGAAAAGAAAAGAAAAAAGAAAGAAGTTAAACAAGTAGACTCCGACATAACAACCATAACTAGAAGGATGTATTGACGACGAGCGTCAATTCAAGACGGCCAAGCGTCCACAAGCGCCTAGTGACGCCACTGTTCTGAAACGGGTTTTCCGCGATAACTTCGTTATTTTTTCGTCGTATATCGAAAAAATAGCATTTTTGGAATCAGTGAATTTTTCTACGTGTGTTATATGCAAATTTTCAATTTTCGTGATAATTACGTGACCACTTTTCGGCACCCTTCAGGGCCTATATCTGCAAAATGCCTAGTCACAGACTCTCCAGACTAGCAAAAGGCACACCTTCAGAGTCTCAGCTTTCCATCAGTACCATTGGTTAGGGTAAAACTGTTTCCTGTAGGCTGTGCGCAGGATAGTCGAAGGGTACCATAAAACGCGAAAAAATGCTGTTTTGGATATGGCTCCGCCCACGCTATAAAATTCCGGAATTTTTCATGATAGCACCCGTCTTCACCTCCACGCTGACGGTTTGCCGCCGTAATCGCGGCGATCCGTCGTCTATATAGGACTTAGGGTGCGTCACAAGTATCCTATTACAAAAACAGAGTTGTTTTCGTTTGGCCTGGAGCCGCCAACGCGCCGATCGCAGTGTAAGTCGGCCCACAAGTGTACTCCGTACAACAATAGTGTGCAAAATTTTATCCAGATCGGTTGAGATTTCGCAGTATGAGGACCAAAAACCTGTTTTGAGTAAAAACAGCACGGCCAAGCCTATGCCTATGCTTAGCCTATGCTTAGGCTTGACCGTCAATAAACATATCGTACGTTATGTAAGTAAAATGCAAGCATAAAACTTTCGTACAGCAACGCACGATACCTGGAACTTTTTGAATAAAATTTGACGGCACGAGACCATGCCTTCCATCCATCAGTTCGCCGTCAAAGAACCCGTCCTATACAAACATACACAGATCACGGGCACGTGTCAGTAGCGGGGCTGGAAACAAAAAAAAAATGTATTCCTGATATTAGATTTCGAACGGATATCAGAAATTCAAAACAAAAGTTGTTCTATAGCGACGTTTGGTCTCACTCCGAGTTTAGTTGAGTCGAACGATGCGCTAGATTATAGAATTTCGTTTAGAACAAATCGCTCGGTGGAAATACTCGCACGTAAACAGCCGTTGGGTAGCGGTTATAACTGTGCTTCCACTTCGAATGATTTCGATTCGGCGCTCGTTCGACCCTCGTTAGACGCGCGTTCGACTGTTTATCCAAGGTTGTGAAGTTCACATGATGTATGTTACCCGCTAGCCGCAGTGACGCTTGTTTATTTATTTAAGCCGCAGCGCAGCAGCCCACCCACGCATACAGATAGGTCTACGCTCGTGACGTAGGACGTCGAATGGTCGTCGAGCGGCCGAGTCGCAGTCGAATCGTAGTTGCACTCGTCATCGCGGCTTCACAGAAGCTGTATATTTCAATATGCATATGTATAGAGAATATGCAAATAAGGGTCGGGTACTTGAAGTAAGCTTTGCTAGTCACAGATCACGGTGACCGGTGTACGTGACGACGAAGTCAGACTGAACAGGTCATAAACGATTGTGGCTCGAGAAGGCAATTAAGTCGTACAATTCTCGCACTCGGTGCAGACAATCGACCAGTCTGTAACATCAATAGGTCAAACGCTAATAGACCTCAAGGCTACCAACTCTTTTCAGCAGCAAAAGCATCGTAATTCCGTAATGGACGTTCGTCGTGTCAAATTGAAACTTGTTGGGTATATTCACCGTACAGGTGAATATACCCAACGTACTTCGAAGGTCATCAGGTCGAACAGATCCGAAATAGAAAGATAAAAAAATCAACCGCTAACGTGTTGTAATGGTCAAAATATACCGCTTTTATTGGAAATCGGGCGTACTGAATCTAGAGGCGATAAACTGACGCAAACGCGGGCGCCCATTACGTTGTCAATTTAGATTGCAGCACTGTGGTTGATTCATGGACGCATCGAACGGCACCGTGCATTCACCGAGCTGCCGGCTTCGCCGCACATGTACATCTATTGCGTTCTGGCTGGCTGGATTACACTAGTCTCAGCCGCGCGCGTTCTGTTATCGGCGAACTCCATTAATGTTGGTGCACACTTGCAGGCCGTCTAGCGAAGCATGGCGAGCCGAAATCGGAATTGTAATTCGAACACGCCGAAGCGTCGTCACGCCTTTCCATTGACCAGCGGCAGCAGCAGCAGCAGGCTCATGCCTGTCCGGTCACTAATCTATACGCCCACCAAGGGCGCACCCACGCGGACAGATGACGGGGCTCTGTCATTCTCCTTAGCTGTGGCGGTGTGACCGTCCTTAAGCAGTTGCAAGACCATTTGCGTTAATCACTAATCTGCCGTGTAATCTACAAGCTACTGGAACAAATAAATGTGATTTGATTTGATTTCACACTGTAGCATTGTTAACAAGCTGTGCGGGAGGCTGCCACAATATGCTCCCGCCCCTGTAAGTTGACCTTTTGACCTTGAAAGAGGTGTCCGAGTCACGTGTGACGTGGTCTACCTCTGTGCCAATGTTAGTCTTCCTAGGCCTCTCTGTTCTCGACTTAGGCCCGATGTACGCGACGGAGACAGACGTCAGACGTGCATCATCGCTTAATGCCCCCTACCCTAGGGTCGGGCATAATAACTTAGTTGCTGTTTGTTTGTAGTTGACGGCTGGTTATACGTTTTCACGTGCTTCTGCATTTGGTCGCCTGTGCTTCGGGAGTGCTCTAAACGCAGGACTGGATAATCACGGAAGTCGGCTGGAGAAACGTCAGGACCGTCGTGCTCAGGCGTCTTTCCGCTCGGCTCTGTTCTGTCGTCCTTCCAGCCCGCTATATTCGGTCCGTCATTTTGCAGTCCTGCCTTTCCAGTCGTCGCCGGTTAGCGCACTCGTTAGAAACATCCCGTGAGCGCCCTCGGCGTTCACAATGACCGTTTGACCGGCTTTATATGCGGCATCGATCGCAGCACGATCAATCGTCGCCCACACAAGGGACGCCTTTGTCAGTCTGGCATGCAATCTCGGCGGGCGGGTGTGCGCCGCCGGAACGTTCGTCATAGCAGCTATTTAGGCAGCGCGGCGACAGCCGGGCAGTGCGTCATACTCATGCAGCCGCGGGGCCGGCGCTTGCTTTTTTAGCACTCCATTGTTCTTCTTGCACGTTGTACCTCGTTGACGTCATCTCAGCATCAGCAGCAGCCAGTCGCGAAAGCACATCGTAAAGTTCTAGTGCACGTCGTCGATTTTATGCTCGCTTTATACCGTGTCGTTTGCGTTCAGCAACTAGAAACGTTGCTATAAAATTGACAACATGAAGCTCGCTGCTGTTGTTCAATGAAATTCGGACGTGGACATCATTCGGTTATGGGAAATTTGATTTACCAGCATATGGACAATGCACGCCAGCGAAAGTGCGCACGCAACTGCGACTGCGAGCTATATCCGTCAAGCAATCGCGCAACGCGCACATGTTTTTCACACCAATGCGTGCCAATACAGACTCCATGCGACTCGATCTCGCCCGATGTCGTTTCTAAGTCCTAAAAGGCGTTGAAAGTTAATCTTCTACACGAACTTCGAGCTTCGACCTTTTGACCCTGAAGACTCAATTTTCGTCACGTGTACCGTGGCCGACCTCCAACAAATTTGAAAATCCTAAGACCGTCTTTTGTCGAGTTATGACGACACGGAATGTGACCGCCTTGAACAATCACGTGAACTGTGACTAGTGGTGAGAAACAACCATCCATTTGAAATCCCTGACCACGATTTGAGTATTCACTAAACAACTTCTATTAGCCTCCAATGACAATTTGGGATCGTTTATATGCGAACATTTACCGTACATTCACGTTTCAGCATTTTCTAATTTCAGTCGAAAGGATCTCCGGCCATCACTAAACTAGGATTCAATACAGAGCCGTCATCGTAAGTGCAGAAGTACGGCCTATATTTTGGATTTTCGGTATTCTTTCGAATTTCAGAATGATGCTGTGAATAAGGACTTGAGGAATCACCGATCCTGATTTACCTATTCACTGCACATATTTTATGGGGCTCTGTCGGCATTTATTCATTATGGTAAAAATTGGCAAGAAGATGAACGATCTCTGATCCTTGAAGTCCGATCGCCACTCAACTGAAGTTATGCACCACCAACATCGTGACATGCTTGTCGAATTTTTGATACTCCGTACAAAATTTTGAATGACAGTTCAATTTTTGTCAAAAGTGGGACATCTGAAAATATCTAAGTCCGAAAAAGTGCAAAATGCGATATTTTTGTCCCCATTTCTTTCAATATGGACTCTGAGGAACGTCCATAGGAGGTAACTCGTTACAGCTGTGACAAAATTGAGAAAACGTGAGCTCACCGTCGTCAAAAAGAGTTGGTGTGGAAAAAAACAACAAACGGCGGCAAAATAGAAATAGCTTTCTCTTTGACGACAGCGGGTATCCTTAAATAGATATGATCGTATATTCCTGGATAGGTGCAACAACATTACTACAAAAGAGAGAGAAGACATGTTCAATCAACAATAACATTGAATCGCAATTTCGCAGTACAGTAACCTATATTATCTCGACAGCATTTCACTGATTTTTTTTGCCAATGCCATACACAGTGACCTCTTGACTTTGCATCTTTTCTCTCGTCAAATAGCAGTGCATATCTTACGTAATATTCTACTGACAAATTCATAAGGACTGTCGTAAATGATGCAGGCTACTGGTCCAGAGAATTACTAGAATCTCGTTCGTCATTCAGCGTCTACGTGGCTTCTCGTGCTGCCGCTGACTGACTGATGAGGTGCGTGTAATGACTGAATGACTGGGTGACCTCGTCGACGTCGCCGTAGATGAAGAGATAGTCGCCCGCGTTCAGTCGCAGCTCGGCCTCCGGGTTGTCGTTCGGCGAGTACAGTACCGGGTCGTAGCTGTACCTGGCGACGAAGACCTGGAATGGCGACGACCGGCACCCGCCTGGCCCCGCTGCTCCTACACCGGGCGCCTTGCTGCCGGCAGCCGCCGCCGCCGCCGCCGCGCCGCCACAGCGCGCCGGACCTCCCACGCCGCCGACGCACGGTGCCAGCTGCCGCAGCTGGTTCATCTCGCGTGTCAGCTGCTCGTGACGAGCCACCTGAATGTCGTACTTGCGCTCCAATTCCGACAGTTTCACCTGCGCACAACGATATTTCTGACATTTCCGTTTTGCCGTGTATTAAACGGCCAAGTGAATTTCATGCATTATGCTATGAATTTCATATTTTGCTGTTGATCAGTGTTCTCTTATCGATGCAAAAATGTAAGATTTTTTAACGGTTTGTATAGTGTGACGATAGTCAACTACGTTACTAGTGTTTTGTACTTGTACATAATTTTCTTTTTTTTCTTTTTATACTTCGGTAGTTTAACCTTCATTGTATATATACGCCTGAACTGCTGTTTTGACGAATAAACTTCATCATATGGCACCGTATCGTACCGCGTTTGTTCTAGAAAGAGACGTGCAATATAACTGAGAGTAACAATAACCGCCATTGACGTACAAACATTTTGTTAGTTGTTTTCTTCTGTTAGAGGCAGTCACAAACACATAGCAGGTCGAAAGAGTTATAGAAATTTCATATAGAAAATCCCGATCGAGTGCCGAAGATTCACAGAATACACATTCTCAGCATAGCATACGCTCTCAGAATACCTTTGTCCCCAAAGTTATATTTCAAAGACTGTATATAATGGCTCCAGGTGTTCTTGGTATAAAAATATATAAAAAGTTTTTAAAAACATTTTATCTAAATCTGTGATCGACCAGGAAGTAAGTAATGAACGTCTACAACAACTACAACTATTATTACTACTACAGCCACCCCTTTAGCCAGCCAAAGAAAAACATTTAGGGATTGCTGGTGCGAGTTCTTTTACAGGCCTGATGCTATTTCTGTCACCCAACAAACAGTGCCAAAGCGCTGAAGGAATTAGGAACTACTGAAGCAAGTCATAAATATTAACAAGATTTGTGTAGGTAAATCAACGCACGCCAACAGACGCGTGCGAGTAATTTGCGGCAATCGGTGGAATTGACACGAATGCAGTCCACACAATATTTCTGATCACGTCCTCAGCAGCTTAAAAATTTATGCGTAGAGAAGAAGTTCGGTCGAATAGTTGCAGGGTGTAATGAGGTCGTCTGGTTACAGAGCTACACTTCTATGCAAGGCGATGCGACGGACGCCATTGAAATGAAGTCGCAGACTTACAGTATACGCAATATAGGTAGTTGCAGCACATCGGGCTGGCGTAAGTTAATTAAACCGGTATCAATTGGTGGAGAATTTGAAGGAGGCCGATTCGTTCTCGCCGAACTGACGGACATGCAGCTGTGCCTGTTCTCACCGTCGACTAATGAATACCCGACTAGAACGACACTCGTTATGCATTGGTTACAACTATACGATACGATTCAACTTCGATTCAACTGTCGTTCGAATATCATTCGATGCCCTACGAATGCGATTCAACCGCCGTTCGACTCCCACTCAACCGCAATTCGACCGCGCTACGACAATTCGACGACACATATATTACGACCGTATGGCGCTATAGAAAATCGCTTATATTATTATTATTATTATAAAATTCACACGTTCTTTATTCCAGGAGTCCTTGTCGAGTTGTCGTAAACAATGGTTAGGCAACTATAGGCCCTATAATAAGCCAGTCAGCCCAATTGAACCATTGATTTTTGGCCTCAGTCGCATAGCGGTAAGCGGCAACTGGTATGTGACCTTGTTGACATTGTGACGTGTGATAAGCAGTCGAACGACGAACGACAGTCGAAGCGAAGTAAGAACTGTAAGATTGAAGTTGAATCGTAGTTGTAACCACCGCCCTAGAGCGCATATCTCTGAGAACAAAGCAGGCCCCAACGCGGTATTCCGGTGATCATGAACAGAATTCCAATCTTGGATCCGCGAATAGTCTGGATGGATCCCAGTAGTTACCGCTCGAAAAGCTATTCATCGTAAAAAAATTTTGAAGTTACCGGGTAGCGGTACCCACATTTTCCTAGTCCCACGGTTGTCCACCCAGACAGAAATTTTCGTCGCAGTCCTTCTACAAATTTCGGAGTTATTTTACTCACACAGACACAGTGGTGGTAAGCATTGCAAAAATTCCTCCGTTGTCGGAGACGACAAACTGTCAGCACACGCCAAATTACATTCATACGCAGTTGAAGAGCTGTCTAACAGTTCCATGTTTGTAAAAATTTATCGTGAACGTCTTAGGCGGAATGTCTACGACTTAAGGTAAAGTTCCTCAACGACGACGTTTTGGGTGACTCATACAATCGTATCGTACATGGCTTCTGCGAATATTAATCACAGTATCGCACGGAAATGCGTACACTGTTGTAAGGGCAACGCAGCAAGTCAATGGGAAAGGGCAATTTTGGGGTGTCTGAACTCCGTAATCCCTGAACCGATTGATCAAAAATTTTACACACGTGATTATGTCTGTGAGCTAACCTCGTATGCAAAATTTCATATAATTCGGCGGCACAAGGGCTGCCGGCAATATGGTGAAATGTACACCTCGCATACTTTTTAAAATATTTTTACAGGAGATTTCTCGGGAGGCTCTACAGATTAAATAACTAAATCATTTCAAGCGCTTAACGGCTTTAAATGTTCTACTGTCGGTAACTTATGTTCCTAGTGGGCATTCGTTATAATGTTATTAGGGTTTACCCACTTTTTGGTGGACAAAGTCAAAAACTATCAAAATTTTCGGACTTAGAAATCGGAGAGTATACGGCCTTAATACAAATCGCAGCGCCATAAAAGTTGTATGATGAATAGGCAAATAAGTGTCAAATTATTTATTGTTACAACTAAATGCGTTGCTACTTGTGACGCAATCGAAATTTAACCCGTCGAAACGTGAAATTTATCTGCTAAGCGAATAAGTTTTCTTACATATTCGGCAGGTGCCGTCGCTTACGCATCGTTATGTTATCTTGCAGTAGCAATTAAACTGGCTAAGCGTAAAAACTCTTAATGATTTAAGGAGTTACTTGACTGATAATGATCGAAATTTGCAATCGTAGTCCAATCTATTTATTCTGTTTATTCAATTTATTTTAATAAATATTGGGCAATTACATACACTGTAACATGTAAATTAAAATCTTTCAAGTATGATTTTAATTTACGTGTTACAATGTAATACAAATTAACTTTAATCTGTCCCATTAAATGACATTCTAATAAAACTGCAAATATAAATGTTAAAAACTTATCAGTTCAAAACATCAGTTTAAAACTCACTGTAAGGGCGACAGTCATAGCTCTAAAACTGCAAATATCATTTTGCCAGGACTCATGATAAAACAAAAGTGAACGCCCTTACGTCTGCAAGCGAAATATAGTATTCAACTTGGATGAGATGAGTTGTTTCAAACAACATAATGCAGTTGAATCATGAATGAATTTGAATACCATTTCGCTTGCAGACGTAAGGATGTTCACCTTTGTTTTATCATGAGTCTTGGCAAAATGATATTTGCAATTTTAGAGCTATGACTGTCGCCCTTACAGTGAGTTTTAAACTGATAAGTTTTTAACGTTTTATACTTTATACCTGAAGTTCGGAAGCTCTGTCGAACTCTGCTTCGTCATCCATCTACAACAAAACATACAAAGGAACAATAGTAAGCAATGTTTAATTTATATCTAGGAGTATTTGAAATAAAACAGTGCCCGAGATTTCTTCTGTCACATTTGGACTTTTTTTTAGCTGTCTACACGGCCGCGCTTAGAAACTACAGCCTAACGTGCACAAGACGTGTACGTGCTTTGTACACACTAAAACAGTCATCTTATGGACAAATTGCAACGTTTATTTGCAGTCCGAAGACTGTAGCTGGCTGCGTCTGACAACCGAGCATGATATGGGACTCGTGGCAATTGAGACTGGGCGCCGTCAGTGCCGGCAGATTTGAAGACAAGGAGGCAGCAGCAGCCACGATGAAAAACGGCGCCCAAGAAGCAGCTGGAGTGGCCGCGATGGGACCACACACATACACAGAACTACAGCGCTACTCGGCGACGCGCACCGAGTACCGACACAGAACATTTGCCTCAGTTATTTAGCGCCCTTGACAGCGCAGCCCAGAGGAACGTTACACGTACTCACGACGCACACAACAAAAACGTCCGAATTAGTCAAGAAGTTCCAAGTTCTCTTAATTAAAAACAAGAAGCTCAGCTGATGCTGACAACCGGCGCGATGCGTTTAACGGTCAATCGAGGTCAACAAACATGGTACCATTTTGGGTCCGTTGCGACTTTTCGCTAAGCATGTGACCCTGCTCAACGGTTTTTCTGCTCAACGGTTTTTCATTTTTAGTTATTTTTTTCTTTTTTTTATTTTGGGTCGTGCGGTAGACTAACCTGGCTTAAGTGCCAGCTTTCGAGCGCAAGTTAATATAGTATCTTTACTTACTTACTTACCAGCTCCACGCGTCACCGCCGAGGCGTTGTAAACAACGCCATGAACACGCTCAACACAGCGCCGTCCGCCTAAATAAGCTCCGTCCGTCCGCCCATTGACGAATCGTCGCTGCATATGGCGGCGGCATTTTTGAATTTTTCCACATCTTAGCAAGGTATTTTCACGAGACGCGTGGCTCGCTGAACTTTTTAACCGTCCATAGTTGTAGCCAAAACCTTCCTCTGATAAGCTGCATGTATGCGTAGAAGTTTCAATGAAGATTGACGCTGTTATGCTTAATTTCTATCAATGGTGTAAAACACCTTCCAGCGCTTTTAGCAAAAAAA
>Ga0049107_10000537_pt1 | contig 11621 bp, 8 predicted proteins | sample WorMetilPIANOSA1_FD_61187 | JGI IMG/M metagenome (GOLD analysis project Ga0049107, IMG submission 61187) | Marine gutless worms symbiont microbial communities from Max Planck institute for Marine Microbiology, Germany - Olavius ilvae PIANOSA.1 | ecosystem: Host-associated > Annelida > Digestive...
ATTGACGATGCCATTGCTTAACCAGTGGCGAAAACGTATGCATGCCTGCATTTGAGCCAGAAGTGCACATTTTGAATATTTATGGTTAATTAGTCTAAACGTTGTTAACTGTAGTAAACGCAATGCGTGAACCATGTAATATAACAGGTGCTTGTTGCCGACCAGTGTCTCTGCGGGATTCGCGGCTTAGGGCAATGGTAAAACAAGCTGTGTGACCTGTAGTGGTGCCGCCACAACATGCCCTAATCCCCTGCAAGTGGTGATGGAGCCGGGTATTACTTTGTTTCCTTTCTAAAGAAATCTGTTAATATACAACAAATTTCGACATCGTAGGCCTACCGGTGTTCAATTTCAATGTCATAACGGGGGCATGATAATGCTGCGCAATGCCTCGCAATCCTCTCCCCTTCCCTCGCGCCACTCACACTAACATGCCTGCTGAATTAAGGTCTCCAGGCCGCGCACACGGATACACTTCCTTCCGTTTCACAGGATTAGTCCAGTTGCATGCACATTGGTGTGTAAATATAGGCCGCCACTCCTAGCATAAAACAGAACAGGAACAGTCGGGAACTTTCGGCGACCTACTATCAAAAGCCGTGCTGAAAGTATTGTTTGTTGATACGATCGTCAGTTACCGTGTAAGTAAGTAAGTAAGTATGACGCTTTTGCTGCTAAAATGTTGCATAACCTTGTGACCCATTGACCTTTGGAAACTCATGGTTTATCAAGTTTCACATATTCAACACATCCATCCCTTCTCGAGTTATGACGGCTTCAATCTGACTGCTTGATCACGTGCGTTGAATCACTTGACCTATGAGTAGGGGACGGGTTCAGAAATAACCATAGACGAGTACACTCCTATTGGCCTATTCAATATGCAACCTTTACGCAGCTCTGTTGACGACGAAGGGCGGTTTGTAAATAAGAGAATTCCCACTGTTGGGCGGTTTTCGATTACGCCGTTATCAAAATTTCAGAAAGTGGAAAACGGATCCCCGACCAATTGCATCTGGCCCACATCGAATTTGTTGGAACTATGAAACAAACATCATCGGCAAACCTGTTGGTTTGGCACTTTCAATAACTCTTCGAATTGTTCTTGAATGACGACGCATCAAAATAATGCGAAAGTCAGAAAGTCACGACCTAAATTTGCCAAAAAGCTATGCATTTGCCATTCATTTCTGTAGCGGCATACTGAGGAGGCCCATAGCATAACCATTTTCAGCTATGTCCATCTCTCCCTAACAAAGATTTCGAGAACGTCGGTGCAGCGACGGCGAAGAAAGTTGTCGCAGAAAAAGAAAGTCGTAAAATGGAATGATCCTTTGCCCAGAGCGATACGACAGTAACAGAAGAGAATGGTCGCTTAGCGATTGACATAGCGAATGACCATAACAATAATGGGAATAGCAATAACGCTAACCGTAAAACTGAAACGTTGCCAATACAACAGTGACAACTTAATGGACGCCAGCGTCTGCGCAATTTAGCTGCCACTGGGTTCAGCGAATGAACGAATGCGATATCTCATAAAGCATGGACATTAAAGCACGTCTACAATAGTTTTTTTTCTCGTTGGTCCGCCGAAAAATACGCCATTTCTGATCCGTATGACGTTGAAAGTATGTCACGCGTTATGATACCTACGGTGAATATTTCAACAAAGTTTCAATTTCATTCGACCGTTGTTAACGAGCTATAACGCCCTTTTCTGTTTAATAAGTTGCGCGACCTCGTAAACATGACATTTGAGCTTTTCATCATCTGGCGCGACTGTTTAATAAAGTGTCACGTGATCAACCCGTCCACGAAATTTGAGATCTCTTTTTCACTTTGCTTCGGCTTCAATCTGATCGCCATAGTCACGTGTGCGGTATCATATGACCCGAGATTATAGCGACAGAAAGAGCCATATATTTGGAATTTCCAATCCTTATTTGCGCATTCAATGTTAGTACTGACATTTTTCTCTTTTTTTATCTGTTTTTATCTGTGTACTTTTTACTTTTTTCTATTCTTTTCGTTTTTATTTGTGTACCACTGTACCATGTGTACGATTTTCATAATAATAATAATAATAATAATAATAATGTACAATTTGATGATGCTTATAGACCTTTTACAGACGTGCGTTTTTACCGGCGACGCTACGCCTAAGCGCCGTACTAGTCGTCGGCGCCGGTGTCCGTCCGTCCATCTCCATCAGTCATATTCATGTATTTTTTTATCTAAACGCCTAAAGATGTCTTCAAACCTTCTTCTCGGTCTGGTAGCTCCATTATTCTAGTTTTTGAGCCAATCCGGTGTTCTCAGTTCCTTTCGGAATTCGAAAAAAAACCGGATGGGTTAAAAAAAACTAGAATCCGAATTCCCAGGGGAACCCCCTCTGTGGGGGTTAAATAAACATGGATTCAGAAATATTTCAAACCTTTACGCGGTCTGGTGACCCCATTAATTAGTGAGTGGATTTCCAATCCGTGAATTAAACTAAGGCCTACATCGCCAAGGGTTTCCTCAAATTTCATATTTTTTTTGTGAAAATCGCCGACAAGTTGCGCGCTCTGTTTCACCGATATTTTACTTTGTTTTTTTTTTCTGAATCGAAGTACTTAGAGTCGTACAGACTACGTGTCGATTGCGCAGATGAAAAGTATACATACGTATCAGCGCAATGTTAACTGTCAATATTATGACAGAGAATGGTGTGTTTCTGGACTCCAGTATATCGCTAGCCAGACGCAATATTACAGCGTACCGGCAGCACATACGCCCGCTGATATTTTGTTTCTCCGCTGGGACGTTTTATCGGTTTCCCGCTGTGGCGGGCGAGTCGTGAGGCACACGGCGATGGCACACACTCGCGAGTGTGCGAGCGAGAACGTGTCCGTACTCCGTGTCACACGAGACATTTATCATTCTCAAATATTATCCACATCCACGTCGCAGGATCAGATCATGCCCAGCCGCCCGCCCGTCCTCGGTCTGCCGCTGCAACCCGGTCGGACAACGCGTGCCAGCGCATCGTTTAAGACTGCAGTCCTTAAGTCCCGTGGATCTATCGTGCAGCGGAATCCTAAATCCAGAACCGAGACGTACGACCGTTTGCCCTTGGCCTCGAGCGCGTCGGCATCGTCCAGCCTCGCCAATGAAAGCTCCAAGAGCCAATAGCATAAAGCAAAGCGAATGAAAAAAGACTGTTCTCCGACGGACACTTTGCTCGATCACTCGATAAAACGTTGTCCAGCCCACGTTACAACACGTACATTTTTCTCGCAGCTCTTTATTCACGGCAACAGAGGTCGTAAATAGCGGTTTAGAAGAGCGGCTGGCGACGCGATTGCGGCAACGAAATGACGCGGTAGTTAGTCGATGCGCGACGATGCGACAGAGAAGGTCGCAATGGCAGTCGACGACGTCTGGTGGTTTTAGAGAAAAGCTACGAGTCAAGTCAGCATACGACTGGTCAAGTATAAGGGAGATACCGTGCAACTCATTGTACTCCTCCATCATATACGGGAGTAATTTTAAAAAAAATTAATTTTGTTATTGTACTTCATTTAATGTCGATATTCACGCTTAGCGTTGGAATTTTTGTTTGTTATAATGTACATGGCAATCATAATATGGAACATTCGTTGGCTATGTATTCATCTCAGTTTCTTTACACTCTAGTTGAAGTGCAGCCTCACGATTTTTGGACACACATACCGCATACGATATATATATATATATATATATATATATATGGAGAGAGAGAGAGAGCTAAAACAATCACCAGAACCATGCTGATTCGTCCACGCAGCGTCACTGATGGCACAGCGGGCTCGTACAGAGACTCAGTCGAATTCGTCCCCGGATGATCGCTGTGCCTGTTTCATCTTACATAGTATATGGCAATCGGCCAATGACTGCACTGTCTCATTCAGCAAGTACGCCTGTCGCAATAAGCCTTGCTGCACGATACTATGGTATCTGCTACTATTTCTTGGCACGCTCAAAAACTGACGTGTAACACGAAGCCAAAAACGGGAAAAATGAAAAATAGAATAAAGTAAAACAGACAAGCATGCAGCATGTGAAATTGGAATCCACTCATTAGAATCTTTAAAGGCAGTCGGATGGTTTATTATCCGCAGTGGATTTGTGGAAAGGTGTGAGATAAAGCAACTGGAGGACCGTAATCAGGATGTGACTGACGAACTGGAAGGGCGAAAGTTCAAAGAGCAGGCGATGCGCATCGAAAAAAGCGATTGACGCTGTTTAGTAAGCAAGTAACATTACTGTTTTGTTTTGGTAGCAAGTTAGAGGCTAGATGTCACAATGAACACTACAACTAATAGCCTACAACTTACGAACACAGTCACAATCTACGAAGCAGGTGATAACAGTAAAATAACGAGAAAGATTTAATCGGTCAAAGAATATTGCAAGGTGCTGCACGGAGACAAAGTTATGCAAATATGTACCACTAGTAGCGGTGATATATAAATTCACACGGAGAAATTGGAATTACAGCGGTACTTTTCTTGACTCGTGCTGAACGTGTTGACAGACCAACGAAATAATGAAACGCCAAATTTATTCGCGCATTGAACCGCGTGTGCAGGAAGATTCGGCTGCGATGTCGCGTGCCTCTTGGACATTTCATTGCGTCGACTCGATGCGTTGCCGAGCGAGCGAGGAATAGCGGACGCGTTTAATAGATTCCATTCCAACAGGCTTCGTACACGCCGAAGCACGCTAATCAGACGTCGTTGCCTTTGGCGCATTACTTGCCTCTCTCCTTGATGACGCAGCCGGAGGAAAAAGGCGGCGCGTATACTGAACCAATCTGCCACGCTGGCGTCGGTCACTTGCACTACATGTAGGCTTTCATGTCGCAATATCACAGAGCTAGTCTCGAAGCACCACAGGAGAAGCTTTCAACGTGTAGCTGCATATACTTCCAGGCGGACTGCAACGGCGTATAAACGCGGGGCCCACGACAACGCCGCACCGGATGCATTATGACGTGCAGGCTGCGTTCGTGTGGACGTCAGCATCGTCACGCCGACATCTGAATAATTCACAGTCATCTCGGACTGACCAGCAGCAGCCAGCAGCAGCAGCAGCGACGCATTTGTCCGTCTTCATCCCAGTCCATTACGTCAGCAGCTGCAGTAATACCGCGCATCAAGTCGGACCATCTTTGGACCGGCGGATGATGTTCGCGTGTACCGCGCGCGACCTTCGGCGCGAACAATGGAGTCGCTACATAATGCATAATGACAGCGCGGTGTAATGCGGACAGCGACAGGAGACGCTGTCCGGTGATTTAAATCGCTCGTTCACTTACGCGTAACAGCGGCACTACATACCGACACTTTACCCACAGCCGACCGACCGACCGGTATAATCTCGCATTGGGCAACCGTGTTGATATCTGCGTTTACATTATGCATTCGTGTCGCCAAATCAATTCGGACATATATCTTGTTTCAGGCGGTCAACCGAATGTTTCCGTCTCATCTTGTACGATGAGGCTTTTGTCACTTTTTCCCAGAAACCAATATCACTAGGTGTTACTGAAAGCGTACAGGTACATCTCACACCAAGTAGGTCGCAGACTGACATGGATGGGCTGCGGATCGGAACACAGATAAAAGGCCTAGCGGCGAAAGAAGAAAGAAGTCGAGAAATCCCGAACAAAAACACTATATGCGTGCGTAACGGCAGACACAATGGCTGTGTGAGCAAAACATCCTATAAGGGATTTGAATAAGTTGTCCGATATACCAACAAAAAAGAAAATATTTTCCCCGCATAAAATAGTGTTTGTTGTCGCCTGCTATGCTATTGATCCAAGCACTCTTCAAATAGTCGGAGACGAGACGACGACTCCGCGTCGATAAGTTCATCGGAGGCAGGCACAGATCCGGTGTCGCGTGGCGTCTCGCCGCAGCCACAGCGACAACCTAATTCTGCCAACTGCGGACGACCACAACCGACGAACGACCCGAATATTGCGTCAATATCAGCGCCGTCTCGACTATGCCGACTGCCGCCGCGCGTGAAAACAACGACGAAACGACATATGCATACAGATCGCCGGCGACGATCGAAGTTCTGCCCGAGTTTACCGGCGTCCGGGGACGAACACCGGCCGGAAGCAATACGTTCTGTCTATTGCCATATACGCTGTGAGGAAAACTGCGCCTTTTTCACAATAACTGCTGAAACACCGAACTGCTGATTTCCCGTGGTTTTCGGATGAAAGCTGTTCGCAATTAATTACCAAATAGCACATGTCTGTACGCTTTGGAACGTCTACTAACAAGGTTAGCGACTGCAAACAGATCGCGCGTCAGCAACGCCGCCGCCTATCGCCGGGGCGTGGTGGACCATGCAGAAACTTTCCTTTCCTATCACATAATTTGATCAGATTTGGTTGTTCTGTTCCTATACCGTATGTGCATATGTAGGGTCTCCAAAAATTTGGAGGCGCTGGTGCTCCGTCCCCCTTGGATTGCGGGTATCATCATCATCATCATCGTCATCATCATCAACGCGTGGTCTTCAGAGACCGTATAGCGTTTCGCTTCCATGGCCACGACAAATGAAGGCATCCCAGTAAGCGCGCGGCGACATTCCAGCATCATCCGGAATCTGAGAGATCCATGTTTTCCTGGGGACCACCTGGCAGTCTCTTCCATGTAGTATCCGGATTCCGTCCTAGGCGGGTATGATCGACCCTATATAAAACATGCCTCTTTCTTCGCCTGATTACCATCGCTATTGGTCACACGGTGTGTGCATACGTACAGTGAAAAAAAAACTTTTGCCCCATGCAACCCGCCTCTAGAGTCGGGCGTAAAAATCTCCTCCCTCTAGTTTGGGCATGCTGCAAAACTTGATCGCTGTATAGGTCAAAGTATATTGGCGTACGTTGGGCCCAAAAATTTGGAAGCGTTTGCACCGAGTCCGTTTGGTGTGCGGCATGAATGACCCCCTAGAAACACACCCCTCCCCCGTCTAGTCATTAGCATCATCACCATGTGCTTGCTGCAAATAATGACTCATACGTTAGCGACTGCATATATTAAGTAATTAAGTAAAGATTCTATATTAACGTGCGCTCGAAAGCTGGCAATTAAGCCAACTTAGTCTACCGCACGACACAAAATAAAAAGGAAAAAAATTAACTAAAAATGAAAAACCGTTGAGCAGAGTAAGTCCGGTCCAGTATAGTCCGAGAAGGCAGTCCAGGCTGCATAAAGTTATTACTAGGCCGAGAAGAAAAACGACCATTTACGGGCCTATGTCTTCGCGTTAGGTAGAATCGGCTCGAACACATAGTCCACAGTGATAGATAAAAGGCAATGTAATTTTCAAACGGTTTCCTGTGTATCGGCCGTTCTTCGATGAATAGTGCGTTTTCTGACCGCTGTGCGTCGCCGCGTTGTATGCAGAACGTTGTAGATGACCTCCGATGTTGGTAGGGTCATCGAGGGAGACCGCTGCTCAGCTCTCTCATTTGTCGGTCGACGACGCCATGGTCACAACAAGTGACCGCCAACGCCGCCGATGTCCCCACAACAACCAATATAAGTGCAATATAAATGTATATTGCCTTTTCCATCGCGAAACAAACAGCCTACGAGAGCCATTACGGTCGTCCATTCGTACACGGATCGCGTCTGTGTATTTTCTGCCTTGTTTGCAGCAGGAGAAGCTATTAAACCTATATGCCTACGAATGCGCTTCTCCTGCTTTTATGAGTCTGCATATAATGATAATCGCGAAAAGTTCTGCGCCAAAAAAATGTTCTTCAAACCTTGCATGTCATCAAAAAGTAAGCTTAGCAGATAAGCACATGACGAAGTTCTTTTTTCCCCGAAATTACGTAGATTTCTGGTGGATGCCTGAGCTGTCGACAAATGAGCTTTTGCTGTAAACCTGTAATCTAGATATTCGTTACATTATCTTAGTAGCTGTGTCTACCATGCCTGCCGATTTTACCTAACACGAAGACACGAATGGTTGTTGTTTTTTCTTGGCCTAATAACTTCGTGCAGTCGCTAACTTACGTGACATTACACATGTAGTGTGGCTACTGCGGCAAGAACATGATGCTAATGACCAAATTGGCTCACGACGCAGTGCTACATCAATCTCGGGGTTGAAATTAGTATTGTTAACGCGGCTCGAAGACAGGGGCGGAACAACGCCGATCGTGTTCTCTAAACGGTCGCAGTGAGCAATTGGCCCGCAAGCTTAGAGCAGTCGCGATTCACCCGAATCACAGAAGTGCGCGAATAAATTTCTGTTAACGGCCGCCACTGCCTATTATTATGCCTCCGCCCCCACAGGGCGGTTGGCATTAAGCGATGCTTTTCTCTGACGTCTGTCTGACGTCTGTCACATACATCCGGCCTAACTCGAGAACAGAGAGGCCTGGGAAGACTAAAATTGGCACAGAGGTAGCCCACGTCGCATGTGACTCGGATACCAGTTTCAAGGTCAAAAGGTCAAAGGTCAAAGGTCAACTTGTTGCTGATGTCCTAAATAGCCAACATGTCGGAATAGGTGCCACCTGGCGAATAAATACGAAGATATTGTCAACTTGCAGGGGGCGGAGGCATATCGTGGCGGCCGGCCGCCTACAGCTTGTTATTTATTGTATGTTGCTACCATTCTTATGATGAAAAAAAGATTTTCATTAGTATGAATGCAGAGTCAGGTTAAATTGTTTTGCAAAGATGACGTTCTCGACGATGCACAGCAGCAATTTGCGTGCGTAGTTGTCTAGCGCAGCTTCAGTCAGTTGCTATATGTATTGCTTAAGTTACAATACAATACTTTAGTATTATCTGGGAGACGTCAATGATCGAATCGAGCTGGAGAGGACATTCTCTATGAAGGATTTGGGTGTGATCATTGATTGCAAGTTAAAATTCCAAGACCATATTAAACAGAAAATAAACAAGGCTTATAGTATGTTAGGCATTCTTAGAAGAAATGAGTGACAGTTAAATCCGGCTCTTTGAACAAAGCACTTGCGTATTGTGTATGTGCTTCACAGGGACATATATTAATCTTTATTACCCATTTGCGTAATCGGCTGCAGATCAGCTCAGTTTTGAACAAATTAACGCGTGTGTGACACAGTTGTGCGATGTTAATTCTTTTACTGCGAAAGTTTATCGCACTGTGCGAATTATGTTATTTGAATTTCTTCATCCGTCATCGCCTGTTATCGACATTTGCAAATGAGAGAGAGGTACCGGTACGTCCGACTTGACAGCAGTAGAGTCGGCATCGATCAACGGTTTTCGTTGGTGAAGAGAACGCACCAGCAGCAGCAGCAGCAGCGCGGGACAGTCTTTTTTCGACACGTGCTGTTAGTGAAAAAGCTCTGTCTTTTCGAATTTATATTCATAATTGCTACATCGTATTGTATACTGTTCTTTTTCTTTTTAAATAATATTTTATCGTTTTCAGCATTGCTACGGGTGTCCAGCACGATGGGCGTATGCCCTTCTGGAAATCCGGCTCTGTGTTTGATTATGTTTGTATTGACATTCTGTTCTCGCTTTTAGCGAAATAAATATTTTTCTTCTTCTGCTACAGCTTGAAGTGACATCAAAATATAAATCGCTGTAACGGCAGCAAATATTAAATACAATTAATGTCTTTGGAATTAATGTATAGCAACTAAATGGCATACCCATTTCGTATATCTGCAAAATTAACCAAACCCTGTCAGAGAAACAGTGTTCAGAAATTAACACAATCATACTTTAGGTTTTGAATTTTTGATCACAAAATAGTCTCATTTAAACATCATTTCGTTTGGTTGCACAGCGTAATTTGTGAGTTCAAGGTTCCACGTTCTAGAATTAATTGCCACTGGAGACGCCATGTCAAAATTTTTAATCAAGTCACAGCTCTCCAGGCCCATGTCGCAATACCCTCACTGTTCGTTTATAATCGTCGCCGTATGAACGCTTGTTGCAGAGAGGTTTCAACAGCGATGCATGCAAGCGCAACCAAACAGCAAGTATTCGTTTCGCGTGTGAAAAACGCCGATTTTTTTCGGCGAAATTTTAAGCAGACTGAAAGATAGGCACAGTTATGACCAGACGCGGGGTGGTCAGCGTGGCCGGTGGATGGGACCTGACGTAGTGACCGTTGACGCCAGTGGGTCACTACAATGGCCGTCACCCTTTAGCTGTCCGTGTAGGAAGTCCTAGCGTCGCCGAGCGGTAATAGACGTAGTCCTTCACTGCTAACTACTGTGAGCCGTGGATATCGCTTATACAGTTACTAATATATGCAACGCAAGGTATATACAAGAATGTACATTTATTTACAGAACTGCCACTCGCCCATCCACACACGACAACTCCCTGACAGAGAATTGCTCGCTTCTCGCGAGCCACAATCTTGCGCCGCACACACGGTGCCAATCACTCGCTCAGCCACACCCCCACGCCTCATCACCTCAATCGCACACCGCGCCGCCTCGTCCCCAACATGGCTCCAACTGGCACAGCCACATCATCGCACTGCGGTTGCAGATTCCGATGCTAACGATCCGGCTAAACTGATGCACCGGCAGCTGTACATGTAGGCTAACTGCTGCAGCTGCAGCCGCACCGCACGTATAGCAGGGTTGTATCTAATAACGAGCGCAGCAGCTAACTACTTTTTCGTTTCAGCATCACTCGTCCCCGGTCCCAGTCGTCGCATCGTAGACTGATATCTGCAATCGGTCATCGTTTGTCTCTGGACCCGTACTAGGACTCTCACCGTCCCATCTTCCTGTCCGCCAGCGCCTCCTTCGGGACAGGACGATAAAGGTGTGCTGTGCTGCAGTTCCTATCGCCCTTCAATCCTACCGAGAACTCGGATAGACAAATAGTCAACGACTGGTTTGTGTAACAAGCGTGCTATGTATTCGGCGATAATAATCAGCTCGTTATATACCGTGTGTCCAGAAAAAAATGAGCCGCCTAAACATTTTGTATTAACAAGTGAAAAATTGCACTGAATTGAACATAGTTAAACACACACAAACCTGCGAGTATTTGGGTTATTGTTCCCAAATTTTGTACAATTCCACTGTACTATTTAACATATTTTCAATTTTTACGTAACGTTGTCACAAATTTCTTTTCCCCACATCATTCACTAACCTGCTGACGCACGGCGCCTACGTCATGCATGATGTCAAGCTGTGTTGATAAACAAAATGTTATCAGAAGAAGACAGGGTTTTAATTATAGTACTTAGAGTTGAAAAAGGACATGGTGCGAGAAGAATAATGAATGAATTTACGCGATCTGCGGCATTTTTTAAGAGTGAGTCTATCGCTGCCGGATCCGTGAGGTCGACCATAGAACGACTAATATTGAGGAATGGCGCCGCTTTGATGATCACAGCATCAGCGATGAAACGATCTTAGCTGCATACGACGAGGTAACTATGGACACTGCTGTAGCAAATGATGGGAATAATGATGACACTGGTGAAGTCAGAGTGGTGTCCTTTAACATGCACGGCTATCATCAAGGCAGCTCGGTTATCATGGATATTATCAATCAGAATAACCCAGATATATTTCTATTACA
>Ga0049107_10000538_pt1 | contig 11618 bp, 5 predicted proteins | sample WorMetilPIANOSA1_FD_61187 | JGI IMG/M metagenome (GOLD analysis project Ga0049107, IMG submission 61187) | Marine gutless worms symbiont microbial communities from Max Planck institute for Marine Microbiology, Germany - Olavius ilvae PIANOSA.1 | ecosystem: Host-associated > Annelida > Digestive...
GGGTCGTTTTTTATGAAACACTGTGCATATTGTGAGCTAATGTTAAGAGTGGGTAAATTGGTAGGGTTGTGGTAAGAAGGGCATCTGGTGTAAAATCATGGGAATGCTGGTCTTACTGCTGCTGTCATCTATGTGGCTACTGAAAGCTAGTTATGGGTCATTTGGTCTAGAGGCAAGAGTGGCAGGGGACCAGCGTCCAACCAATGGCTTCATAATGGCAAGTAATGAAGGAAAAGTGGGCTCTGCTTTGTGGTTGCTCCCGCCAACCTACAAAAAAACTAGAGAAAGTGAAATGCAGCTCTATTGCTGAACATTGGGGTTCTGAGGGCACATTGATACATTCGTGAAGGTTATAAGCTGGATAGCCTGCAGCACTAGCAGAGGTGTACTTTTTAGATTGGAACTTAGAATTTAGACACATTAGCCACTGTGAAGTTGGAGAAACAACAGCGTGTGTTAATGTTTTTGTCTTGTTCTGGCCTGTTTAGGGTGTCCTGAAAAAGGACCGTGCTGATGGTGTGGATTCTGTGATGTCCATTTTGCCTTAGTAAAAGTCTGTAACTTTAACCTCTGAGTCGTGCCTGTGGTAAATGTCATTTGAGATAGTCGTAGTAGATGCAAAATATTCAGGGTGGCCACCAACCTGGAAATATGGAAAATATTGAAAAGTCAGGAAATTTGAAAGTAATCAGGGAAAAGTCAGGGAATGTGTTGTTGCCTGTGGTGTGCTTTGGCGAGTAGTGCAATAGACCCAATTTAAACATAAATAGAGTACTTTAAGGAAGATTGAAAATGCACAAGATAGACTGTCAAAGAGCAATCAGCAGTGACAATCATTGCTGTGTGACTTAATCTGTTTGTTTTTTAATGCTTGTGCACTTACTTACTCAAAATATCACCTATGCTACATTGTGTGGTTCTTTTCAGTAGGTTGACCAACATTGTTTAATTACATCGCGCGCTAGCGAAGCTGCGGCACAGTGTATTGTAATCGGTCCTATCTGTTTAGTTGTGGGTGTGTGTGTGTGTTTGTGGGTCTGTTACCATGATAACTCGAAATTGTGTGCATCGATCCTCACAAAACTGGGTTTGTAGGTAAAGGTGGTGACCATCTCCAGCTGATTAAATTTTGGCTGTTACATGCCCCCAGGAATGGGGTCTGCGGTGGGGCGAAATTTTTGGCTCCGCCTTACTACAGCCAGCACGCAGTGTTTGCGTCTCCTCTGAGCGCTTTTTTGAGCTGTGTTTCTGTTTGATTGATAAATGTTAAGGAAGTCTGTACAGCTACGTAGATGTAACTTGAAGTATCTTGAAAACTCATGGAATTTGATGTGGACTGGAAAGTGGCCAACCGGAGCTTTAAACCTGTACACTGTCAGTTATGTAAACAAAAGAACATCTGTGACTCTTTGACTGATGATTTGGACGAAGGACTCCCTGGGTTAGTCTGGACTTGATTTCTGTTGTCATGTCACTCGTGCGTCATTGGCATCAGGAAGTGCATCTGGCCAAAATTGGCCCGCGCTCCTTTTACATGTGGGGACGTGGCATCCCTATAATGTAAAAAGATATCACCCTAAATGTAAACTAAGAAAACTAAGAAAATGTTCCCAGTGACTATTCTTTGTTACTCCTGTTATTTGATAGTGTAACTGTAACTTCTGAATTGTAACAAAATTACGTGCATGTGTGTCACAGGTGAAACTTCTCCAATGGGTCGTGCACTGGACATGATTCTGGAAACGGTATTTTCCGATCCATTAAGTAACAGCTATCCGAATGTAAGCTATTCTGATGCACAGCTGATGACATCATTGGGTGGTGGTGGTTCTGGTTCAGCTGCTGTGTGTAAACTGCATACGGGCATAATACCGAATAATCCGGCGTTTGCCATGCTGCGGAACTCGCTGCGTGTTGGTGGATATGTCGAGTCGGCCATCGAAGAAATTGTAGCTGCGGTGTACACGCTGGCCAGCTACGGGTTCCTGACTTTTGCGGAAGGCAGTACAAATGTGGCAACAATGCTGGGAATGGTTGCAGCATCTGGCAGCCAGCTATATCCTGGCTCAACGTCTGACAGCACTGCAGCGCACTACGATGCGACTGTTGGAACGTCTATGCCGAATTTGCTGACCAATGCAAACTATGCCATGAATGCGTCGGGGTTTGCTGATAATTCTGCCGCAAATGCAAGCGGACCATATGCACAATATCAGGGTTTTATGAACTCAGGCACGTACAGCCAGAATGCTGCATATCAATACTATGGACAAGCGGGATATAATCCACCGGACTATTCCAGCCCCAACATTATCCCACCTCCACCTCCACCACCCCCACCAACTACGGAACCGAACCAAACTCAGAACACTGCCAGTACCACAACGCACTCGTTTGAAATTGGGGAGCATATTGTTGGGGCACTGTTGGGACCTGGAGGTCGCAGCATCATCGATCTGCAGACATGGTCTGGAGCATCGGTGGAAGTGTCGAAGAAAGGTACATACGCCCCGGGCACGAGAAATCGAATAGTGACGGTCACAGGCAATCCGATGGCTGTCTATTCAGCGACATACTTTATTAAGCAATGCATTGACCAAGAAGAGTGGCGGCGTGCTTCGTCCGTTGCTGCGCCGGGCCAACAGCCTCCCGCCGAAATGCCCAGTCAGTCATGGCCACCAGTCTGCAGCACAGCAAACTGCTCAACGGAACCTGCTGAGAGTTCACATTCAAACTTGGTTCAGTTAATGTAAGGTTTTTAGCCTACAGTTAGGCTTGTGAGATGTCAGAAGTACCAAGTAAAACAGATACTTTATAGCCAGTACTTTTGAAATAGGATACTGCTATGGTCCACACTTCTGACAGATACAAACATTACATTTTGTCCAGCAGAAACAGACTTACAATTAAGTGTCTGAACATCATAATTTCATTTTTTTCTGTGGAAATTGCTAGACCATGTAAACTAGTGTCTATTCCACTGTGCCTACCAAATAAACAAACGTGTTTCTGTAATGCTGTGTAAATATGCGGTTTTACAATCTGTTTGCAGTATAAGAAATATTGTTAGTACAAATATCAGTACCGATACTGTAGATAATTTTCCCGGAAGTTTTGATTTCAGCAATGTCATCAGTACTTTCACTAAAAACTATTGGCATCAGCATTGGTGAGATTTTCCATAAGCATTTCTGACTAAATTGGCTAAAACAGACTGGTCTCTGCGGCCACTGATATTAAGAGAAGGGCTTTTACTAGGCGGCGTACTTATTACGTGGTGGCTGGCCAACAGAGCAGAGTTTTACTGTGCTTTATTCCCTATCAGATTATTATATTTTGTTGGTAGTGTGTTATGTACAGCATGTTATTGGAGATGCAGCTGTATATTACAATAAATTATTAACATCGTTAATGCCACTGTTTTGTTTGACATGTGCCAAATGAAACTTATTGAACACTGGAGCAAGCTTGGCTCAGTGCTGTCTGTGACATCTTGTATGAAGCATCATTTTTGTCACAATCCAGTAAATACTCAACAGCTAACTTAGGCTCATTTAAAATGCTATGATATGCTTATTGAAAAGTATTTTATGAATACCTTTAGACTTAATACACCGTGTCCACAAAATAAGCCAATTTTTTTGCTATAACTTGAAAAATTGTTTGCACATTAAATCAGATTTGGCAATCACGGCTCAACAGTGTGTGTGTTAAAACTATTCACCTGACATGTGTACACACACACTACCTTGTAATGTTACAAGAGACAGAATTGTGACAAAGTACTCTAATTTCACGTAACTTTCAGCAAAAACTCATTCAAGATCTATGACATGACAAGAACAATTGTTTGCCTGAAATAAGTTGTGGAAATAGGCATTCTCTTTACTTTGTTAAATTGGCATTGCCGATGTAATATACACAATATTCATGACTGTTTATTGATGGGGTGATGCCTAACTGTACCATCGTGCATGTGCAGTATGGCAGTGGCGTCACCATCCGACAGCGTGTGTTAAAGCAAGTGGTGATGAAACTTTGAAAGTTCATAGTAACAATAAACAAATAATGTACTTAGAGCAGACAGTAAATTGCTTTTGTCTTAATCCTAGAGTTTTTGCTAACAATAGCATGAAATTACACTACATGTATTTCTGTCACAAATTTCACTATGATAACTTTACAAGGTAATGTGCTTACATACATTAAGCGAAGTGGATATTTTATGCCGCATTGTTAAGCATGAATAACTAATGCTGTATGCCAAATTTGATGAAAAATTATTTAACAACTTTTAAAGCTACAGTCAGAAAACTTTTGGCTTATTTTCTGTGGATATGGTGTATATGCACACACAAAATTATCATCCTCCACAAGGACTGAGTCCACGATATATGATTGGCCCTAGCGCCTCTACAATGTGGTCCAAAAAGTGAATTGTTTTTTGCATTTTTTTTCAAAAATTGTTCAAGATTTGTATAAAATTTGGCATGTAGGATTAGCAACGAATGCTTAACAACAGTTTAAAATTATCTAGTTCACTTTCACTTCCACACACATACTAATAATGTTGCCAGAGTCAAAGCTGTGTAATTTCACATAATATTCAGCAAGAAACTTAACACACAAAAAGACAATTATCTGTATGGAAATGTTGGGGATAGGCATTCTACCTGTAGAATTGCAACACATGTTGCTGCTTGTGCGTAATAGCGACTGTTGAGTTACTGGGCAACAGACCTGGCTGTGGTGCAGCATCGGCTTCACTGTCTGATAGCATGTGTTAAAGCTGGTGATAGACACTTAGAATAATCATTGTAACGGTATAATCCTAAGCAATGACGTGCTTAACAGAAACACAGCTTTGTTTTGGTCTTAAACAATCGGAGTTTTTGCTGACACGTGAAATCATATGTTTGTCACAATTTTCTCTTGCAGAATTACAGTAGTAGTATACAATAGGTAAAGTGGATAGTTTTAGACAACATTGTTGAACATTTGTCGGTAATACCACATGCGAAGTTTGATAAGTTTGTAAAGCAACTTTCAAACTTACAGTAAAAACAAGTGGACCACTAATCTGATAAAACTGTGCATAATCGTCGTGAGTTGCTGAGTTATTGGCCTGATGTCATTTTAAAGTAGACTTTCAAGTGAAACTGACACAGTCGGGGTTAATGCCGCCAAGTCGACTGATGTCGAATTGCTGGGGTCAAATCCCAGGTCTAATGACTTCGGTGAGCCTCGACTAGAATTGAACCTATGTAAAAGTTCAGAGCCTTAGCCACATATCTGCTACTGACCTTATGATCCAGAAGTAAAACTGATTAAATTTATTGAATGTCTCAAAAGTTGAGCATTTACTGGATTGTGACAATACAGATGCAACATACGATGGCATTAAGTTGTCATTCTCACATACTTCTGTTTTCTTAGCTGATTTGTTTTGATGATGGTAACGCTATATTAACTGCACTCAAAAGCTGGAGATAAAGCCAGCTCAGTACCGCACAACTAAGAAAACAAAATAAGGTAGAACTAAAACTAAAACAAAGAAACTGGTGAGCATGACAAGTCTGGTCCAGTGGGTAGACAAGTCACCAGTCACCACCACCACCCACCAGTCAAGGCAGTCTGGTGGGTGCTAGCAGACTGGTGGAAAGGATTTGTGGAAAAGGCGAGTTTTGAGCTTGGAATGAACTCGTGAAGGTGCAATGGATGGAGAAGTGAGAAAGTGGAAAAAGGATTTGAAGGTGTCAAACTGAGGCAGGAAATTGATTACAGAAATGAGGTGAAGCATAGGGAAATGATCGAATAGTGATTCAGAGAAGACGCAGGTGGTCGAATGAGGGTGACAACTGATGAGAAGCGAATGCTGTGTGAGGGGTTAAACTGAGATCCGGCTGTGTGGATAAGAGGTCCTCTTGGGGTCTTCCATCCCATCTACTAAAGGCTCCTAGTTGCACCATGGGGGAGATCACCAAACCTCTCGTCAACCCTCTTACGTCCGTACCCCCAGGCTGAGCAGTGGTAAAAGCTTTGCAGAGAAGGGAAAGAGGTTTGTATGCACTGTGTTCGTTAATTTTAAGCCAGTGTTGAGATTTGAGAAATTAGAGCAGTATGAGAGAATTTAGGAGCCTTAACAACATCACAAGCAACGTAGTTCTGAATCTGTTGAAGACGATTGTTTTCAATCATGAAATCCACACCAGTATAAAAATTACAAGGTCATGACAATGCATGTAAACACATACGGACAGACCAATGCCAGTGATTAACTTAAGTACAATTACTACACATTATTGCAGACATCTCTGAGAACTGTGGCGTGAACTGAAACACAACTAACTGTACAGTATCAGACAGGGCGACAGATGATGACTCTACACAGACTACTACCGGGCTGTCACAAAACAAGACAGCAACAGAGTCCCACACAGAGGTTAAATGGACATGTCTACGGAACAGTCCTAACGACAATAATCGACATAGAAAAGAATAATTCCACAGTATCGTCATCCACTCTAGCGTGGAAACTTGGTCATACAATAATGGCAGCACTCTGCAATATGCAGTTCGAATGCTAGGTAATGACAGGATATACTGAGCACCACGCTTGTACAGAACACAATGCATTAGCTTCGACCTATGCACATAACAACAGCTGCCAACATAATATCGAGTGACCCACAAAAACATCCCGCCTCTAATGCCTTGAGAATTTTAGAGAGTACGAAGAAATCAGTGTTGGGAATGACGACTAATTTTTTTTTATTTAAATCAAAATCATCCAGAAAATGATTTAAATCAAAACACAATAATACAAAATTGTGTTTCAACTAATCACATTTTGTTAAGAGCGTTAAGTGTCCTATCACCATCAGATGATTTAAATCAGTCTTGATGCCTTGATGTTTGATTTTAGCAGCATCAGTCTTTCAAAGCATTCATCTGAATGTTGAGCCATGCAGTCTCAATTTGACCTCCAATTCTGAAGTATTTCGACTGACGCAGGAGTCAGCAGGGTGGTGTTGTGTACAAATGTTGCCTTTGCTACAGGGCAATTCTGCACCCTTACCAGTGAACGATCAGTGTCAGCTAAATAAGCTGCCACTTCAGTTTTGATGGAATATGCTCTGCTCATGTCGGTTCCATTTTCATGGAACTCTGTAGGGATCATCATCATCAGGGCATGAAATAGCAGTTTCGTGAGCGGTCAGTACTGGTATGATACAGTACAGTGGATTTAATAAGTAAGCAAGCCGCAACAATCCACCACAATGTCGACTCAATTCAACAACAATCAGTCACGTCACACAGACTGGAAACTATTGCGGAGCATGCGTTACACAGGGGCAACAAATAACTGCCCAACAGGCGTTCCAAATGATTTCTGATTGTCAATGTTGATAAGAAATCAAAATCGTTTAAAAAGGATTTAAATAAAAATCAAAGATCTTCAGCAGACTGATTTAAATCAAACGTCGCACAAAGTATGATTCAAATCATGATTTATAAATCATTTGATTTAAATCATTCCCAACGCTGAAAGAAATACATGAAGACCTGTTCATTCTGTAACTAGTGACAACTCTTTTGAAACAGTACACATATTACTAAGACCAGCTGAAGCAAAGTCACGAAAAGACAGCTAGATGTCAAGAAATGTTCTTTATGGATGAATGTAACTTATTTACACTGTTACAAGTGGATCTATCCAACAATGACATCATAGATTACATCGACACAAATTAGCAGTAAGAGAATATACAACTACATTTATACATAAAAGTACGAACTGACACTGAACTCGGCATTCCTTACTTTGTCAACAGCGACTGTTTCAACACTGGACGTTTTTGTGGGCCATTAGATAACGTCACTAACAAAGCAGTTGGTAAATTACATGATACAGGAAAGTCGCCTACAACAAGACTATTCTTCTACGAAAGGCTTAATATACCAGTAGTCTATGCAAGCCAAGCTGCAACTTCTGTGCATGCTACAACAAGCCAGTCTCGATCCATCAGCATCCGACCACACGGTACAAACGACTAAATCTACAGACTATCAACAGCATCGAGATATACACACACATCATCAGTACTAGATCAGTGGGATCAACACACAGGAATAAATAATATTCTCTTAACAAAACAGATTTGAACTACATACTGGCAGACCATGCACTAAATGGCTGCACAGCAAAATACAAACAATACGCAGCTGGACTAGAACTGGTAACAAACTGCAATATGCATAACCATCAACTGAAGCAGCATAATAATAGAAATAATATAATACTAAAGACTGCAGAAAAATTACCGATACAACCACACAGATCATTAATAATACACTTGCATCATACAATGCTGAGATGACATAATGTGCCGTCACCAGAAATTTTAGCTAGTTTCTGTTCTGGTGCTGGTGGCAGTAGTTTGGTCCCCATCGGTAAACTTTGACACCAGTGTGTCAAAATCCCGGGAACGAACTCGTATCACGTGCGACGACAACTGGGCTTTGTTCGCATCGTTGAACTGAGCCTCACGTTCCGAGCGATTCTGCCGAAGTTCACGTGCAAGCTGGCACCCGGCCACACGCTGTCGGTTGGCCATGTTCAGAGGCATAAACGGATTGTTGTTGGCACAACGCAACTTGGCACTGGCTTGCATGAGATCAGAACACGAGCTCCACGTCTCGATGCGGCGCGGTTTGGCCGAGGTTACATCACCAACGGCCGACAGGTGACCGAGCAGTGCACCGACACTTTTCTTTACCGCACCCACGATTGACCGACCCGCTACACTTCTGCCATCTTTCCTCGCATTCTGAAACAGTCGTCGATCTAGAGAATTCGTTGTGCCACACAAAACTGGGAGGTCTGTATAACCGTCACACAGTGCTTCCGTGTCACTGGTACTCTGCACCAGACTGTGCTGCTGGTGGATCGGCTCAGGCTGCAGACAGAAATGCTTGACACGAATCAGTGAATCGTCCTCATTGTCTGTACCGCTGCAGCTATTTCTTCGCAGTCCGATGACGGCTGTCCACGGCCTCCCGCCGGCTTCATCAGCAACACTCCTGCAACCAGTCTGTGCATCTGTCGTTGCTATGCAGGGAAGGCCGTTACCCGATTTGTCACCCAGTTTGGGGCCTGAAACAACCCGAGACTGGACAGAAGCCGTGGTCTTCATTGCAGACTTTCGATTCGGCTTTTTGGCACAGCCACCGAAATTTGGCATACCTGCAATGGAAAATATAGGCCGATGCTGAGGCGGTGCCGTTAACGACGAATCGGGCATCTCCTCGTCTTCATCTTCTTCAGAAATCTGATTGAGTACCAGCTGCGGCATACTGTGGACAGTCTGCAGTAGGCGAGTGTTGACGGCAGAAGACGGAGAACTCGGTGATAACTTTCCACTTGCACAATTGGTGTCACTGTCTGATGGCAGCGCATTTGCTGAATGACATTCATTTACTTCCTCGAAGCCAATATGATTTCGACTTAGTTCATCTTCATCCTCTTCACAAAGCTCTTCCTTGATCAGGCTGCAGCGGGTGGGGCGTGGACGGTTAACTGGTTTAATACCAGAAGCCTCCAAAGACGGCGAACTGTTGATAATAGGAGGACTATCTTCAACAGTTATAGCGCCATTTACCATCATTTCTCTGCAACAGCAACAACATACGTTCTGTCAACATGGACATAGATAGTTTCAGTACGTACAAACACTTTCTACCATAGTAACCATGGATTAGGTCAGATTTCCCCACATATGTTCATATGAAAAGTTGAGAATCATCAGAAATGCTGGGGAAAAATTCTTCAGAGAGGCCAGATGCCCTTTCTGACTCCCAACCAACACTGTCAAAGCACAGAAGGCAAATTAATACGTACCGGTATTACTTTAGGTTTCATGAAACTGAACTGTATAACTGAACACAAACCCATCTTAGGTCTATAATCAGCTCAGAAACAATTCAGTTTCACGCACGGAAAATTATCAGTGCAATCATCGTATATTATGCTTGTTATCCACGTCATCATTCATAATCTCTTAGCTTTTTTTGAAGCAACCTATTTATTCATGTCTACCAGAGTTTAGGTTCCCAAAGTGTTCCAGAGTACAATTTTTACAACTGTGTTTCATGATGCCCAAGTTGTGGTGTCAAAATGCACAATTATTATCACTATCATATTATCTACTCTGAGAAGAATCAGTTTTCGAATTGCACGAAAGTCCTATTCAACTTAATTCTCTTGCAAACAAGTGGCAATTTTCATCTGAAAAATTTAATTCAACAAGTTAATTAACAAAACGTCTGTCGTCCGAATTTAACGTCGTTGATTCCCTTGTTCCAGGGCTCAGATGTGCATAGTAATAATAATAATAATGTCACGATAACTTCTAAGGCGCCATAACACAGCAACCGATCCAAGGGCGCCGTACACAATCGTTTATACAGTGCATGGCGCAACATGAGGAATAAGAAATAGGAAGTTAAATGTTAGCAGTGAAGAAAAATGTCTTCAGCGCCGTCTTGAAACTGTCCAAGGACGGAGAGTTGCGAACGGAGCACGGCAACTGGTTCCATGCCGTCGGACCTGCGACGACGAATGCACGTCCACGGAACTTTGTTCTCGTCCGCTGAACTACAAGGTCGCCGTAAGTAAGGTACCACAGTAGGACTTTTACTGGCACATTGGAGCAATTCTGGCCGGATGCCGATCCTGCAAGTTAATGAAGAAGTTGAGAAAAATTCACAAATAAAACCAAGTGTGCTACTATTATTGTACTAGTCTGGCTACTGTCAATTGACCATCTGTCAATGTTGTGGACAGCAAAATGATGTGACCGTGCTGCACACCACATGACCCAAGCTGAACGATCACATCGTCCAAATTTAATGTTGCCGACTTCCTTGTTCAAGGGCTCAGACTTTTACTGGCGCACTGGAGCAGTTTTGGCCGGGTGTCCTTCCTGCTGCCACCAACAACTCATTTGGGTACCAGCGGGAATTGAAGCCAGGCTCGCTGGGCACAAATCTGCCGCTTTAACCACTGAACTACGGCTGCTCCTCAACTAATCACAACACGCAATGTACATCGTTGTCACTGAACCTGATACCCGACAGCATCAAGTTCAGTGTAACGCAGACGCCTGATAAACATGAAGTGTGTGGTTAACACAGGATAGAGGGTTAAACAGACGTTAGTGAAAAGAAATGTGTAATACCGCGAGGCTGGTGCAGAAGCACATGCAGCAGGCTGCTTTGACTCCGCTGAAGAAGCTTTCAGTGGATTGCGTTTCCGTAAAAGTCGTTCTGCCAGCAGATAATATGTAGCACTGATATGATTATACGCTTTACGTTCTAGCGACCTGAACATGCAGTTACACATAAATTCAAAGTCATACTGCAGTTGTATACAGAAGGCATTACAGAATAAAGGGCATAATGACAAGTACCGGTAATTTTTGTCAGCTGTTGGTAACTATAACATTTTAGCAATGATGCCTGTGACTCATAAAACCACTGCATGACCCAGTAAAATACAAGACTTGCCTGCAGTGCTTTGATGTGGTCTATAAACAATTCTGCAGCATAGTCTCAAC
>Ga0049107_10000539_pt1 | contig 11615 bp, 13 predicted proteins | sample WorMetilPIANOSA1_FD_61187 | JGI IMG/M metagenome (GOLD analysis project Ga0049107, IMG submission 61187) | Marine gutless worms symbiont microbial communities from Max Planck institute for Marine Microbiology, Germany - Olavius ilvae PIANOSA.1 | ecosystem: Host-associated > Annelida > Digestive...
GGAAATGTTTTCCAGCTCCAAACGCTATCCAGGACTTTCTGGCACAAACTATTTGGAGTTCGCGGGGATAGAAAAGCAATCGGCATGATTTGTGCCACTTAGCATTGTGCGCAGGCAGCGCTGCACATACCACAGCCCTCATCAATCAGCTGGGTCCACATGCGACGGGACGGCATCAGCTGCCTGAAACTTTGGCAAAATTTCAGTAAATGGTTGGTACCCCGCCCCTGCACCACACCATTTACAGTTAGGGGACATTGCAACGGCTCGTCTATATCAGTTTGTCAAGTTATATAACGAGTCCAATTAATCTGAGATTGGCGCGTCGCATATGACACACCCACATCTTGCATATCAGAATGCATATCGTCCACCATCGTCAGAACGTGACTTCATCGCTATCTAACAGTCAATTAAACGCAACCATATCAAATTTGCTTCATTATATTGCATTCTACAACTACACAATAATTGGCGCTTGTAACCAGTGATGCACGATTGTTCAACTAATCAAATGGACTATGTAGCGAAGAAAAGATACAGTGGTTATGGAATATATGGTTAACGAGTAATTAACATGCATCATTATACAACTGAAGAAGGACAGGTTCGGGACCTGACATGGACGTATGTACAAAGATGGGTACATGCAATACAAGACGGTGGTATTAAGTGAGTTGCAGACATTCGTCCGGTCATCACTGAAAACCATCGCGGTTCAGCGAAATTGAGTGAACAAACTCATTGAGTACAATCGCAATGAAGACAATCGTAATGACAAATCGAGACACCAGGTATGGAGTTGAATTAGCAAGTCCAGTGACATGAAAAGTTGCAAATACACTGCAACGAATGAAAAGAAAGACAACTATGCAGTAAAAAATGTACAACTAATGCAATGAATAATACAGTCAAGTGAATGAATTATACAACTAATGCAGTAAAAGAACAAATGTAGCAGTTCGACAACGTCAACGACGAAGTTCGACTGATTAGGTGCGCACGGTACTTCAGTACTCCTGTGGCGGCGAGAGAGACCGAAGGACGGTAGAACGCTCAAGTCAGAAACAGTAGGCGGTGGAGGGGTGGACAGGTTGGTAAAATTGTAAGTAGAAAAAGCATTAGCCGTTGGGATTTAGATGTACGAAGCCAAATAAGATGGAGGTTTTCTTGTACGGGTGGAGTCGACGTTCCGATTCGGGTTCCACGAGTTGTTTTGGTTGTGTTTCCTGTTCAATTTCAGGTGACGGAAGGTGACAAGGTGCCAACCTGTCAATCTGTACGGTAAGGGTTTTGTTTGAACGAGTATGTTGAACTTTGACGACCAGTGGGGAGATGAATTGTTCAATTTTCCATGAACCAGTCCAAATTTGTCTCAATTTCATGTTTTTTTCTGGCGATCCAAAGGACTTGGCCAGTACAGCCATACGTGTTGATCAACTGCAAACGTGGGACCTTTGTAGTGTTTGTCAAAGTAAGTTTTCTGTGTTCTTGCCACAGAATGTGTTGATTCACGTATCCTGTTATGTGCTTCTCGCATAGCGTAGCGAAACGAAGTCACATAGGCAACAGTTAGTTTCACTGACTCATTCGGCGGTTGAGCAATGAGAGTAACAGGAGTTAATACCCCTCGACCTAACATTGCCATATTCGGTGTAATTCCAGTGACCGAATGTACTGTCATTCGATATGCCGAAAGTACAGTAGGGAAATATGACGGCCAATTGTTAACATAATCAGTAGCGGTTGTTTTCAACATTTGTAACAATGTCCGATTGAGGCGTTCAGCTTGACCATCAGATCTTGGGTGAAATGGAGTAGTTTTGATTTCTCTATGCCTGTTAGAAGACAAAGTTCGTGAATCAATTTCGTCTCAAAGTTTTTACCTTGATCTGAATGTAGTTGGCGTGGCATACCAAATCTTGAGAAAAATCCATTGTACATAGCTAACATGCAAGTGTGGGCTTCGGCATTTGGTACAGCGTAAGCCTCGGACCATTTTGTGAAGTAGTCCGTTAGTACCAGAATGTACTTAATTCCATCACTTGATGTAAGTAACTAAGTAAGAGTATTTCTAAGGCGCAAAACAGCAAACAGTCACAATGCGCCGGGGTTGACTAACTCCCAAATAGAAATGTTTTCAGCTGACGCTTAAAACGCGCAAAGTTCACGTGTCGTCGCAGGTGCGGCGGTAACCTGTTTCACACGCGCGGGCCTGCAGCATTGAAGCTTCGATCGCCGAAGTTGTTGTGCGTCCGTGGAACGAGGCATGTCCTGGCAGCGGCTGAGCGTAGCTGACGGCGATCACTGTCCGTAACGAGTTGGATGTCGTCGGCTATGTATGCTGGTGTATGACCAGCCAGAGACTGGTGTACCAGGCATGCAACCTTGTACTCGACTCGTTGACGGACAGGCAGCCAATGCAGCTGACGCAGCACCGGTGTGATATGGTCGCATCGTCGAGCTCCTGTGACCAGACGTGCGGCGGCGTTCTGAATGGACTGAACCTTCCGCAAAAGGCCGTCTGACAAGCCGTACAGCTTCGAGTTGCAGTAGTCCAGATGACAGCAGATAAACGCCTGGACTGCTGTTTTGGTGGCGGTGGTTGTCATTGATCGAACAGCTGGACGTAGTTGTCGGAGGTGAAAGAATCCAGCTCGACAAAGCGCAGCAACATGTGACGATAGTGACAGCTGGCTGTCGAGGACAACTGCAATGTCACGAGCGGTTTCAGCGACTTTAACTTGCATCGACAATATTGGAATGTCATCGATGTCGACTTGCTTTAGTTGCTGATAAGAGCCTAACCACATTACTTCCGTCTTGGCTGGATTGAGTCTCAACCGGCTGGCCCGCATCCAGTCGTTGACGTTACTGACACAAGCAGCAAAACACTGCACTGCCACTACAGTGTTGCTGACTGTCACACGAAGGTAAAGTTGGCTGTCATCAGCATACTGGTGTAGACGCATGCCATGCTGTGTGACCACATGTTCGAGTTCGGCAGTGTACAAAATGTACAACAATGGCCCCAGAACCGGAGCCTTATGGAACGCCGAACAACAGTAAGCCTGAGAGAATGTCTACTCTGTGACAATGTCTAATGGTGCATCTGTAATTACTTTTTGTAGGAGACCATGTGCTCTAGACGGTGCAGGTTTACTCTTTTGACATGTGTACATTGTGATGTCCAAGAGTACGTCACGTCGCATGCCTGGCCAATAGTAATATTGGCGAAGCTGTTGTAGCATGCGTTCCGCTCCTAAATGTGCAGCTAGAGGGCCAGAATGAACTGTGTCAACCAGTCGATTCTGTAACACATTCGGCACAACTAAATGTGTGTGTGTGTAGCTCACGAACAAGTATAACATCCTGGAGGCGAATTGAAGGCATTTGTGACCAAAGATTACGAGACTCCAATGGCAGTTGGCGAAGAGATCGTCACGTGTTGGGGTAACATCGCGATCGAAGAAGTCAAGGAGAGGAGAAATGACTGGGTCCTCTCGTTGCAATTCACCAAGCTCCTCGGTGGAGATTTCAGTTGGAACAAGCAATGCATGTATTCCTAGAGGAGCTGTGAGTTCATCCGCACGATCGATTTCGTCTATCCACGGCGTTGTGAAGTTCTTGTCCCAGCATTGTTTGCAGATGGGCTTCGAGACGCCATCAGCATTGCAGTGGAGTCGACCAGGTCGATGTTCGATCTCGTAGTCGAACTCAGCAAGCGTTTCGATCCATCGGGCAAGTATTCCTGCTGGACGCTTAAAAGTCTTGAACCATTTGAGACTATGATGATCAGTGCGTAGGGTGACATGTGTACCCAACAAGTAGTGCCTAAATTGTTGCAGAGCGGCTATGACTGGTAACAATTCTCATCTAGTGGGACAGTAATTTCTTTGCGCGGAATTCATGATTCTAGAGTAGAATGCAATGGGTCTTTCGACACCATCAACTACTTGTGACAGGACTGCACCGACGGCCACATCGGAAGCATCTGTGTCCAGAATGCACGACAGTCCTGGGACTGGAAATGCTACAGTTGTTGCATCTAGAAGTGCTTACTTCAAGCGGCAGAAAGCAAGTTCCGCTTCATCTGTCCATTTGAAGATTGTGTTTTCTTGGTGATACTTGTTAGACGTTCTGCAATTGAAGCGAAGTTACGGACAAATCTACGATAATAGCTTGCGAGGCCGAAGAATGCACGAACGTCGCGCAAGCAATGAGGTGTCGGCCAATCGCGAATAGCTTTGAGCTTGTCCGGTACAGGGTCTACTCCTTGGACTGATACAAGATGACCTAGGAACTCAATATCACGCTTAAATAGCACACACTTAGACGGCTTGACTTTCAAGCCTACTTCGCGTAGTCTATCAAGAATGATTCGCAAGCGTTCCAACAGTTCCTCGGGGGTTCTTGCAAAGCATACGATATCGTCCAAGTAAGATAGACATATCTACCAAAGATGATCTTTGAAAACCTGAGACATCAATCTACAGAATGAAGCTGGCGCTCCGGCAAGACCAAACGGCATGCGGGTGAATTGAAAAAGCCCGCGCCGTGTACAAAAAGCAGATCGCTCTTTACCGCGATCAGTCATGCCAAGTTGCCAATAACCTGAAAGTAGGTCAATTGTAGCGAAGTATCTAGAATCTCGAAGATGGTCTAGGCATCGTGAATGTCCGGTATGGGAAAGGCATCCCTGCGAGACACTGAGTTCACCCGTCTGTATTCTACACAGAAGCGGAAGGTTCCATCCTTCTTCTTAACTAGACAGACAGGGGATGCCCAAGGAGAATCTGAAGGTTCGATTACTCCTGATTCGAGCATATCGTCCAAGATGTCGTCCTCTGCCTCACGTGCAGAGAGCGAAGGACGACGTGGAGACTGCTTAATTGGAAAGGTATCTCCTGTGTCTATGTGAAGCTGTAATAGATCACAATAGCCTATGTCTGTTGGTCCTGTGGCAAAACTATCCGCATGGTCTAGAAAAAAGATCTTTAAGACCTGTGGCCAAAGATTGAGAAAGGTGATTCTCTTGTACAGTGGTGTGTAAGAGAACTCGGATGTGCTCAGGAACCTGTGAACAAATGTCGTCTAGAGGATCTGAAGAGGAAGTAGGTGTGTTAGCTCCTATCTGCATGATTGAGTTCTGGTGTAGGTTGTCCAACTGTTGAGAGATGACAGGAGCGTCTTGGTAAGCACTGGGAGAAGGAAGGAGAGTACTGGGACTCTGAGGATGAGTACTGGTTACTCATGGCAGCACAAGGACGCTTGGAGGCTCAACAGTAGAAGGAGGATCAAGTCCTACGAGTCCAAAACAATCAGCTATCCACTTATCAGCAGCGCTGGAAGAATTGATTGGTGTAGGCGCTGACAGGAAGTAGAGATGGAGGAGGAAGTTGAAGTGGAGTAGCATAAAGATCAACGTGCCAATATGACCTGACCATTTGTCGAACTGGGTCAATCACTAGCTTAGCAGCGTAGATGAGATCACATCCAGCTACACATGGAGTCTGTGATTCCAAAGTGTAGAAAGGATGCATGAACTTAACTCCACAAACTTCTACAGGTAAGTGATATGGTCCTGTGATCTCAACGTCTTGTCCTGCAAAACCATACACGGACCGAGTGCGTGGGGTATTACCAAAAAAGTGCAGTGATACTCTAGAGAGAATGCAACTAGGTAGAACACAAAGCTCTGCTCCTGTGTCCAGCAAGAAATTGTAGGGGACACCTGCAAGCTTGATTGATATACGAGGTGAGCGGCAAGTTAGAAATTGTGAGCTTGAGAAGTTATAGATTGAGGCGTCGTCGCTAGGCTGTGCACCTACCTCTCTTAAGGGCTGGGCTGCCTATAGGAAAAGTGTGCGTTACTGACGACTGGTTGGACTCCGGTCGCCCGACATCGGAGCCCCGGGAGCGTTTCCCTGTCGTGGCGGTACTGGAGGTCAGTACTGCTCGACACGGTCACGGTGGAGACTGAGTAGAAGCTGAGTCATACCTAAGGTAGGTGGTCTCTGATCTGAATGGAAGTCTGAATGACAGCCAAGACGTCCACACACGTAACATCCATCGTTCCTACGTGGTACCATTGGGCTACGAGGTGAAGAAGGAGTAGCCTGTCTTGGTGGCTGATTACGTGGTTGGTACGATTGTCTCGCAGCTGTCTCGATCATCTCTTGACGGAGGTGAGCGTTTGTAGCGAGGACCAGGGGACTGAAAGCGTCGACCCTGAAATCCTGATGAACGAGAATCCGTTAGTCCAGCAGATGGAATCCTGGAACGTGGAAAGTCATCGCGTACGCCTCATGGTCCTGGAGACTGTGGACAAGGTCTAGCTGGTGACTGAAATCGCTGGTCTTGATCGGAATACCTCTGACCAGGCGACTGTGGATGAGGACCTGGCGACTGGAAACCTCCGGCCGGTAACTGGTAACGACCGTTCACTTGTGGCCTTTGGAATCCTCGGTTACCTCTGTCCACGGGTTGGGACTGACGATTACCTGGACGCTGAGTCGTCAAACATGCAGCATAGGATCGCACTTCCGACGGGGCAGGTGCTTGAGCGCTGGACCCCGGAGAGTCTGATTCCGCGGCTGGCGAATAGGCGATTGTCCACGAGATAGTTGATTTACTCTGGGTCTAGCCGGGGAAAATATTCCCTCATAATATCCTTATTAGCTGTTGGAAGTATTCAGGGTTCTCAGATACGTTAACATCAGACTCGAATTGAATCTCTTGAGTCGGTTTCTTAAGTATCCTTAAGGTTTTCTTAGGCCGTGTGGACTCTGCAGCGTTCGCGTATTGGCGGGCTTTGAGCACTGTGGCTGGAAAGTCGCAATCACGAGCATATAAGCGAAGCTAATGACTCATTTCCATATTTGATAAGCCGTCCTCAAATCTACGCTTGAGTTCAGAGTCTCTTTGTTCTGGCGTTTTAGTAGGCCATGCTTTGCGGTGAAGCAAACGAACAGGCTGTTCAAACTCTTGCAACGACTCATTGTCCTGCTGACGTCGACTATCAAAACGTCTCATGGCGTCCCTAGGCGCATCAGTATACCCAAAGCGACGGCTTATTTGTCACCAGATGTCCTCATAGGCGGTGGGAGCTAACTCATATACATCCTTGAGTACATATGCGCCGTATGCGGCAGGGCCTTCAAGAAACAAAGTGAGGTTTTTTGGCCTTATCCTGTGCTGTGGTCCATCCGTTAACCTTGCATACCCTCTCAAAGTGTGCGCGATAGTCTTGTTCAACTATGCTTTCACCCAGATCGTAGTACATCTGCGGCGCTGGAGCAGACAATAGTAATAGTAGCAGTAGTAAGTACCTGTGGAGCAGTACCTGTAGGCAGATTCGTATAGGTATGCAAATGTGTACGTGTCATTGGTGTGTAGTCAGAATGTGCAGTCTGTGCAGGTATTCAGTATGCCTGCTACAACACACTTGGTGAATTGCAACGAGAGGACCCAGTCATTTCTCTCCTTGACTTTTCGGATCGCGATGTTACTCCAACACGTGACGATCTTCGCGCACTGCCATTGGAGTCTCGTAATCCTTGGTCACAAAGGCCTTCGATTCGCCTCCAGGATGTTATACTCGTTCGTGAGCTACCCACACACACGCAATTAGTTATGCCGAATGTGTTACAGAATCAACTGTTTGACACAGTTCATTCTGGCCCTCTAGCTGCACATTTAGGAGCGGAACGCATGCTACAACAGCTTCGCCAATATTACTATTGGCCAGGTATGCGACGTGACTATACACTTCGACATCACAATGTACACACTGCCAAAAGAGTAAACCTGCACCGTGGAGCATGGAGTCTGTGATTCCAAAGTGTAGAAAGGATGCATGAACTTAACTCCACAAACTTCTACAGGTAAGTGATATGGTCCTGTGATCTCAGCGTCTCGTCCTGCAAAACCATGCACGGATCGAGTGCGTGGGGTATTACCAAAAAAGTGCGGTGATACTCTAGAGAGAATGCAACTAGAGGACCCACTAACTCTCTGCTCCGGTGTCCAGCAAGAAAATGTAGGGGACACCTGCAAGCTTCATTGATATACGAGGTGAGCGGCAAGTTAGAAATTGTGAGCTTGAGAAGTTATAGATTGAGGCGTCGTTGTTAGGCTGTGCACCTACCTCTCTTAAAGGCTGGACAGGTGAAGGTTGTGGATGACAATGAGCAGGGAAAGGTATAGTCTGGGGTAGAGGTACAGTAGTGCCTGCAGTAAGTACCGGTACAGCCTGTGGTATCTCTGTAACGCGTGTGGGAATCGGTGGCAGGTGTTCCACAAGAGGAAAAGGTGCAGTAGTAGGTACATGTGTACTTGTACACGCTGGAGTATCAGCAAAAGCTGCAGGTGGCGGATGAATATCCGCAACAACAGTCTGAGTCTGTGGTGGTGGATGCAAATACTGACTCTGCATCTGAAGAGTAGTATGTGCAGCAGGTGCAGTACCCTTTGACTGTGAAGCTGAAAGAGCGGTTTTAGGTAGAACACTAGAGTGAGCAATGTAAGATAAGATAAGCAATGTAAGATGCCACAAGTAGTAGCTGTTGGGTCAGTAGTACTACGCAAGATCCAGACAGATTCATCGACGTCAGTTACATTAACCGGTTCATACTCATATGTACTAGTAGACTGGGCTACACTTACAGTAGACTGTAGCTCGATAAGCGGTGGCTCAACAGTCTGAGCACTAGCAATACCTGCAGCAATGTCAGTAGTAGTACCAGCAGCAGTTGCTGTACTATCCTGTTCTACCTCGGATTCCGCAGTCGCTGATGCGAAAAAGTGGCACATCTTTTTCGCCAGCTTGCGACCAAGAGGCGGCTGTGTACCTGTTGAAGCATCAGAATCCGATACGAAGTATTTAGACACAGTTGGCGGCTCTACCTCAGTAGGCTGTGTTCGCTCCGCGGCTGCGGCAGCAGCCTACGTGCATGCTGAGCTCTAACCCGAGGCGTGCAGCTCGCTCGCGCAGCAATGCGGCCTCATTAAGGTCTGAGCGCGTCTTCTCCATGCACTCCCAAAACCTGGTCAAACAGCCTGTCCTCCCTCCTATCCGCTTGGTGTGCATGATCAAGCTCCCTCTCATATGCTGCATCCTGGGCCTTACGAGCTATCTCAGCTAGGCGTAGCTCGCGGGCTTTAGCTTTCTCTTGTAAGTGACGGGCCTCTGCAAACTGGCGACGCTCCGTCTCAATGGCCTCTTGTTGAAGGCACAGTCCACGATCGCGTGCCTCCTCCGCTATGCGCAACTCTCTGGCCTGGGCTTCCTCCACCTGGCGTACCTCCCGGTTAGTGGCTACCTGCCAGCTGGCTAGCTAGCCCCATCGCATCTGCATTAAGTTCCGTGGTTGATCTGGAACGATGCGAAGATACAACTGATTACGACGCGATACATACTGCGGTGGCGGCTCGCGCTGTGCAGGCGGAGGGGTAGCATCAGAAGACAGGGACTCGTCATCAGACCCTAGATATTGCGATACATTCGGTACAGGTGATGGAGGCGGTGCGAGCGGAGGTGACTGTGCACGCGAAGTGTACCCTGAAGATCCAGGAATGGCTATGTCAAGCAGGCGGCGCTGTCTCGGAGTCTCAGAGAGCGCGCTGCTCTATACGGCGTACGACTGCGACTACGCGTTACAACAAACTCTGGCCTAACAGCAGGGCGTGCAGTAGATCTAACGCCAACAGTTTCTGTCACCTGTGGTAACACGCTCGGGCGTACGCTCGGCACCAAAGTAGAAGCCAAATCGCGCGCAACTGTGTCGCGAATGAAAAATGCAGTACCTCCTATGTTTGGTGTTGTGTACGTCGTGTGTACAACGAGTTCAGAGGGTTCCTCCCAAGGACGAGCATGGGACATTCCCCAACTCTGTGGCATATCATCGCTCTGCGAAGGCTGTGCATGCGCAAACGCTGGGCTCCATGCATATACATCATGCGAAATATCAATTGCGCGATACGGTTCAGTGACAAGGGGAGCTGGATCCACCCTAGGCGGGGATATCAGCGGTACCTTCCCCTACTTTAGCAGGCGCGACCCGCATCGATGCATACAACGGCAATGCCGTCGTATCACGAATCGGTGCACGGGCAGGCGCAAACGAGCCAGCAATTGGCACATCACCGTAATAAGAAGACAACTCTGGTAGCGAAACATCCGCAGGAGAAACATCAGCAGAGGTCGCGGACATAGCAGCTGAAAAATGACACCCGGTTGGGAACCAGTGTGAGAAACGGGAGTTTGTGATAGGGCTGAGAAATGAATGGTTTCTGTTACTTCCTGACTAGTGTGGGCGGTAACTATTTCGGCAAATGTAAACAAACTACCAGTATCGGCTGTGAATGGTCTAGCGGCACCCAAACCTCCCTCACAAGTTTCTATTTCCTGTTCCGATCGCGTTTCTATTTCCGGTTCTATCTGAGCTTCCGGCACGATACTTATTCCTCGGCCCTCCCGTGCGCGTGACCTAGTGACCATGGTTGAGGTCGGCTCCGGGCGAGTCCCCTCGCTCTGACGCGTCACTACGGGCATCGGATCGGCTTCACGGGGCGCTGAGGCGAAACTCAACTCGCTGGGTACGTTCTCGCGACCTTTCTGGCTGGGTCTATCGGTTTCCGTAACCCTTCTGTCGAATGCTCGGGAATTTACGTTAAAAATACCCAAATATTCTGGTGCCAATTCACTTCTACGGCAAATGCAATCTCTACCACAATGCAAAGCAGAATATGCTTTACCAACCAGATTGTGGTGGCTGTAGAAGAAACGAGGCAAAGGCAATTCTTCAGTTTTCTTCAACAGAACTCTTCAGAAATCGACGACAACAGCTCGAGTGCACAATCCAAAGGCGCTCGGTGCTCGGCGTAGAACACTTTCCACGCCGCAAGGTCGATTTCGCGAAGATATCGCAAAATCCCTCACCAGTTACGTAAGACAAGAGAAATGTCCAACGTAACGTTGTCCAAGCACTCGGACGACGAAAATGACGACTTTTGACTTTTGACGAATTTATTTTCTCGTCGTACGTTGAATCCGACGATTCTAAACGCTTTTTTCATGCAATTGCGTACTGAATTGCCTTTGAGATCGAGTCGCTACGACGAATATAACTCGAGATATCGACTGTCAAAGTTTTTTAAGTTTTTCGCTTGTCGACTGCACGCTACGACGACTTCTTCCGAATGATGAACGTTTAGCCTAGTTTCATTCATTTCACGAGTGCCTTCGCTGCAACATCTTGCAGCCACCTGACTGCACCATCATCAGCAGAATGGAGCCGAAACAGGTCACCACCAGCAAACCTAGTCAGCGGACAAGACTCAACGATGTGGATCATCGTCTGTACGTCGCCACATTGGCACCTATCCGTGGGGGCCATGTGCCATTTGTGCAGATTGGCAGCACAACGGCCCTGTCCAGTGCGGAAACGGTTTAGCGTTGACCATGTTGGACGCTGGAGATTGAAGCCCGGAAGTCTGATGGTAGGATCAGAGATAAGGTTCTTGTTAATTACAGAGTTTGACTGCCAATCTTCTTTCCACTTAGATGCAACATCAACTGGAGTCATGTCAGACCATATTGGTTTTCTAGACTT
>Ga0049107_10000540_pt1 | contig 11614 bp, 7 predicted proteins | sample WorMetilPIANOSA1_FD_61187 | JGI IMG/M metagenome (GOLD analysis project Ga0049107, IMG submission 61187) | Marine gutless worms symbiont microbial communities from Max Planck institute for Marine Microbiology, Germany - Olavius ilvae PIANOSA.1 | ecosystem: Host-associated > Annelida > Digestive...
GGGTGGTACACTGCACCAATGACAAAACTTCGGTAACTAGATTGTACACACACCCACATCAATTCAAAATCCTGTGAATCAGCAACAGAACACCAGATACTGGCCGATAATCGACTCCTGGCGTATACGGTGACTCCGCCGCCACGTCGTCTCTGTCGGTCACGCCGGAACAGCGTGAAGCCGTCAATAGCGGCGCAGCTGCGTGTTTCTTATTGAGATGAGTTTCTGTGTAGATGAGTGTTTCTGGGTAGATGAGTGTTAAATTTCCGATTTTCGACCGAAGTCGCCGTTTATCTCGAAACGGTGGGAGATAAGCCCGTGGTTACTATCGATCACTAATAGCAATTCATAGGTACTCGATCGATCCGTATCAGTTCCAGTGACCTTGAGTGACCTTGAAAATCGCAACATAGAGGTACGCTTGTACCATTTGACACAGAACGACCAAATTTGACATGGATAACACAAGTGACGGAGGAACGTAGGCTATTTCTAAAATCGGCTACGCCTTCAGCCTATATGGGGCCCCCGGGGCGGGGCCCAGCGTCTCCAAATTTTGGGACCTCCTAGTTGCACGCACACGTCATGAGAAACAGCAGTCAATTTCTGCATGGTGCTCGTACTAGAGGAGAGGAAAATTTTTAAGGGTCGAGCACCCCCTGCCCTGGCCAAAATTTTCGTAACACGAATACTGATGCGCGATCTGTTTTTGGAAGCTAACCTTGTTGCGCGATGATATCAAATTGTAATGTAATTTGCAATTTAAACGCGCTTAGGGGAATTTGTCAAAATTCAGTAGGACAGTACCCTGCACACCGCAGTAGTGAAATTGTCGAACTGCAGCGTAGAGAGACGCCCGAGTTTATCTGTTGGGTGTTTGGCCTACAGCCCAGACCTTGACCAGTTGACTGTCAGATATGAACGATCAAGCAGGAACCAGACAGACATCAACAGCGTTGATGAACTGAGACAGCGGCTGGTTCAGTTCTGATGCAATCCTGACCAGAACATGATCAGTAGAGTAAAAGACTTCCAGCAATGTGTTCGTGTGAATGGCGGTCGTTAAAACAGCACTCATGTGAACTCATTTACACTGATCGTATGACTTGTTTTGTGTGACTGGGGTATTCGAATACTCCGTATCTTTACTGTAGAAACGCATAAGAAATGATATTTAGCGCAGTGTTACGTTGTTAGGGAGTGCGGCAACGCAGAAAAGGTGGAGTGGTAGATTTTATGCTGCACTGATCATTTCTAATTGGAATGGTGAAAAGTGTTAAAATTGGTCAAACGAAAACAAAGATCGCAAAAATAAAAGTAGCTTAGTTTTTTTTGGCTCACGGTGTATATTCGCCAAATCTACCGAAACCACCTTTAAAGATCACCCGAGATGACACGTACGTTTCAATAGAGAACCTTCAATTTCTTATCAGTGATTCACAGTTACTGTAACTACAGCTCGTACCATTTCCGAGATATGCCTCTGTATTGATGGAGAATTGCAATTTTTCGTGCTCCACTTGTACTTAACCCAGTCATAAGCCAGTGAACCTATGACGTTAACAAATTCGTAGTAGCCTACTTTGAACATCTGTGATGTCTATTTTTTTTTACTTCACGACGCTTTTGCAGACCGTTGTAGTTGCTACAGTAATTCTGCCTGGCCGCCGATCTAATCATAATCATAATAAGCATAATCATAAAAACAATTTGTAACGCGCACAAAGTCAATGGATAAAACATAAAACTATCCGTATTCATGCGCTGCGTTGAAACAGCTGAACATTTTACATGTATGTACTTTTAAAGTACTTAGTGCTAGACCGACAGCCGTGAATAAACGTTTTAGTTGGCTGGCTAGAAGGCATGACTAGTGGCTAGCTGGCTAAAGTTACGTGCTAACTATAACATAACTAGCTCAAATCAAAAACAGGGTCAAATTTATTTGTAGATAAAGCGTGTCATGTCCCTGAAGGTGCATAGGCGGGATACTTATTTTCCTATGGTTGAGTTTTCAGGTGATGAACCACTGTGTGACGCATGGCCAGTGTGACGCTCACGCCAGACCTCTAGCGTTTAACTTCCAGCTGGCTGAGTTGCGTATTACAGAAATTTTCAGCGGCTAAGTCTAATCACTTTCAAGATCACTCACTGTCACATGTATCGATAAATGTCATGCACGAAAGTCAGTATGTGACCTGTTGTAGGCCTACTCGACTGCATCGTACGCTGGCGGCATTGATGGCTAACCAGTTTAATGGCTGGCTATGGCTGACAAAATTAATAACTCTTACAGCTAGTAACGGCAGTGTCTATACAATATATAGCCGTAATTTCCACAGCCTAAAAGATGATAAGAAGTTGAGCCATTTCATTTCTTGAGTTAACTTTATAGGCATTTTCATGGCCTACATCTGGCAGTAATACAACTTCATCATTATCTCTGCACCAGCTGAGAGGTAGTTCGTGCCCCTGTGGATCCACGCGTCATTATGCCCCCGCCCCTAATAGGTGGGGCATTAAGCGATGCTTTTGTCTGACGTCTGTCTGTCGCGTACATCGGGCCTAAGTTGAGAACAGAGAGGCCTAGGAAGACCAAAATTACCACAGAAGTAGCCCACGTCACACGTGAGTAGGTCACCACTTTCACGGTCCAAAGGTCAAAGGTCAAGGTCACCAGGCCGCTTTGGTTGGTTGTACTGGCAGGCCAACATGGACATACAGTAATGGTGACCTATCCATATGCGTATACATGACGTATATCGTGTCACCACTTGCAGGCCTGGGCGGGGGCATATCGTGGCGGCCGCCCGTCTACAGCTTGTTTTTTTCGTAGTAAGTTTTAAATGATTCATTTTATAGGCCTACATTACATGAAAATAGACGAAACAAACACTGTAACAACGACTGATTGCGTATAGGTTAGATATTCCGTATCACGACAGAATGGGTTCACGTCGTTAGAAAAACAACGCAATGGCTGTAACTATATCGTCATCCCCAGCGTCCAGATAATGTTCCGTATCCGTGAGTTTCCCGCCACGCCAGGTAGGTGTCGAGCATATCGCGCTCGCTGTCTGGTAGCTCTTCGTCTGACTCGATCTCCACCACGACCGAACGTCGACCTCTGCGCCGATCGACGTCGACGTCCTTCTCCGTCCTCTTGTTCGGGATCACGAACAAATCTTTAACACTCCTGATGTTCCTCCTCTTTTGCTGATATGCCGTTTCGTCTTCGTGGTCTGACTCCGCCGGTCTGACAGTGTCAGTGTCACGTTTCCGAGCTGATCTCCGACGTCGACCTAACAACCTAACAACCGTTCCGTCGTCACCAGAGACCGTCACGTTCCGTTTGACGACTCTCCTTTGCAGTCGCCGCAGTCGAAGTCGTTCCAGATCACCAAGAAGCGAGCGACACTCTTCAGCGCTCAGCCGCGAACAGTACGGAAACGTCATCGTCAGACGCTGGCTTTCGAGCGCTCGAAGAAAAAGTTTAACGTCTTCGTCACGGTTGTCGTCGTCGTAGTCGTCTGCGTCGAACAGTTTCGCGCCGACTTCGCTGACGTCGTCGGGTTGATCGCGGCCGCCGGACAACGGACGCATTGGGGGACTTCCGCATCGACCACGTCGACAGCCGAACGCGTACGGCACGTCATGCTCTCCGAAGGCGCGCAAGTCGAGTCGGCCGCTGACAACGGAGATGGACGCGATCATGACGACGACGAAGGTAAACGACACGGTGGTCATCGGATGAGTGGCCGTCATGCTTTAGTCGCGTTGTGAAGTCCTTTCGTCTCACGACACTGCACGCACGCACAAGAATCTTGTTGCGGGCAGCATTATGTAGATGATTGTGGTGATGTCAAATTTGACTTAGGGCTGGTCTTAACTCTGAACATATCTAAGTCAGCACGGGGAGAATTTACCAAATTCTACTTAGCTTTTCTAATACATAGGATACGACATCATAAGCATACAAAGTCATTTGTTCATATGAGAACAAGAAACTCAGCTATCGCTGACAAACCTGCGCGACGCGTTCATAGGTCAGTCAAGGTCACCAAACATAGTACCAGTCCATGTGTTAGATATAGTTTCCTATTGTGCAATTGTAACTTTGTCTTTAAGACACGCCGTTTTTACGATATTCGACTTCAAAAATGTCGTGACCTTGAAAACGGGGTCAGAAGTCACTCAAGGTCATTGAAAGTGGCACAATTCGATAGATTGTGTATGGTTTCCTAATAGTGTTCTTTAGTAACTCTGTCCCTAAAACACGCCGTTTTTGAGATATTCGGCTTCAAAAATGCCATGACCTTGAAAACCGGGCTAGGGGTCCGTCAAGGTAGCCTATTCGGAAATGTGATAGAGCGCATACGACTTCTTATTCACGTTCTATAGTAACTATGGCTCTATCTCGTATCATTTCTCTGATATTCAGTGTCGAAAAAATGTCGTGACCTTGAAATCGTGGTCAGAGGCCATTCAAGGTCATTGAAAGTGGTTCCATTCAATAGATTGTGTATGGTTTCCTATTAGTGTTCTTTAGTAACATTGTCCCCCAAAACGCACTATTTTTGAGATATTCGACTTCAAAAATGCCGTGACCTTGAAAACTGGGTTAGGGTCCATCAAGGTCATTGGAAATGTCACCATTCGACAGAGCGAATATAATTTCCTATTAGCGTCCCATAGTAACCATTGGCGTATCTCGTACTGTTTCCGAGATAGACGGCGATTTCAGTCGAAAATTGCCAAAATTTTCCCACCCTTGTAATTTGCGCCCCTGCTGAAGGAGTTCCCTTGGAATTGGGTACCAGAGCTCGGGATCAAAAAAAAACTAGAATGATCGGCTACCGGGCCGAGAAAGAAGTTTGACGATATCTTTAGCCGTCTGGAATTCACTAACGTGACGGACAGACGGACAGCGGGCAACAGCAAAGACAGCGCTTACGCATAGCGTCGCGCAGTAAAAATGGTAGATAAAACAAATAGAAACGGTTAATTGTTAAAAGCAAGCTGGAACAGATGAGTTTTGAGAGCATGGCGGATGGAGGAGTCGGAATCCGTGGTGCGGACAGATGGAGAAAGACTGTTCCACACGTCGATACTGCAGACAGAGAAGACCCGTCGTCCGAACTGGGTCCGAATTCTCTGTATCGCGGCTGCTCTGGTAGGTATATATAGTAGTGGATCGTAGCTGCCGTTGTGAGTCGGCATTCTGTTCACGTTGGAGTGGTATTAGTGTCGACACGGGAGGCCGGCGAGGATGGCGTTACAGTAGTCCAAGCGGGATAAGACAAATGATGTCACCAGCTGTTTCAGGACTCGGATGCTGATATAGTGGCGAATCTGGCGCAGTCTCAGGATATGGTAGAAGCAAGCACTTTAGTAGGAAGTCATAGGTGGTGGATCGATACGTGTCGGTTCCGGTGACCTCGAGTGACCCCTAACCCGGGTTTCAAGGTCACTGAATAGTTACAAGTCGAATATCTCAAAAACGGTAGTCTTAGGGACGAAATTACTATAGAACACTAATAGGAAACCATGCCTAACATATCGAATGATACCATGTTTGGTGACCTTCACTGACCTCGAAACGCGTCGCGCGGGTTTGTCAGCATCAGCTGAGCTTCTTATAGAAGTTACGATGCTAAAAGTTAGTTGAAGAGTTCCTAGAGAAGAAACGAGAGGTGTGTTCACAGCACCAGAAGCTTGATCAACAAACTGAAGGAAACGGACACGACGGTCCCTCAGGCGGCAGAGAAGACAGTGAACGGACACCCAGCTGACAGTGGGTCAAAAGTCATAGGTCACGGGTCAAATGGGTCTCAACAAATCTGCATTCTGCATGGATCACATGAATTATCGTTGAAGGAATTTTGCGTCCAACTTCATGAGGAATGACTGTAATACTTAGAGGGATGAACTGCCTTGCGGAGGTTTACGCTGTAACTAGTGGCTTTCTAGTTTAATTTAATTTTTACATTTTCAGTAATTGTTTGCTGTCTTATAACGATGCTTCTGAAATATTTGTAAAATGATCGGTTTTATCAAAAGTAATGTTGAACGTACCTACGTTGTGATGATGTTCAGCCGTCTATAATTCTGTAAGTAAGCAAGGGAGGCGAAGTTTTTCTTCATTATACGTTACTATGCCCCGCCCCTAGGGTAGGGGGCATTATGCGATGATGCCCGTCTGATGTCTGACGTCTGTCTATCTGTCACGTACATCGGGCCTAAGTCGAGAACAGAGAGGCCTAGTAAGACTAAAATTGGCATAGAGGTAGCCTACGACACACGTGATTGCGACACCACTTTCAAGGTCAAAAGGTCAAAGGTCAACTTGCAGGGGCGGGGCATATTGTGGCGGCCTCCCGCACAGCTTGTTATAAGTTGCATACATATTGCCTCAAAAGTTTGCTCGTGCCTGCAGCTGCGAAAGTAACCATACATCTGACATCACACTCACCATGCATAACACACTGAACACTATACCCCTCTGAGTTATATATTCTACGCCCATTTACACCTACGGAAGCAAAATCAACATAATATATCATACACACCATAAATATTCTAAACAACTAAACTGCATTACGCCATTAAAGACAGCTAAAATGTTACCAATAATCCCTGTGAACGCTTGGCCGTCTTGAATTATTGACGCTCGTCGTCAGTACATCCTTCCAGTTAACTAAATGTATAAACTACAGTTTAGGAAAAAAGTTGGTTAAAGGTAGCTGTAACGATAACGACAATAATGTGAATAACGATGACTAGACTATATGTAAAATGGTAAAATGAGTAAACTGATTTCATATTTCAGATAACTAAGATTGGTAACTACTTTTTTCTTGGCGTGTTGACTTTGTTCAGAATTTTCCGCCTCAGTCAATAATAATTTACTTTCATTGTTGATTGTTTTTCCTGAAGTCTTGTAACAGCAACAAATTCAGTACATTCAGCTCATTATCTCACATCCCAGTTACTTTCTAGCGACAGAGAATTACGTGAAAATGTCATCATAAGCTTTATGCTGACGTGAGTCAAATCCCAACCGGGTGACTGATCCAATTGTCAGCACTTACCCAACTGTCGGCACTGTTTATACGTGCCTCGCGCTATCGGAGCGCCAGAATGCTTATTGATTAGCGTAATGGCTATTCTGTCTGTCCGTGTCACGCGACCGCATTCGGGTCAGCAGTAGCCGCCGTTCTAAGACCCTAAAAGGTCATTCAAGGTCATTTGAGAAATAACACAAATTGCCGAACATATCGAAAAAGATTCATCTTAAGGAAACGGTTACTGTTATTAACGAATAGGAAGTGATATCTGGAGTATCGTTCTGATGACTATTCATATGAAGTCATGCGGAGTGAGTGAGTGAGTAGGGTTTAACGTCCCCATCAACACATAGGTCATTTCGGAGACGATAAAGTCATGCGCATAAGGCGCGTCTGTGACGTACGCGCTAGTATCGTGAAACAAAAGTACAACAAACGTATGGCAAGTTTAAGTTTAGTGTGAACGTTACCTATTTTACCTCAACTACAAACTTAGGCCTACATATTTGAGATTAAAAATGAAAGGTAAAGATCAAAGTGCGGCATAACAGCTCAGCCATTATACAGTCATTTAGATTTTGGATGAAAACACAGAATATTGAAAAAATGCTGAACTTTAGGCAAACAATTAGTATAGCTGACGAATAAATAAAATATTGTTACGGACAACCACTAATCTACTATCGGCTCTTTGATCTATGACGGCTTCAAAGGTCACTTCAGCGTCATTCCTATGCCTCAAGATGTTTACCTCTCAAGTTCACGCTCGTAATTTTCAGACCAAAAAAGTCACAAAATGTTCAATTTGCTACAACAGTTGTCTATATAGACTAACCTTTAACTACTCTCTTTGCAGTCTTTAAGTTAAATAATCTAGGTTTAAGGTCATAAAGTGACTCATGCTCGGACATCAAACGAATACCGTCTTCAGATTTGGTGAAATCGTTTTTATTAATGCTACATAATATTATGGTATGTTTCACAGATGCTAAACCTATCGACAGTGACGGGTATATTTAGAAAATAGGGTATTACTAGTCAATTATAATTGGCATTAGTTCATAAGAAATGCTAACTGGTTAGAATTAGAAATATATGAGACTAAGAGAATCGAGCTTACGTTTTAAATTCAAACAATAACTTCACAAACAACATTATAATGACAATGCACGTATCAATTTTACCAAGAAGAACCGATGTCATGTGACATTTTCTCTACGAATGTTTATACATGTGAACTGTTCGTAAGTCTAAGATTCAATTGGATTGTCTTCTATTAAATCATACCATATCATTCGTGTCATCTAATTATCCAGCTAATTTTCACACAATAAGATTAGTTTAATTTTGCTAGTTAATTACAACTGAAATTATCAAACTATCAGTTAATTCGAATTTAAATTAGCACATTTGCTAATTAATTAGGTAATTAATTAAAAGCTAAAAGCTAGTTAATTAGTTATCCATCATTGCCTATGGATATCAGAATGGCCTTTGAATACCAGTGAAGTCATCAACAGTTACTGCAATAAATAAAAGCGCACAATGTTTTATGATAGCTTAATCATGTCTCTATCTTGCATCGTTTCGGAGATAGCCAATTTATTCAAACTATCCACTGACACAGATTTATGTACAGTCTTTTCACCGTAAATGTTTTTTCAAGGTCGTTGGGGTCATGCTAGACTCAAGAATAAGTGGAATATAAAGTGTATGCAGACAAAATATAATTTGTGTTTGTCGTTGTTAGATCTACCTGTAGTGTGGATTACCTGCGAGGTCGATCGTCAGTCAAAATGCGGCTGAAAAAGACCTGTGTAGTTGTATTTATGTTTACCGATCGCGACGCGACTAATAATAGCAGCAACTTTCAACGAACAACTAAACAAACAACGCCCAACAAACACTTAGGATCGCCAACGCGCCAAAACGCAGCGACTCGGCAAGCCGAGTCCAACTGCAGAATCTCTCACGCCGCACGCCCCTATAACGCCTCCGCCGTCGGCTTTCCGTGACGTGCATGCGCGTTCCTGACTACCTGCATACTTCTTACGGCCGCCCGCATTAGTAGAACGATGACTGCTTTATTTCACTGATGTTACAACTTATTTCTATAAACTCACGTGGAAGGGTTGATCACGCGACCCTCAGTAAACGGCGAGTAACCAAAGTTCAAAGGTCAAAAGTTCAGATCACAAAGTCGCACAACGTATTGAAGAAAAGTGTCATATCATTGGTAACGAATGGTCTTATCAACTTTACACTCGGTGGAAATACTCGTCGTGGGTAGTGCAACAGGTCAATATATAATGTACTTTCAGACAGAAGTGTGACTTATTTTGGGCGATTCAAAGAAAAAAACAACTGCTAGCCTATTTGTCGATGTGTCTCTTTTATAGTACATCGGGCTAGGTGAACATAGCGAATTTCTCAAAATTTAAAGCAGAAGCATGCACATCGTCAAATACTATCAAAAACATGGTCAAACTCCAAATTTGAACACCTCAATAGAAAATCCGAGTCGGTAAGAATGAAGTTCGGAAGTAGGAACGCCGTTAGTTTTGTGCATGCGCAAAAGAACTATGGAAAATAAATGAAACATGAGGAATGCTAATGCACAATAAACCTATGCTAACGATGGTCTATAGTGCTCAGACGGCAAGAATCGACATCGACGCGATTGCAACGGTCGGCCGAAACTTATCACTGCCGCGCGTTGGTGTGAAAAGCATGCGTGGGCCCAGGCGGTAAAACGCCTTCCCGCGAAGGTGAGGTAGGCCTATTTGTGCGTTGCGTGATTACTTGATGAATATCGCCCAAGATTGCTTGATGCCCCGCTGCTTGTGCCTGCTATACCGGATTACCGGTGAACTAAATTGTCCGAAATTGATCTAATTCCATGGCACAAATTGCACAAGAGTGGGTGGCCGTTGAATTCTCAATTAAGTGCTAATTGCAGCATTCTGTAGCCAGCTTAGTATAAAAAAAATATACAGTTGCACACGCAACATCACCATCAGCTGTTATCGTGATCCTACTGTCTGCCCCAAGTGCGTAATTCGCAGCCTTTATTTCGCGTGCCTGCAGGGAGGTTGAAATCCATTTGATGAACGTCATAGAAGCACTGCAATAATAATAATATATTTACACATCTTTATTCGCAGCAAAAAAAGCCACAGCATGATACAAATTAATAATAAATAGAAATCAAAAATAAGCAACAAACATAAGTACAATCGTGCTCAAGCACACTAACACATATAGTAAGGCTGACTTAACAGATAAGCAGCTATCGCAAGAACAGAAACATGGTCAACAATATTTCCTCGATACTCGGCTGTTGTTCAATGGAACAGCGAATAAAGTTGAATATATATTAGGCCACATAAACTGTTCGCTGTCGATATACATCTTTATTCACCAAGAAAAATGGTAGGTAGAAACAAGAAAAAATATACAAGAAACTTAACTAAATACGTTACTTAACGACAGCTGGCAGCAATTTACACACCATAACACCTTACCTTATCTTACCTTACCATTCGGGGCAGGCGTTTTACCGCCTAGCGCTGAGGCCTGCAGCGGGCCCAATGCGCATCCCCGTATTAACCCTGAGGTTACAGAAACATTCTACAAGTTTTTTGCAAACCTGAGAAGAATACTCCAGTGTTCTTGTTTTAGGTTACTTGGTCCTAAGAAATACCTTCCAAAGAATTCACATCGTTTTTTGGCGATGGCACAACAGTTGCCTAAAAGGTGTAGGCTGGTATCTTCCTCTTCTTTACAGAGTGGACACAGAGGATCATCCATTCTCCTTAACAAGGTGAGATGTCGGTTCAAAGTATTGTGCCCGGTCAAAAGACAGACTAATAATCTTGAGTCCTTCCTGGACAGACGTAAAGCATACTGTGTGAGTCGTATGTTGACTGCTTGCATAAATTGCTTGGCTTGACGACAGCTCTTGGTGTTGCGCCATCGTCTGTTCTGTTCTTGCACAGACCACTTTTCATATTTGATATCAGATATAATCCCATAACACATATATAAATAAATAAATGATTAGGAAATTATAATTTGAAAATGACAAACTGAATAAACCAAGTATCCAAGAGTTTCGCAAAATAAAAGGCTAGGCTAGAGTAACCCGTGCTAATACATCGGAAACCCCCGAATTTAAATAGCGGCTATACAGGACAGGAGGAGAGTCTCAGATTACGGCGCTACGTACACCATTTCCACAAAAAGCCAATGGTGTTTCTTACTACAACTTTGAAAATTTCTCACAAATTTCGATAAACTTTGGTGTGTAACCATAGCGAGGGATGCTTAACAACGTGAAACTATCCACTTCACCCGACATGCGTGTACACATTACCTTTTAGTGTTACGAGACAAAATAGGTATAAAATGGTGTTTTTTCACATAACTGTCAGCAAAACTGAAGGTTTAAGAAAAGCAATAATCTCTCTGCTAGAAACGTCATTTGTTTAGGTCTACACGGTTACAACGAATGTTAGAAGTATGTATGTATGTATGTATGTATGTAT
>Ga0049107_10000541_pt1 | contig 11613 bp, 13 predicted proteins | sample WorMetilPIANOSA1_FD_61187 | JGI IMG/M metagenome (GOLD analysis project Ga0049107, IMG submission 61187) | Marine gutless worms symbiont microbial communities from Max Planck institute for Marine Microbiology, Germany - Olavius ilvae PIANOSA.1 | ecosystem: Host-associated > Annelida > Digestive...
TAAGCCAGTGATTTGTGGGTGCATGAACTAGGTATGTTTATTTACCTCATACTTGCCCTACTGCAAGCTAACAAATTATCGGACAATAGATTCAAGAAACACAATACGATCCAACAGTATGTCTACATAACCTGTTAATGTAGCCACTAAATGTACAATTATGCCAGAAAACAGCACGCATAAGTGTACAAATGCAGTTAATAACTTACAACCCATAAGAAACTCATCACACATGGTAAAAATTCTTTCAGTATGTAACAGTTTGCAGACTGGAGATTACAAAAACGGTAATGGGGGCAAGAGAAGGGTAAGTCGACTTCCTCAGTTTATCCACGCAACGCTTCAATTGTTATGCGGCTAGTCTTGTCTTTCTCAGTAATACAGTTTGTTGCTTGGATAAAACTGTGGCTGTATGTTGACAGATAAATGGCGTTGTTGGTACGGCCGATGATCTGGTGAAGTCGAATCATTATGCAGCCGATAAGATTCGTCGCAAGGCTGATTCACTCGCAGAAAGGCGTGACGTCAATCGCCAGAGAGCACGTGACAAGCTGAATCGTCTTAAAGACTTCCTTCATCTTCAGAAATTTCTCCAGGTTCAGTAATTTTAAGATGGACATTGCAGAAACTAGTATAACTAATTTAAATGAGCCTCCAAGAGCTTTAGCTACCTCCACTATAGCGTGGGTTAGGAGCCAGCTCCATCCCTTTTGGGCCGTTGTAAACAAAAGCAATGCAGGTTAAGGGGGATATTATGTCGCTGGCTCTCCATTACTGAATGAGAGATGCACATCACTGCTCAGGGCCCCCCCCCCTCCCGTCTCCGAAATGACTTATACTGTGTCGAGTGGGGCGTTAAACTCTACTATACCATGCAGAAACTCGTGCAGTTTGTGAATATTTTTTGTCATCTTTTTCATTTGCTGGAGCAGCCATGGCTCAGCAGTTAAAGTGCTGGACTTTCAGTCAGCAAATCTGGCTTCAAGTCTGCTGGCACCCATATGAGTGGCACTATGAAGTGCATCCATTTTGATGCCAAAATTGCTCCTGTGCATCACAAAAGTCCACTTTATGCATGCGCATGTCCAAGTCCTTACAGGAGTAAGTGCATGATGTTTAAAGGCCTGAAAGTTATTCTTCTGAACTCGCAGCGTCTCATTTCGCCAGATGAAATGTGAAAGCCAGTTCTGTGTAAGGTAAGGTAAAGTCAACCATGCTCCACAAGAGAGCATAGACAAGTGCTCATCTCCCTCTTCCAGGCCTTGAGCCTGTAGGTGGAGAACCACTACTGTCTGTGATGCATGGCCAGTGCGATGCCAGACCTACGGTTACCTTCCCAGCTGCAAGGCATCACCACCCATTGGCTGGTATGATGGTATCAAATTATACTGCTTGATGACAGAGGCATGTGTGTTAACAACTTGCCCAGGGTTGCACTCAACAGCAGGAGGTCAGGATTTGAACCCATGACCTATTAACTGCAAGTCCGGCACCCTACCACTATGCCACCGAGCCACGAGTTCTGTGTATTGTGTATTAAATCCAGCACCTGCAATAGCACACGTGTATACTCTGTCATACCTTTACAAAGGTGTAAGCACTAACATGCTACACTGATAGTCAGGATTGGAATGGATATGACGAACGGGTATATTGAATAGAAAAATAAAGGCTGTGATGTGCATGGCATTTCAGCTGCTCTGCAGCAAATTGGTTAACAAAAGGTTGGCTAGGCGCAAGGAGCTTGAGCGTCAGCATTCGTGGTGGATGGTGTAAAATTTTCCTCACATCTGGTTTGATCACCATGCAAAGTTTGGTTGTTGTTTTTCATACTGCGTGTTCACATGTCACACCGTTTGGGTGTACGTAGGGTGTCCAAAAAATTTTTTTTGGGACGCTTGAACCCCAGCCCCTTGGGACAGGGACACGGCCAACCCCATAGAAATACGATTCTCCCCACCTTTGTTACCGTGCCAATTTCGGTCATTCTGGGTCAAACTGTAAGATCGTAATTATGGAAATCTCCCGGAAAATGTTCATCCTTGTGTACTCGCGTTTCAAGGTCATTGGAACCAACACTGATTGGTTGGCTAGTGGCTACCTATGACTTCCTATTAGTGTTCCATAGTAACTGTGGGCCTATCTCTTACTGTTTCCGAAGTAAGTGCAAAATGGCTGAATTTTCCCATATCTCCCTTATATTTGACAACCCCGCTGAGGGGGTTCCCCTGGGATTTTTGAAACGATGGTAGGGCTCATAAACTAGAATGATGCCCTACCAGAGCATGAAAAAAGTGTGATACGTGCATTCACTTAGACACAGTACAGACGGATGGACGGACAGACTTGGTGAATTAATATCACGCTGTGCATGCATTGCATGCTGATGCGCAGTCTTAAGCTGGAGTAATTGTATGTCAGTATTTATGAGATGTTTTGAAATGTTGTGTGCTAGGATTGTGACGAGTTGTCTGACTGGATCGCAGAGAAGATGCTGGCAGCACATGATGACACTTATCGTGAGGCTAAGAGTGCACACAGCAAGTGGATGCGTCACCAGGTTTGATTTCAGTATATGTGTAACTTGTTGCGTACAGTTCTTATAAACAAAAAACTGTTTATATTGAATAAATAATATTAGGTAGCCCATAAAAACAACAAAAATCACAAAATAAAAATTATTAAGAGATTGTAATGAAATAAAACAATACGTATTATACGATATAAACATTATTTAAATTAAGTAACTGTAGACGTGGATAAATGTTATTTCCCGCAGAAAGCTGCTCAAGCAAAACACTGCAGAAATTTTCCCAATTATTCTACTGTTATTGCACTCTTTTACCAAAAATTCTTAAGTTTTTACAGTACTATCCCCAGGCTTCCCACATATCCTGCAATTCCTAGAAATTGTGAATTTTTGTCTTGTCCTTAGATGACCTGAAAAAGATCTGTGCTGAAAATGCTGGAATTGTATAAAATGTGGTTCCCTTCAGTGCTCTGATACTGTTGGTTGGGTGACAGGAAGGACATCCGGCCTGTTAGAAAAAACTTGGTGTTGGTTTGTTGGTGGTAATGATTTGACTGGAGCTTTGCATGACTTATAACTCCAGCTGTCACCACCACCTCCATCATCCTTTGCTTCATTAAACACCGGCTAACCCAGGTTCACCTGGAGAATGGCTGTTAAAACAGAGAGAGTATAAAATATGGGGAAAATTTTGGACCTAAGTGATGGGATTAATGTCAACAGTTTTGCTCCAGGGAGTGGCTGCCCTGCCCTCGATGGTGGTGCTGTATCCAGTAAACAACACATGGAGTATGATGGTTTCGTTTTATACTGCATGTTTTCATGTAGTTTCGTAATATTTACTGCAGCTGAAAGTTGTAAATTTTCCTGAAAAATGTTCTTAAACTTGAACTTTCGTTATTGTCCTTAAAAGTTAGAGTGGGGGCCTGTGTCCCGTTTGGTCACTACATTCACAACACAGATACATGTTCTTTGAAAATACCATTTCACTGTTTATCGTGGAACGATTTAGCAAATGTGACTAATTTGAACGAGGAGTCATTCTAGCGGTAATGCATTAGGTCACATGAATATTAATATGCAGCAAGAAAGTGACTGTGTTTAGACTTAAACCACAAAAAACACTAAATAGGTTTCTTAGTTTCTGGATTGTAGGCTGCTGTGCATATGTACAAGTGGTTTTCACTGACTGTGTATCATTTTAGGCATTTGAGTCGGAGATCAAGTCGAACAAAGACCAGCTAGAGAAACTGATCAACGATGGCGACAGAATTAAAAGCGAGAAGCCGGATCTTGCGAGTATTGTTGATCCGAGACTGGACGAGCTGCGGCGCCAGTGGAAGGAACTGGAAGACACGACAGTGGAGAAGGGAGAACGTCTGTATGATGCTAACCGCCACGTGCTGTATGAGCAGAGTGTCGATGACATCGACGGCTGGATTAAAGACATCGAGTCGCAGATTGTGACTGAAGACGTTGGTCACGATTTGACAACGGTCAATCTACTTGTTCAGAAACAGAATGTTCTTGAGGTGAGCCAGCAGTGCTTGCAGTATCTGTACTCGTATAATTTTGAAAGGTGTTAAAATGGAGAAGCAAAATGTACTGGCACCATAGGCTGATGAGAGACTTGGTGACCATTGCCCTAAGGTGCATCCAGTAGATGGTTGGAGAAAGAGATGGAAGACCCCTAAGAGGATTCCCTAGCATGCCCTGCTACTGTGTATGTAGTGGTAGTGCACTGTTGGGAAATCTCATTGGGGTAAGCACGTCCATGGAATGTGATTTTCTGTCTTGTCGATTTATCCTAGGATTTTCTTGAGTATTATTTGTGTCATCTCTTATTATGGATGTCTTAATGTTATTCTCGTTATATGTTCATGTGTGTTAGTTGTTTTGTCTGATTGTTAGTCGAGCATTTTGATTCAGGGGAAAAATTTGATTCAATTCACGCTGACGAATCAATCACTATCTACCAATCACGATCATTTTTCTAAAAGCTGTCATTCCTTCAAATTCAACCAAAGGAAACATATTCCAAGTCCTGTCATCCTGTGATCCGGATAAATCCACATTCAGGATCTTAACTATAATGCACGTTGCTCCCAAAAGTTGGTAATAACTTCCTTGTCCCAGTAGCTGGGGCTCTGGCATCAGAGAGCCAATGCAACAGGAAATGATACTTTTCCCTGTCAGGAGTCATGATGGATGTGGAAAAGGAGAAGTCCAGTGTGTATTTCTACTGATTGGCATTTGGAAGGGCATCCAGCTTGCAAAACTTTGTTGTATCAAGACCGTTATTTCAAGGCAGCAACAGGCTATCTCAGGTTTATCTGGAAAAGTAACCTTTGAAATGATGTGTCTGTCTTATCCCAAAGCAATCTGCCCAAAAGTTTGATTGCAGTCCATAAGCATCATGTGTAACCTAGTGAACGTTGAGAGACCACCCAGCAGCAGAGGGTGCAGCAGTGTGTTGGGTGGATGTATGCCGATGATGTACAGAGTCAGCTGAAGGTGAAAGAGACTCAGGTGAAGGCGTTGGAAACACAGGCTGCAAAGCTGCGCGACATCGATCCGGATAAAGAGCAGCAGCTGTCCTCTCGCAAGGTCGAGGTGGAAGATCGATTCAACCAACTTCTTGCACCGCTTATTGAACGCCGCAGAAAACTTGACCAGTTCAAGCGTGTCCAGCAGGTCTGTTCCATCGATGATACGATGCTAAGTATTGTGGTGTTGTGTTGCTATGAGTTACTGACATGATTTGCTGCGCATGGTTGCAGAAATTACTAGTTGAACTGGGATCATGTTGTAATAGCGTACATTTATATTTCACTTCTGTTAGCCGTTACTTTATACTTTTTGAATTCCTTAATGCATCTAATTCCTTCATTGCTTTGACAATGTTGAGTGCCAGGAAGGACAACCAGCGTGCACTAATTGGGCACCAGCAGTCCCCAAATGTTCTTCTCTGGAACACTTATGTTATACCTGACCTAACCTGGAGTAATCTCTGGAAAATAGATCAGTTAAACAAAAGCTGAAAGTAGCAGCAGCAGCAGCAGTGGCAGCAGCAATAGTGGTAGCAGTAGTAGTAGTAGCAGTAGCAGTAGTAGCAGTAATTTTGTTGCCTTTTGCCGCACTCTGTCCATAGCAGATAATAAATTTGTCATGAAATAGATAAATATATATTCATTTCTTGCATGTCACAGTGAATATAGTGGTGTTGTTGACTGATGTTATCCTGTGGCACAGTTTCTGCGTGACGTGGAGGATGTCACAGTGAATATAGTGGTGTTGTTGACCGATGTTATCCTGTGGCACAGTTTCTGCGTGATGTGGAGGATGTCACAGTGAATATAGTGGTGTTGTTGACTGATGTTATCCTGTGGCACAGTTTCTGCGTGACGTGGAGGATGTCACAGTGAATATAGTGGTGTTGTTGACTGATGTTATCCTGCGGCACAGTTTCTGCATGACGTGGAGGATGTCACAGTGAATATAGTGGTGTTGTTGACCGATGTTATCCTGTGGCACAGATTCTGCGTGACGTGGAGGATGTCACAGTGAATATAGTGGTGTTGTTGACCGATGTTATCCTGTGGCACAGTTTCTGCGTGACGTGGAGGACGAGAAGATGTGGATCAACGAGCGTCTGACGCGTGCCAAGGTGCCGAACTACGGCAACTCGCTGCTCAGTGTGCAGATGCTGCTCGGCAAGAACCGGACACTGCGCAACGAGGTCGACAGTCACGAGCCGACAGTGATCAGCGTCGTCGACCTCGGCCTGTCGATGATCGAGGAAGGTCATCCGCAGTCGGACGATTTCCAGCAGCACATCAACGAGCTCAACTCACTGTGGAGTGATCTGCAGAGTGCTGTCGACCAACAGAAAGCTCGCATTGAACTCTCTGAAATGGCACAGCAGGTACTTAATATGTGTGCTAGCAGTGCTAGTAATTTTTTTCTGATCTTAGTGATGTTATACAGTCTTCGATGCCTTGACACCATTGGTTGGGAATCAGGAAATACAGTCACCAAAGGTTTTCTAATAAGTCATGTGTGGGATCTACCTGAGTCATGGCACTATTTAAGTTAACATTTACATTTTCGTGTGTCATTAGTAGTGTCAGAAAGGACATCTTGTCAAAATTGTTCCATGCACCAGAAAGGTCACAGTTTTGGCCACGTCCCATTTGTGGGCATGTCCATCATCCGAGCTTTCATTAAACAAATTAGCCCATTATGGAATTAGAGGCGTTAAAGGCCTCAGTTAGCATTCTCAGTCATAAACCGATAGACTTAAACCTGCAGACCTGGTCTGGTAGTGAGAAAGTGCTTAAGTTACAAAGGAACAATAGCGTTTTGTGCGTATGTTGGGTCTTGGGTTTATTTTAAACCTGTAGATCTTTAGATGTTGCTGGTTTTGACGTTGACCGTCTGTTGCTGATGTCTGTGTGTGTGTGTGTTTGTGTGTGTTTCTGCAGTACTTGTTCGACGCTGGCGAGTCAGAAGCGTGGATGAGCGAGCAGGAACTGTACATGATGAGTGAAGAGCGAGCTCGAGATGAGGTTGGTGCTGGCAACATGCTGAAGAAGCACGCCAACACGGAGAAGACGGTGGAGGATTACGCAGATGTTGTCCGGCAGCTCGGAGACCGGGCACATCAGCTGATTGAACAAGACCACCCTGACAGGTCTGTGCCTAGCCTCAAGCTAGTATCATCTCACGGATGGCAATTACCATGTTAATGGTGACACCTCAAATCAATGGGATTGGGACAAATGTTGATCCCGCTGAAGATTTGAAACTCTGGAATCGATCTCCAAAAGGTTTGGCAGGCACCATTGGCTTTGTCTGTGGCACAACCCCCACATTCCATATTTAGTGAAAATATATGTGTGGTTTTTCTGGGCTAATGGATGAAATATAACTTTTTTGTGATTTTTTATTTCTTTAATCTTTTATGAAGCTTTCGTACAGGTCAGAGCCCTTGACAGATTTTGACACATAATGGCTTAATGTGTTGATGGAATTGTGCAGTAAATTAAATTTTATATCCAACCTCTATTTATCACCAACAGTGTCAGAATTCGACCAAAAATTGGATTAGAACTTTTCACCTGAAACTGCTTAATAGTGGGAATGCTCAAAAACAAATGACCCTTAATCGTGAGCATGGCCTCATAGAAGTTCTGATTGGTGTGATAGTTGAGTTGCAGTTTTAGAGTCAGTGCACTGTGTGATAGTTAACCAGTAATTCTCTGGTTGCTTTACACTAGTTACCATTCAAGTAACAGTTAAATGGCATTAATGTCAAGTATGCTGTTATAAGAAGTAGACCAATATATTCCAGAAAATACGTTCACATGGTTTATAGTTCAATAAGCAAAATCTTCAGATTGTCTATTGCAGAAAAGCTTGAAAACCCGTCTTAAAGTGAAGAAGGAAATGAGAAGTGATTTAGAGGTATCATATTGTACAGTAGGTGAAGTTACTTCGTTGCAGTAGCAAAACAGGCACTGCATTGATCAGACCTCATAGTTGTGAATATTTTATGGAAGGGAAATGCAAACAAGAAAATGTAGAGGCAGTTGGCTCAAAAGCAATACTAGTAATCTTGTGATTCTGTTTACTTGTCACGTTATAGGAAGTGGATTGATTAATATTTTTTATATGATGTAATGTTGGTGATATATGTATGATCTGTGTTGTAGAGATGCTATAGCGCTGAAGCAGGCCCAGGTAGACCAGCTGTATGCCAGCCTGAAGGGTCTTGCTGGTGATCGCCGACTGAAGCTTGATGAGGTTCTCAAGTTGTACATGCTCAACAGAGACATCGAGGACCTCGAACAGTGGATTGCTGAACGTGAGGTTGTTGCCGGTTCGCATGAGTTGGGACAAGATTTCGAACACGTTACGGTGGGTGAAGTTCTACGGTATTTGGCATGCTAGATTTGTCTCGGACGTCAAAACAGGCTTTGTGCAACGGCTGCCAATTTCATTATTCTTACAGAGTCTTACGTTTCTTACGTACCTCAGTTTTAATTTTCTCAAACAGTTTTAATGCTTGTGAAAAGACAAGAGTCTAAATTCTGTAATAATGTTATAGTTTTGACATTAAAGAGTGGGTATTGACTGGAGTGAGTGTACGCTGTGTTCGAAAATTTGTGAGATTCCGTGAACACGTTATTCAAAAAATGTAAGTAGTAAACCATTCATTGCAGGACATTTCAATTCTAGGATATTTGACACGGATTCTGTCTTACAGTTTGGCCACGTTCCCCTCCACTTTGTCTGTCACAAGCAGGTGGCGTTACCCACATGGTACTTCAGACTGTACCATACCCATGTGTTTTCACTGCTGTGGTAATCTGGCGTGTTTCTAAAACAGAAACTTTTTACATCTGACGCCCTTCCTGAACCAGCAGGTGTTGCTGAGTCTTATATTTTCTTCATACAGTGTTGACTCCTAAATGAAAGTGATGCGGCTGCCTCTTATGTTTGCACTCCAACGCTAATATCCCGAACAAACTTATACGCACGTTAAAATGTTTTTCAAGTCACTAACTAACTATTGGCGTTACAGTCAGATGCTTGCTAATTTTGGAGCGCTGTGTATCTGTTTTGTCACTATATATGTGTGTGTATTCAGATGCTGCGTGATCGGTTCAAAGAGTTTGCACGAGACACGGAGTCGATTGGTCAGGAGCGAGTTGCAGTGGTCAATGAGGTTTGTGACCGACTGATCAGCAGCGGTCACTCTGATGCGGCTGTCATTGCTGAGTGGAAGGATACAATCAATGAACTGTGGGCCGATCTTCTGGAAATGATTGACACTCGGACCCAGATGTTGGCGGCGTCGTACGAACTCTTCAAGTTCTACAATGACTGCAAAGAGCTCCTGGAGCGCATTCGTGTACGTATGTTTTAAGTCTTGCTTTTTATAATTTTTACGCTACATGCTAAGCTTAGCAGCACAGTTGTAATCGGTCCTGTGTGTGGGTTTGTTTGTGTGTGTGTTTGTGTGTTTGTGGGTCTGTTACCATGATAACTCCAAATTGTATGCATTGATCCTCACCAAACTGGGTTTGTAGGTAAAGATAGCTGATTAAATTTTTGCCGTCCTTTGCCCCAGGAAGGGGGTCTGCGACGGGGTGAAAATTTTTGGCTCTGCCAGCGCGCAATGTTTGCGTCTCTCTGAGCACTTTTTTAAATTTAAATTGACTTATGCTTATTGGTGTAACCAACATATTATGTTGTCAGTCGGTGCTTTGACACAGTTGGGTGACAGGAAGGGCATCCGTCCTGTAAAAACACTGAATGTTGGTGTGCTGGTGGTGATGATTTGACTGGAGCTAGGTGCAGATGATTTGCACGTCTTAGAGATAAGCTGTTACCACTGTTAATCTCATCGTGTCTTGCTGCAGCACAGTCCAGACTGGTTCGACATTCTGGTACCAGCTTATATCCAAATTGTCCTGGAAAACTAAAAATGGTAAAATTGAGTGTAGGCCAGTAAGGGTCCGGAGCCTGTCCCTGTCTCTGGGCAGTCGGCCCACTCGTGACCAAAGCCATAAACTGGGTAAAAGGTAAAGGTAAAGGAAGCGGATTTATATAGCGCCTTTATTGAAGTACCTTACACTCAAGGCGCTCAGGTACGGATCACACAGTGTTACCTGCAAATTACACGGTACCTGCCTCGGTGTTACTTTCTGCCAAGCCAGCATTTACCTGTCCAGCTGCTGAGTATCACAGCCAGTTGACTAGTAGCAGTTCTACTGCTTGATGACATGTGTGTGAAGAACGTGCCGGGGTTGCAGTGAGAGTGCAGTGGCTAGGGTTTGAACCACGACCTGTGGATGACCCAGCAGTCTGACCTCTACTTCACTGAGCTGCACTGGAATACTGTACAGGCTGCTAAATGAGCATGTGTACACTGTGCATGTGTCGATCAAATAAATGACAAGATTGCTTACAGTTGAAGGGCTCCGTGAAAGAACCGAATATATTGATATATTTCTTTTTTCCGCCAATCACTCAGTCGTGTTCTGTTTCTGATGTTCTGTTTACTGGTGGAAGGGGAGTGTCAGATTTTAGTGTTTTAAATTATATTATTAGTTAAATTCGGTTAATATACTAAACGAATGTCTACGTATTCTAATTGACTGCAGCCAGCTCTCTAAAACCTATTACAACATGTTGTTCGGTTCTTTCACCCGAGATCATCATGCACGACGACGCATATATCGGCGGACGTTCGGAGAATAACATTAAATGCGTCGTGCATGACGATCTCGGGTGAAAGAACCGAACAACTCAGTATATTCTTCCGCATCACTGGCTTTACGAGTGATTGTCTCAGTTTCATAGATGTGGAACTGATTCGGTTCTTTCACGGAGCCCTTCAGTTGTATCCAAGTCAAACGGTCGTTCAGTGAGATAAGTTTGATTGTAGGACAAAGAAGTATTGATACCGGATGAAGTGGGAAAGGACCCTCAAACTACTGCAGCACTGCAGAGGCGTCATGTGGCATACGAACATGAACTTGTTGCCCTCGGTGCACAGGTAATGTGATTGGTTCTGTTAATTATTTTTTTGTGTTCTTCTGTCACATTTTCGCTTAACGAACGGCAGTGAATTTGCCGATGATAAAAACATAACTTTTGCCTTCGGTGCTTTGACACTGTTCATTGGGCAGCAGGAAGGGCATCTGGCCTGTGAAAAGTGGTGTTTGTGTGCTGGTGGTGGCGATCTGATGGGAGATAGGTGCAAGTCAATCAGTCGATGAGAAATTTCTTTAAGTGGCCTGAGTAATCGTCATTATGATTTGCATATGTTCCACTTGTCACCACCACCACAGATACAGCGACCTGTGTCACGCACCACACGTCTAACATCTTCGGCGACGATGCTTCGCAGCTGCAGGGCCACGGCTATGGAACTCGCTGCCAATAAATGTAAGACAGTGTCGAAGTCTGTAACAATTCAAGCGTTTATTAAAGACATTTTTGTTTAGTGCGTGAGGCCACGGCGCCTTGTGATATTTTACTTAAAGTGTGCCGCATATAAATCCACTTACTTA
>Ga0049107_10000542_pt1 | contig 11610 bp, 11 predicted proteins | sample WorMetilPIANOSA1_FD_61187 | JGI IMG/M metagenome (GOLD analysis project Ga0049107, IMG submission 61187) | Marine gutless worms symbiont microbial communities from Max Planck institute for Marine Microbiology, Germany - Olavius ilvae PIANOSA.1 | ecosystem: Host-associated > Annelida > Digestive...
CGTTACCGAGCGTCACGTCGCGCCACCTAGCGAATTACAATGACACACATGTACTTTTCGGCACGCGCTGAGGGCCGCATATCGTACGGCCATCTCGGCCGCACAAATTCTTGTTTCACCGCAAGTTTGGCCGCCTAAACGTCCGGTCCGTCGATTTGCCTACAAAATTTGGAGCTGCATGCTGGAGCGCGTGTGCAAGAAGCCATGCAATACGTGACGTGGCTCAGCTGAAGCAGCAACTGGTGGAGGCCTGTGGTGACAGTCCACAAAACAACAGAGTAAACAGATCAGTGGAGAAAGCGACTCCGAGCCTATGTAAAAGCTAAAAGACACCTCAGGATAGGTGTGACTGAATTCTAGAAACACGTCCGTCCTCCACTTGTCTTACCATGCCGATTTCGGTCGCTGAAGGTCAAATCCGTATGGGCGTCAAATTCAATGGGGGTCCCAAAAATATTGGGGCACTGGACCCCTTGCTCCCTTCAGATGGGTGCGTGTCTGACCCATGTAAACGCGCTCATTCCCCCAATGTGTTATCACGCTGAATTTGGTTGCTGTAGGTCAAACCATATGGGCGTCATTTAGGACCCCAAGAATATTGGGGGTGCTGGGCCCCCGCTCCCTTAGGATGGGAGGCGTGTCTGAGCCACCAGAATCATGCCCCTTTCCACAAGTGTTATCACGGCAAATTTGGTTCAGGTCAAACGATTGGTGGGCTGGCTGCGCCCCCCCCCCCCTCTAGAAAAGGTTGACTTTTCGAGTACGGCCTTTCAGGTCACTCAAAGTCATTGGAAATGACACAGATCGATCGGCCACCTATGACTTCCTATTAGTGTTTCATAGTAACTATGGGCCTATCTCGTATCCAGATGATTGACTCGCACCCTGCGTTTTGCCGTCACTTAAAAACCTATCTGTTCACTGTTCCTGACTGACTTAACTGCAGTTGTATTACTATATTGTATTACTATTGTATTTTATTTCATTTTACTTTTATTTCATTTTAACAGCATTTTGTAAGGCGTTGCTGAGCACCGGTTGAGGGACGCCCTAGCAAGTTTGTGGTGATTATGATGATGATATGATATATAACTACTGGAGGGGATCTAGGAATCAGTGTGGGTGTGGAGGAAACATGTATGTATGATGGGTGTTCAGGTGTAGGTGATGGTACTGGAAAACCGAAGTTTCCAGTATGGCAATATTCAATGAAAAAAAAGCTCTAAGAGAGATGCAAACACTGCGCGCTGGCTGTAGTAAGGCGGAGCCAAAAATTTTCGCCCCGCCGCAGACCCCCTTCTCGGAGGCGCGGGACGGCTAACATTTAATCAGCTGGAGATGGTCACTACCTTTACCTACAAACCCAGTTGGTGAGGATCGATGCACGCAATTTCGAGTTATCGTGGTAACAGGCCCACCCACACACCCACCCACAAACACACACACCCAGCCACAAACAGAAAGGCCGAGTACAATACACTGCGCCGCAGCTGGCGCGCAGTGTAATCACCCAGCCCAGCTTTGCAACAATAACGAAGTAATGTTTACCGGCAGGATTGCCGCAAAGCGGCAAACTGCCGGTATTAAATTTCTCTCACAGGTCGAAAATCAACATTTTCGCCCCGCAGGGGCGACTCGCTGCACCGATTCATGTGAAATTTGGCGTAGTCGAAGGGCACGTGGGTCCGCTTGGTCGTGCAAAATTTCACGCCAATCAGTGAACGGAAGCCCACACGAACGCGGCCCCCAAAATGGCAAAATTTTTCACTTTTTGGTAAAGAGTCGCCCCGCAGAGGCGAACCCTTTGACCGATATCTACAGCTGTTATGGGCTTTTATACGCTCAACTACCCTGCATTAGTGTTTTACATTTGAGATGATTCGCCTAACTGGTTACGGAGTTATTGTTGAGAAACCGCACGTCAGTCATTTACCCCGAAATTTTCTTGTAGGAAAAACTTTGCGCTGGATCGAAAAATGATTTCCACCTTTTTAATGGTCTCGACGTCCTCTATCACCGTGCAAAGTTTGGGGAAGATCGTACTACGCGCGCCGGCTGTAGCTGTAGGTGCGTCAGCGTCAGCCGGTATTTAAATTTACTCGCAGGTCGACATCAGCATTTTCGCCCCGCAGGGGGGACTCGTTGCACCGATTCACGTGAAATTTGGCACAGCCGAGGGGCACGTGGGAACAACAACACTGGAACAAGCTTTGTCTGTAATCCAGTGCCTCAAACGAAGAGCGCGCCGGACACGGAGCGTGACAGAGAAAAAACAAATACCACATTTTCGCACCTACAGCCGGCGCGCGTAAGTACGATTTTCCACAAACTTAGTACAGTGATAGAGGATGTCCAGGCCATTAAAAAGGAGACAATCATTTTTCGATCCAACACGTAGTACAGGATGCACGGAAATTTTCGGCGTAAATAACCGACGCTCGGTTTCTCAGAAATAACTCCGTAACATGTGAAGCGAATCGCGTCAAATATGAAACACTAAAGCAGGATAGTGGGCCGTATAAAAGCACCTTTATAACAATTGTGGAAATCGGCCAAAGGGTTCGTCTCCGCGGGGCGACTCTTTACCAAAAAGTGGAATTTTTTGCCATTTTGGGGGTCGCGTTCCCACCCCGGGTACCGATTGGCGTGAATTTTTGGTCGGTCAAGCAGACCCACGTGCCCCTCGGCTATACCAAATTTCACGTGAATCGGTGCAACGAATGGTCCCTGCGGGGCGAAAATGCTGTAAGTAAATTTCAACACGCACCATGCACCATCCACCCTACTGCCAGAAATTCTGTGTATAGACGAGGTTCCGGTTCCGGTCAGTCGTCATTGTCAGTTTAGTCTGGATCCACGCCATGCAGCTCTGGACACCGAATCCAGTTCAGATGCAGTCTCTACCGACATTACAGCAACCGTCCCATCACCTACACCGGTTACACCCCTAGGCTAGGGGGCATTAAGCGATGATGCGCGTCTGACGTCTCTCTGACGTCTGTCTGTCGCGTACATCGGGCCTAAGTCGAGAAGAGAGAGGCCTAAGAAGACTAAAATTGACACAGATGTAGCCCACGTCACAGGCGACTCGGACACCACTTTCAAGGTCTAAAGCTCTAAGGTCAACTTGCAGGGGGCTGGGGCACATTGTGGCGCCTCCCGCACAGCTTGTTCACATTCTGGTATGGGTATCATTCTACTTTTTGAGCCCGACCGCTGTTACAAAATTCCAAGGGTAATCCCTCAGCGGGAGCGTTAATTAAGCTTATACGGAGGGGTGGGAAAATTTTGCAAATATCGCTTTTTATCTCAAAAATAACTCCGTAACATATTACATGTGAAGCGAATCGCGTCAAATGTGAAACACTAATGCAGGATAGTGGGCCGTATAAAAGCACCTAACAATAGTAGAAATCGACCAAAAGTTCGCCCCTGCTGGGCGACTCTTTGCCAAAAAGTGGAAATTTTTGCAATTTGGGGGCCGCGTTCCCACCTCCGGGTACCGATTGGCGTGAAATTTTGGTTGGGCAAGCGGACCCACGTGCTCCTCGGCTGTGCCAAATTTCACGTGAATCGGTGCAACGAGTCGCCACTGCGGGGCGAAAATGCTGATTTTCGACCTGTGAGTAAATTTAAATATGGTAACGGCTGACGCCGCTTCGCGGCGTCCTACCGGTAATAAATAAATAGCACAGTACTATATTTTGTTGATTTTTGTCGCGCTGTGATATTTTTGTTGACAGTCGAAGTTCATTCACTCTCTCATTAAATTTTTCTGCTTGGCAGTTATGCGTATGTCTAATATATGTATAGTGTAATTTTGATACGTTCAATTCGGCGTGAATCGTTAATACTATGTACGAACGATGCTGCGGGTGCTTTGGTGCTTTGATTAGAAAATTTGGACTGAGAAAACAATATCCGCTTCTATAGATTTGCCAGTACAGGCCGTCTCAGTTTAGGTCGCCTATTAAAGCCACACTCACGCGATGATTAGACTTTCAGCATGGATTAACGGCCCGATAGTGGCGGCCACCCACGGCGTTCCTGCGAGCAACAGCAGTCGAAGGTTTAGTCGGTCCGAGACGGACGCAGCGTCGAACGCAGTCGAGATAACGGGCGTCGACGGCTGCCGACAGCGGGCCGCTTTTCATTCGGGACGCATGAGAGGTCAGAATCACGGCCGTCACGCTCTGGCAAGCACACGATCCCATCCGCACCGAGCGCCGCTGGGTCGGCCGTCGCCTTCGACGCGCCCCGTCGACCGGACGAGGGGACGGGACGTCGGGCGCGGGGCTATGGGCGTGCCCCGGCCGACCCCGGCCAGGCGGCCGGCTGCCGCGGTCGTATAACATGGCAACACGCGGCGGCGGCGGCGGCTCGGCTGAACGCTGAACGAACGAGCCCTATTAATGCGCAGACTCCCAGAAGAGCAACACGTCGACGGCGCGCCGGAAGCCAATCGGCGCATTCGTATTCTGCTCTGACTTCGCTAATGCGGATGAGATCTGCATTGCGGTACGATGCACGGCGCGGCTGGCGGGAGGTCTGCCACGCTACCGACTGACTGCCAGTCGAGCGCCGTAATAGCAGTAACGTAGCACGCCGAACGTTGGCAACAACCGTTTGCTTTGTTGCTCACAGCTGAAATCCCAGTAAATCCTCGCGAGATTTAAAGACTGACCGCAGCAGCTGGTCGCATACGTATGAAGTGATTTGTTTCAATAATGTACAGCTTATGAGAGCAAATGACTGTTAATGTCAAACATTAACATTATGTAATATTTGTCAATAATTGAATGTAGCTGAAAGCAGCTACTCTTCTGCCCTATCAGAATCCACGCATTTAATACTCAGTCTGTTTTCTACAATCACAACAATCACAACAACGGCAACGACTATGACTATTAATTCTTGTACCAGTGCAGTATGATTTTCTAGCGGATTATCTGTAACCAAACTAAACTGGATTACTATAAGAATACTTGCAGAAGAGAAACACATTTGTAAACGTAACACAGAATTTATTTGACAAGTATATTATACATAAATAATATTTCACCTCATTGAGTATTTTTATACAAATAGTTTTATACTTCTTCTTTAAAAAATCAACTACTGTTGCATAAACAGCAGCCTTCGAACCACTAACGACGCTGAATGCAGAATCGCTGCATTTTTGTATAAAAAAGACGACGACTGCAGGCAAGCCAGCAAGCAATCGTCGATGGTCAGTGGTGGCCTCGTGCTGTTCAGTTCTACGTCGTTCGGCGATCAACACGGTGGCCTGAGGCGACGGCAGCGTTGATCGAACCGGCCGCACGCCGCGCTGACGCAGTCTGTTCAGCGTCCGTCCGTCCCGGGCAACAGCCAGACACCGTCCGTCCGCACTTCGCGGCTAGCGAACTAACGGACATAAAGGGAATCCGGCCGGAGATGATTGTCGAAATCCAATTAGGAACAATCGAACAAGCCGACCGTGCTGGCCGCCGACCGCCGCACGGCACGTCCGATGAGGAAGGTACCGTCGGTCGGTCGGTCCATCGCCGCGGCCCCGGCGGGCTCGACGTGACCTTCGACACCGCGCGGATAAAGCCGAACCGCGGCGAGCCCGCGTAATGAACGAAAATGGGCGCCCGGTACAGATATTCTATTATTACCGTGTCAATCACCGGTTTAGCATCTTTCCTGCAACGCGCGTGGTCCAATTCGACGACGGTTTTTGTCGGCGAGCGGCGGCAGGAAGGTTAGGAGGACGCTGAACGGTCGGTGAGGGATAGAAAGTACAACGGAACGCATCAGCAGCGGCAGCAGCAGCAGCAGCAGCCAAGCGAGCTGTTGAGGGCAGGACCGACCGACAGACAGGCGGACAACCGGACTCGGCGACGGATGAACGAGGGTCGAAATGCGATTTATCGTGATTCGACGCTGCTCGGCAGCGGCCTCGCGGTAAAATTGTTGCTCGTTCATTCGCGCGATGATTTGCGCAAGTCGAATTTCGTCGTCGCGGCACACAAAGGAGTCGGACAGGCGGCTGTAGAGTCGGCGTCTGCCGCCGTCTGAGCGGATTTTCTGTTCGGCCCGCAGTTTATCTTTATGAGCGTCCAACACGCGGCTCTATCCGTTTATCTGCCCGCCGCATTTGATCAGTTTTTAATCAATTCGGTGCCAAAATTCCATCTTGATTGCTCGTCGTCGGCGCATTCGAACGGTCTGGAGACGGTCGCCACCAGTCGCAAATTACTTTTTGGTATTCTTGATCATCCGTTTGCTTTCCGACGTCATCCTCACAACCGGCCAAGCGTTATTCTTTGCACAAGATCGATTTGTCATCCCGTGCAGCGAACGACCGAGACGCCGTTTATGCGTTGGTTACAATTACGATTCGACTGCGATTCGACCGCCGTTCGACTACCGTTCGACTGCTGATCTTGTCACGTAACACATCAATGGGGCGGCTAGGCTAGCCGGTCAGCGGCCACTGATGTGTTACGCCACGAACGAACACGAGAAATTAATAATAACAATAATAATAATAATAATAATAATAATGTGTTTTTCCAAACCCCTCGGGATCCTTGATACCGAGGATAAAAAATAATAATAATAATCTCTCTGGCGGCTATGGGTCAGCACACTCGACCACAAGTTGATGTCACTGGAGTCTTCTCGGTTTTGCGACAGTTCAGTGAGTTCTGGTAGTTGGTGTCGTGTTACTTTCTGTATGTATAGTTGTATGTCATTAGTACGAGGACGTCCACGTCGAGTCTTGCCGTGCGAGGCTCATAACGTGTGCAGAGTGCTCGGTCTGAACGTAGTAAATGTCAAAGGAAACGTAGTTGACGGGAACGCGGCGTGTATATTAGATCGTGCCTGGATACAGAGGCTATGATTGTACTATTTCGAACTCTGTCCATTCTTTTCACGCTTGTCATGACCTGTCGTGTCATTTCGGCATTTATAGGCCAAGTTTCAAATCCCGTACGACATGATGGCCACAACTATCGAAAAGTCTGAGCTTAGTTGCGATGCTGAGTGTTTTGGAGCGTCTCCAGAACACGGTCCATGCCAGGCCACGTCGTCGTTTAAGATCTTCAACGAGAGAGGCTATCATGGAGCCCAAGTATCGACAATCGCTCAATGGCTCTATTTGTTGATCCCCAACGACAAGTGTGTTTGAGTTGGAGTTAATGAAGAAGACTTTAGTTTTCTAAAAGTTGACGTTGAGTCCCACTGATGCAGTTTCTTTTAAGCAAGTGACGTGTCTGACATGCTGACTCACTGTTCTCATCTAGCAACACAATGTCATCTGCAAAGTCGAGATATGCAAGGATTTTATCTGGATGCGTTTGGACACCATAGTTTCCGGATTCTGTTTGTCAGTCAAGGACAATGATGAAGAGAAATGGGGCCAAAGTGTCGCCTTGAAGTACACCTTTGGTGTCATCAAAGGCTTTGCTGGTCTTCCCATTAATCTTTATTTTGCTCGCTTTATTTTGCTGTTGTTATACAGTGTCATTATAGCTGACGTAATTGTCGGTAGTATCACGTAAGTGACGTAAGATCTGGGACATCTTGTTTCCGTCAACAGAATCAAAAGCCTTTTTGAAATTCACAAATGTGCTGACAAGTGGGAGCTGTTTCTTGTAGAAACCTTCAATTACTCGACGAAGAGTGTGGATTTGTTCAATGCAACTGCGTATACTCGCCTGAAGCCCGACTGCTCGGGACGAAGCATCGCATTTACAGGATCATAAATTCCGTGTTGAGGAGCATACGATTGTAAATCTTTCCTGCTACGCACATGAGTGTTATGCCTCGAAAGTCGTCCATGTGTTTTGCATATGCTTCCTTGGGGGCCGGTATAGGTATAATGACATTAGTCGTCCATTGCTATGGCGGTGGGTGGCCGTTCAGCACACGGTTGCGGATCGAAAGAATTTGATTCTGAAGGTCTTGACTGCTGCATCTTAAGGTCTCTGCTCTTAGTGCTGCATCAGTGCCAGGTGATTTACCGAGTTCACACTGTCTAAGTGCTGTGTTGAATTCATCTTCATTGAAGTCGTCTATCGGTATATCCAAGTCGTTAGCGGCTGGCGGGATTGATGTGTCTCGTTCAAAAGGTCACATAAATAATATCCTGCCCATTCGTTTAGGTTTTCTTCGGCACTGGTCGGTCCATCTCCATTGCGATTCCGGATTGTTGCTGCGTTGTTACGTTTCTCTTTGCCACTCAGTTTGTTAACTCTGGCATAAAGCTCTCGATGGTCATTTCCCTGGGAAATCGACGAACTTTTACTTGTTCGACGTCTTATAGGCTACTTTACTTGCGAGTTACTGTCTTTTTGCGATGTTGTGGTCGCATAACAGTGACAGACGACAAGGTCCGGATGTAACGTAATGCGATGTTTTGCCGTTTTGAGTAAAATGAGTTTTACAAGAAATTATTACGTACTGACAGATACATCCACCCCATCCGAAAACATTAATCAAAATTCGTCCACAACTTTTTGAATTATCCTGTCAACAGGCAAACACAAAAAGGCAAAAATATAACTTCTTTGGCCGAGATAACAATCGCACATGTACTTGTTGCGATGGCACTCGACAGATGCATGATACAGATTCGTCGCCAACTGCTATGGGTTTAGTTTTTAAGCTCTGCTGAGCAGCAAGCAATCTTCGGCTGCTGGCGCCTGTTCCGCGGATAACAATGGCTGCTACAACGTGTCGTAGGCGGCGTCAGCATTTCGCCTCCGTCGCGCTGCGTCGCCGCTCACGCCTCACGCAAGCGGAGCTCAATTAGATTTATTGCGTAATCCTCTTAGAGCGCGCCAGCGTATGACAGCTCGCAAAACGACGGCCACCGACGCACTCTGGCCACAATTCATCACAACCGCCGCGGCGGCAAACGATGCCGGACGAACGGCAACTCGGTCGGGTCGTGTCGATCGGCTGCCGCGCGGCACCTCGCTGCCGGCCGAAGTGCCGGCGACCGCCAGGTTCTGAACGGTGAGCATTACCATCAAAACCTCGTCGATCACGACGACGGAAACCAGGTCGACTGTTCTTGGCGAAGAGACGGCCGGCACGCGTCGACGCACTGACACTACATTAGTTAGGGTGTAAAGCGCGCTCGCGCAGTCAGCGTCTCGTGCGTCGAGCTAGCGATTCGGGGCGGAACCGAGGCAGTCGCGCCGGCGTCGATGCCATTTGCAAATCGCCAACTGTTGACCCGCAGCGGCGGAGGAGTTGAGACTGGGAGTGGACGCCGTAACGGGATAGTAGCTCCAGTACTGGCGGAAAACAGCGCGTAACATGCTGCACATTTCGTCTTCCGCGAAGCAAATCCTGCTAACGTCCACTAAATAACTTCTCACCTATATAAGCTTATGTTGTTTGCATTTATTATTATGCCTCCGCCCCCTAGGCGGGGGCATTAAGCGATGATGCTGTCTAACGTCTGACGTCTGTCTCTGACGACGTCTGTCGCGTACATCGGGTCTAAGTCGAGAACAGAGAGCCCTAGGAAGACTAAAATTAGCACAGAGGTAGCCCACGTCACACTTGACTCGGACACCACTTTCAAGGTCAAAAGGTCAAAGGTCAAAGGTCAAGGTCACAGGGGGTGGGGCATATTGTGGCGGCCTCCCGCACAACTTGTTATTATTATTATTATTATTATTATTATTCTTTATTACGCCAAATGGCAGCACATGTATATCATATACAGTAATGTAAGAGGATATATGAACTATAAGAAAACAATAAACCTGCAAAAAATGAAATTGACAAAAAAATGACAGATGTGCGAGAGATATGTATTTTAATAGTTTCATACGCCAACGTGCTGCATCAACTATTCGCATATGAGATCAGATCATTAAAACATTCTCGTATGGAACGTAGCAGTAGTTTCCCACGGCCAGTACGTTCCCACGCCCGCCGCTGCAGCTGCCTGACGCGTTAACACGGCGGTGAGTAAAGTGGCCTGGTGACCTTGACCTTTGACGTTTTGACCTTGAAAGTGATGTCAGAGTTACGTGTGACGTGGGCTACCTCTGTGACAATTTTAGTCTTACTAGGCCTCTGTGTTCTCGACTTAGTCCCGATGTACGCGACAGACAGACAGACAGACAGACAGACAAACGTCTGACGTCAGACAGACGTCAGACAGACAGATATCAGACAGCATCATCGCTTTATGTCCCCGCCTATTAGGGGCGGTGGTATAATAATGGCCTTAAGGCCTAAGTTTAGTAATGTTGTGTAGGCTAACTAAAACCACCCAACCATATTGTGGGATTATTTATCGTCAAAAATGCTACAACGACGCAAGATCATTATTTACGGCCTATAAATTGGCTGCGAGGCGTCTAGGCGACTCGGCATAGCGTGAAGCCAGCTTAATGCGCAGCGCGTCTCAACGTTGCGGTCGTAATTAACAAATGGCGTCGCGGCCCGCCAGCGCCACGTGATAATGACAATTCTGAATTATAGTTTCAGATAACGGTGCCGCGACCGCGCATACACCGAGGAGAATGATTTTCGGCGAGTTATTACAGACCGGATTAGCCTCAGAAGACGTCGCAACGCGCTGTCAATTTATCGCCCGTTAAAGACTTGTCGCATTAGCGCGCCGTCACGACAGTCGGTAAGAGTGCTCCTACGCCGGCGACGCCCGCACGAGACGGAAGCGACTATTACGAAGACGAATTACTTGTGCGACTTAATCCGCCGATGATCTGCATACATGTAGACAAAAACGGGCGTGCAACTTACGGTCGAGTCAAGAGGCCACAAGTAAATCTAACAGCTGATCCCGGTTAGTGACCGCTAATCCGTCTACCATCGGGCTTCGTAAACGGCTTGCGGTGTATACAGGGCGTGCCGGCGCGTTGGCAGTCCGGTTTAGATCGGGTGTGTGGGTGTGCATGCGCTGTGGGTGGTCAATCGTTAGCCGCTCATCTACGGCAAAACTTATTCACGACGCGACATCGGAGCGACGCGCGAAGTTAATCTTTTCTGTCGGTGACGCGTGCGCCGTGCGCCGCCGGTCAAAATAATAAATCGAAAAAGTTGTTTATCGTTCCAGGAACGCAACGACGGCGACCGGATCGAACGGTGCGATGCGGATATGGCCCGGCCGGTCGTTGGACGGACGGACGGTCGGTCGATTATAAGGTTCATCAACCGAACGAGCCGCGGAGACAGAACTGACGCGACGTTGACGAAGCTGCGTCATCAGCGATTCACAACGCGAACGCAGCGACTGAACGGTCGTACGTAAGACGGTCCCATCTCTATCCAGCTGTATCCACCGAGACGACCGCGGCCATTATTCAACAAGCAGTCATCGGCGGATTCACCCTGCACCTATAGTTCCTCGTTAAAAAGCAGTAACGTTTATCAACTTTTAGTTTCCTCATAAAACTGCTCTATTTATAATCGCCTCCAACGGTAGACTAATAAATGTATACCATAAATACCGAATGGTGCCTGCATTATATTTCAGTTTTTGGCATTCATTATTTCAGTTTCTCTCTCTCTCTCTCTCTCTCTCTCTCTCTCTCTCTCTCTCTCTCTCTCTCTCTCTCTTTCTTTCTTTCT
>Ga0049107_10000543_pt1 | contig 11598 bp, 13 predicted proteins | sample WorMetilPIANOSA1_FD_61187 | JGI IMG/M metagenome (GOLD analysis project Ga0049107, IMG submission 61187) | Marine gutless worms symbiont microbial communities from Max Planck institute for Marine Microbiology, Germany - Olavius ilvae PIANOSA.1 | ecosystem: Host-associated > Annelida > Digestive...
TGTGTGGGGTTAAGCTGAATGAGAGGAAGAAAAGTGAAGAACTCAGAGAACTCTTAGGATTGGAACCAGTCAGTTTGATGATCAAAAAGAGTAGGTTGAGAAGGTTTGGACATGTTGAACGAAAAGATAATAACTGGGTCAAACGTTGCTTAACGTGGGAAGTTGAAGGAATTAGACAGAGGATGCCCGAAAAAGACCTGGTGGGATTATGTTAAGAATGACATGGAAAGTTTAGGCCTGTCCCAAAAGGATGCACAGTCCAGGAATAAATGGAGAAAGAGAATTAAGGGGGCAACCGGCTAACCCAGGTTCACCTGGAAAAATGGCCGTTAAAACGGAGTGTGTGTGTGTTGGTGTTTAATGGCACTTACAGCACAAATATTGTGCCATAGGCATATGAAATATATATTGTGTAGGGTCGGGGGAGAACACATAGCAACATAGACAAACCAAACAAAAGAAAAATACACACAAACACTCTCTTCCACCTGGGCTTTGTGGATATAATCTCCTCACCTCATGAAGGTGTTATAAGAGAGGTCTTTCTATAGTCAAGCACTCGGCAAGTACTGACAACTAAACCAAAACAACTAACACACAAGAACATATAGTAGAATACAATCACACAAAAAGAAACCCTACTAAGAGATGATACACAATGAATACACACAAGAAAATCCTAGGAAAAGTCAACAGGACAGAGAGAAGATCACAGTCCTTGGATCTGCTAACCCAAGGAGATCTCCCAACAGTGCACTCCTGCTAAACGCACAGAAGCAGTGCACTGCCAGAGGGTTCTCTTGGAGGTCTTCCATCCCTGTCTCTGACCACTAAAGGCTCCTGGGGGAGGGTTGCCAAGCTTCTCGTCAGCTCTCTGACGCCAGTACCCCCAGGTGACAGAGTCAGAAATTGAAATAAGTTATTACATCATTGAACAACTGGTGAAAGCAGCACTGCACACATACAAACAGACATGCACAGAGACACGACTAGACAAACTGTTAAATAACTCCTGGTCACAACTGTCTACAGGTAATCCGCTGCAGCAGAGCACTGAGAATGTTGCCTGGCAGTGGTTTCTGATGACGCTGGACAAGGTCATCCACAGCCTCATAAACCTGAAATAGTCACAGATGACATGGCACTGTTCGATACCTAAATTGCAGTGATAGATGTTTACCGCTGGTTGGGACATTTGACAACAATCCACTCCTATTTAAGTGATGTTTGCCACTGCTTGGGACATTTGACAACAATCCACTGACATTCAGTCGGTGGATCGTTGCCAAATGGCCCAACTAGCGGCAAACATCTATCAGCGAAACAGGTCACAACAAACTGGTGACAATGAGAGAAATCTAGAACTAATATGGTCAGAAATAAACAGCACCAGAAAGACACTCACTGCCATTTAACAGTTCGGTATAATTGGCCTCTGTTTCCAGAGATAACTTATTCTAGGGAAGGCCGGGTCCCTAGTCATTTAGAGACAACGGTAGTTCAATTGTTGATGATGTGATGATGATGACAATAAGATTCTGCTAAATTTTGTCAGTTTCTACCAATTTATTCAACAGTTTTACGACAATAACCTAGGGGACTGATGATTATGAAACATTGTGTACATTTACAACTGCATCATTCACTACTGAAAAAAAACAGAAAGTAAACCTTTAATGCCAGCTGTTCAGATGTTATTGCTGGATCGAACGGAATAGGATCACCAATGTAAGTTCTAAACAATGTAAAACATTATTTCCTTATCCAATATAATACAAGTTATGATTCATGCAAAAATAATTAACTGATACACCGTGTCACAAAAAAACCTGGACCCCTGAGATATTCTGGCATAACTTAATCAACACTTTTCAATATCGATAATACTTCGCACACTTGGTATAGAGAATCTGTATTTAGTTCCATATTAAATTAAGTCTGTGTTCATAGCCGGGAACCAGCTGAAACCATAACCACAGCAACAGCTAATAGCTAACAGCTATTATTGACTGAGACAGTAGTCATTTAAAACAGTGTGTCTGTTCAAACAATGCATGGTATCACAAATCACAGCATCAAAGTGCTGTCCTTTAGTCTTGACCCAGGCCAGGAGTCTCATCTTTCACCTTGTTGACAGTGATCTGTTTGAAGTCAGTCCAGACCTCCATCAGTCGCTGTTTCAGCTGAGATACATCAAGTATTGGCTTCTTGTACATGCACTCCTGCATGCTGACAAGAATCTCTCGCTGGTACTAGAATTTCTCCATGCTGGATTTCATTGGAGTCAAGGATGATGGAAGTGGTGGTGACAACTGGAGCTATAAGACGTGCAAAGCTCCAGTCAAATGAGTCACCACGAACAAACCAACATGCAACTTTTTTCCAGGCCAGATATCCTTTGTTTTGCCCAACCAATAGTGTCAAAGCACTGAAGGAAAACCGTGATCAACAGAAATGTGTGACACAAAAACAGAACAGAAGACGTACATCATTTTCACTGGAAATCCTCCGTAGATTGGAATGAGCGGTAGTCTTGTTTTCTCATACAACCACCTCAACCACGCTATCAAACATAACACCACATATCACTGCTTAAGACAGTAAACAGACCCGTGTTTAACAAGACAATCCAAATTGCTTGTAAATCAGAATTTTAAACCAGTCTAAAACACAATAAACTGGCTCTGTCACAGTAAAGGCAATGCACATTCATAACCTGGATCATGTACAGTCACATATATACTGTCCAAAAGCAAAAAATAATAATCAAAGACGACATCTAACATGTAGTACTGGTCCATGCCTTTGTCACATCATGTGTGGATTACTGCAACTCCATCCTGGCCTTTGCTTTAAAGACGATCACGGATCAGTTGCAGTGGGTACTGAATGCTGCAGCATGCTTGATCTCCAACACTGGCAAATATGAACGTGGACTGTCACAGCTGCTTCACAACGACCTGCACTGGCTGGATGAACTCCAGCAAGTACAGTACAAGCTGGTAGTGACCGTTCATCGTTGTCTCTGGCACCAAGCGCCAGCATACCTCGCCGACCATTGTGTTCTCGTCTCCGACGTCGTTGGTCACCATCACCTGCATCTGTGATTAGCCGCTCATCAGCTGACTGTACCACGAGTCCATCGCATCACCTTTGGCACTCGTGCCCTCACTACTGCTGGTCACTCAGTTTGGAATTCACTGCCCGACTATCTGCATCATCCAACTGTGGGGCCAGAGCAGTTTCAGCGTGACCTGAAAACGCATTTGTTTGGTTTCTGTGCAGTGCATTAGAGGTGTATTTCACATATCTGAGCTACACAAATGTACAATTACTTACTTACTAACTTACTTACTTACTCTCATGTGGATCTAGTGATGCATGTCAGACTATGGTTTTTCATCCAAATTACTTCCACACGTCTTCTTTGTCTCATAAGCTACTCACCCAGAAAACTTAAATCTGTGCACATTTTCTGTTTTCATGACTTTCTGGCTCCAAAATCTGGCCAGCTAAGTCTCCGTTTTCCCTGTCTCATCAGCTATTGAGCCAGAAAATTTCACCAAAATTCATGGACATCTTTTCAAGTTATTGTGCATGTTCACAAATAAACAAGCAACCCAACTCGACCACGTGACTATGCTACATGTTGAAGGCAATGGCTGCCAGTAAACAGTATGTCACGTACATCGGCCAAAGCTGAGAGCTCGGAATGCTTCTCGGCAGTTCTGTGTAAACACTGGAATGACCGGCTGCAATGTACCACAAACACACTTTGACTGAGTCCATAGCTAAATCACTTAGGAAATGGTAATGACAATAACAGTAGTATGTTGTGTCTGGATGGTAATGACGTACAAATTAATGAAACTAAACAAAAATTACCATATCCTTATTTAATTATGACATTGTACACGTAGTACAATACAAAAAAAGCAATAAAAAGAAAGCAAAAAAGCAACAAAACAGTTAACTGGTGGCTAAGTAGCTTACAATACAACTAATTTCACTTCTATTTAACAGTTAAATATCCATAGCGACCAACATTACCTAAAAAAATAATGATTCACGCAGACACTGAGCCGTACAAATGAGCTGATCATCTCTATCTAAGAGACTGTGCTGCCTTATTATGGCCGTTAAAAAACGCCGAGATGTTGAACTTATAACGGGAAATGCAGATGAAAAAAACTACAGCATGGCAACGATTTATGCCGTGCGAACATAACCCCATGTCTAGTAACAAACCTTACAAGACTAGAACTGTGGAAAATAACACTTACAGATAAACATCAAAGAACGGCGACACAGCTCATCAAAAATGGGTAAGTCATCACTCAACAGATGAAACATATCACTGTGAGTGGTATTAGGCAAATTCCGCACACACTTCAAACCTAGTACAGAAGAGAAGACATTAGAAGAATATATCACAAAACGTACAACTTGTGCCTCAGTGGCCACTTTCGCAAAACCAATTCTTTTGCCCCATTCCAACTTGTAATACTCATTACTAAAGAACGCCTCTCTCACGCCACCTGCAATCACATCAGTATCATCATTGACCATCACATTTAGCCAGTTCTTTAACAACCAATCTTTACATTCTATCAGGGCATGTCAGATAATGCCAGTCCTCTTGCATTCATAGCACGCTTTGGCTGGACATGGTGCATGGAGTTGAGTTAGTAGGGTTTAACGTTCCCATGAACACATTATAGGTTATTTCGGAGATGAGTCTTTCCAGTCAATCACTTGCACTGGTACTGACAACTTAACAAGAACAACCAAGCGACAGAACACACAAATAACATAAAAATAACACAACCTAAAAAGAGTTCCCAGTTAATAGCACAACACATAATCACAAGAATCCTCGGCTAAGAGACAGGACAGACAGAAGGCGCTTTTTACGACATCCGGCCAGGAAACGGTGCATGGATCTGACTAGCATCAAAATGAAGAGGATCTTTTCTAACTATATATTATACACACACTTCACATACTTAATTAACGACCAGTACTTGATGCAATAATAGTTAATGAGCTAGAGAGTGCACAGGTTTTACTCCTGGCTACTGTGCTCTTGACCAGCAACACTGAGTAACTCATTAACACACAAGTGCCTCCGTCACCAAGCAGTATAATATGGTATCAGCCTCATGCTCTGTGGCTGGGAAGGTAACTGCTGACCTGGCAGAATATAATGGTAGCCTACCGACACGTTTATGATTCCAGTTATCAAATGGGCTGACTGTTCAGGACCGGGATAATCTTCCAACTCTCTGTCTCCCCATTTTAACGGCCATTTTCCAGGTGAACCTGGGTTAGCCGGTGTTTATTGAAGCAAAGGATGACTGCTACATTCATATTGAGTATGCAACTACCTGTACCTTTTTATTCCAGGACAACCCATGTAAACTGGTACCAAAATGTCTCAATTTTGGATTTTATCGGAGATAAGGATGACGGGTGTGCGGGTGACAACTGTAGTTATGAGCTGTGCAAAGATCTAGTCAAATTGCCACTGCCACCGACAACCTACACCCAGCTTTTTACAGACTGGATGCTCTTCCTGTTGCCCAACCAACAGTGTCAAAGCACTGATGGAAAAAGTAACATATTCCATGGACTTACTCAACAATCCCACCCTGGGGCTTGGATGGCTTTGCTAACCATAACTGTGTACCAATCTTTTGCCATAGGCCTATTATCATCATGCTTTGTAATAATCGTTCGTCATCAAAACAGTTAATTTAAATATATAATCAAAAGACTGGCAAAACAGAAAACACAGAGAAGGTCACACCTTAAGTAAACTGATATACATTTCCATTTGGTGCTTGACACATTCAGCATTTTCACACTTTAACTCGTTAAGTAAAAGAATGTGGTACGTAACATGAAACACTATAGCTACCTGGTGCAATGGCAAGCACATGGCCTGCACGTAGCAGTTCAACACATGAACTAACTGTGCCTTCTGAAACGCCACTGACTTCCCACAACAGTCTCAGTCCTTGCATGCATACACATACACAACACATACACAGACACACAACAAATTATTTGTTACTAATATTCTCCATTGAATTCACTTTCACACAATTAACAATAACGATAATGATGATAACAAAACAGGACATTCATATGGTTATACTTTCAGTGTTAATGAAGCCCTGGACATTGTGCCCCATGCCCATGCTGAAACCAACTGCAGCCTACTTCCTCAGAATTTTCACAGTTTTTCAAATTACTACAATGTTCGTGCATGCCAGCTTTGGCACAATAAGCATGTCACTGACATGAAATGTGGCAAACACAGAGCAAGAGTCAGTCTGGCACATAAAAATAAAAACTTGCCAAGGGCTGAATGCATGAACATTACATAGCATCAAGTGATACTTATTCCCATAATGAAGAATGGAGTTAAGTGTCACATAAGTCATAAATAACATCCACGCTATCAGACATAAGCGTTACAACCTCTATCAAACACACTTCAACAGCAGCAGCTTAAAACAAACAAAACTGCCGGACAAATGCTGTGTAACTGCACGTCAGTTCCAAGCCTAGCAGTGGAAGTAGTGACAGAATTGAAACCTGGAATGATGAAGAGAAATCGGTCACCGATGGCTCGCAGACAACGTCGTTTATGCAGAATGACGTTAGCAATCAAGTAATACAAGTCAACAGGAAGAGCTCCGTGGTAATAGACTAACAATGCTGGACCCTCGTCGGGAATTTTCTCAAATCCAGAAATTTCATATCCTGGCATCAGTGTTGAAGAACAATCACATTTTGCAGTCAGGTAAATAGCAGAAAATACACATTAAAGTTACGATTAATACACATTAAACGTGTATTATTACACGTTTACAACTGTACAATCAACCTCTGCAGTTTTATGTTGCCTAAAACCTGTCTTATGATTTGCAGTACATTAATTTCACCACAACCTGCTCTATACAAGATGCTTCAGTGCTTCACGTTGTTATAAACTCAAAAAATATATTACATAAACAGAAGATGCATACATAATTTTGTTAAGAATAACTGATAACATTTATTATGTCGCCATTACTTCTGGTACACAAGAAGTAAATTGTTTCCAAGCTCTGAGTTACAGAGTTATGTAATTAACCTTATCACAATTATTGCTACCAACTAGACTATTTTTCCCCCTAGCAAACACCTATCTTTACTAATGCACTCTGATTTGTATTACTTTTGGAACTACATAAATCATTTACTTAATTACTTAAAATACTACTTTAAAACACTGTCAGTCAGTACTCAGATCTACAAGCAGCTGAACGAACAACTGACCATGCCAGATTTTGCCATGTGCAGCCCACACAGCAGCAATGATCTGCCGTGCACCATCCCAACAGTCCATATGCAGCACACTGCCAAAATGTTGCCGCAGTCGATATAATTGGAGGAACAACTGTGATGCATATAGAAGCAAAAAAATCAATGCTGGCAAAATAAGTGTAATGATGACTGGATACAGGACATAGATTAACCACTGGAGGTAGTAGAGGTCGACATAATTGTGATAAACATAGTTGAAGAACCATTCGATATGTTCGGAAATAGACTCGTACAAAACTGTAAATCTGCCAGAGAAGCTATCATTCATGTCTCATGAGATCTACAACATATACATAGTGATGACATTTAACCCATTGCAACTGGATGTGTTTACAACAGCTTTGCAGCTTGTGCTCTCTGTAACAGCAGATGCTCTATATTATGAAGAGAATAACTACACCATGTCTCAAAAAAGTGTTTATATCTTGAAAAAACTGGAACCAATAATCATAGTTTTTGACAAACAATATTCTGATAATCCTGGCTTCTAAAGGCATTTATAATTTCGCATCAAACCTCATATTAACTTACTTTAATTTGCAATTTTTCAGGTTAGCAGAAATGACTTCACACGTCACTGCTATATCTGTAAACAAGCCATTCAAGGAATAATACCGCACTCTTGATACCATTTGTATATGCTTAAAGATTACACTGCATAGAAGTTACTGAAAGAATTTCCAAGCAAGATTTGTAACGAGTAAAGTCTTCAGTTGCTAAATAAAACTTAAAGACACTGGTTCGGTTGATAGGCATCCAGGAAGCATAAGACCATGAACTGTGTGTACTGCAGAGGCAGGGAATGTGACCTTGTTGGAATGTTGGTGACCTCATGGTTGTTCAGGAAGGTTCATCACAGAGACACAGACACATAATTCAGTACTTGAAATTATAAGAAATAGGCCTTCTGGAATTCGTCAGTTGTCAGTTGGTGGCATCATCCTGTGATCTTTTCAGAGCCACCCACCCAGAGGAAAACAATGTGTCTATTCACTTGGTAATGTATTCTCGGGTAGTGAGGTGGTAAAATGCATGCATTTAGAAGCTAATGGTGGCAGTTTAGTGTAGCAGTAATGCGTTGGTCTCGAACAATGCAGTTGCTCTACATTGAGCCCGATTAGTAGTGGGATGGGTGACTGCCTTCAGGCAAGTAGACTGTTCACTACGTAACCAGCCACCCAGGCCAACTCAGCCTGGCCATCCCTCTGTGGGTAGGCACACGATGGTTACAGTCAACATTAGGGAAGAAAATGGCGAGTTCTGCGTAGCAGTTGCCCCTGCGACCAGGACTGCTGGTATACTGTCCCATTTGGTTAAAGGTGCTGGCTGTTAAATTGAGCTGGCCATCCAGCTGATCTGAGTCATGTACTGGCTTAATTTGGTTAAACCCTCGCCGGCTCTCTCTCTCTCTCACGGCCATTTCCAGGTGGACCTAGGTTAGCCGGTGTTTATCGAAGCAAAGGTGGTGGTGGTGACAACTGAGCTATAAATTGTGCAAAGCTCCAGTCAAATCATCACCACCAACAAACCAACACCCAGTTTTTTACAAGCTGGATGCCCTTCCTGTCGCCCAACCAACAGTGTCAAAGCACTGAAGGGAAAAATATCACATTCCATGGACTGGCTTACCCCAAGCTCAACTGGGGGTCTTCCAACTTCGTCTCTGACCACTAGTTGCTCCTGGTTAGCTTGGGGGAGGGTTGCGATGCCTCTCATCAGCCGTCTGATGCCAGTAGACTAAGTTAAGTGCCGGCTCAAAGGGCTGAAAGGGGATGAGCTCCCACACTACAGACCCAGATGTCTATGCGAAATCTTCTTCTTCTTATTCTTAGTAGCTAGGTTTTTCAAGATACTGTGTGCCAAAAAAAATACGAAAATCATTTCAAGCAGCTTTAAGTTACAGAAGAAAACCCAGGCAAACTTTTTTGAGACACATGGTAATTATCTACTTACTGGTAATATTAAATTAAGAGAAAATTTGGCTGTCTCACATGTAAAATAGTGTTCAGCTGATTTAATAACACAAAACTCAGCATCGAGTGGAATCTGTGACCTGAAGCAGATGAAAGACAGACTAGAAACAAAAGCATCGTCCCATGCTGGACAATGCATACCGGCAGGATATTGTCACACAAATGCCCATTACGCTGGTCGAGTTAATAACTACCTCAATAGTAATCATACAAATTATTTGGCACAAGTCCACGCCTACGGCCGATTTTTTGTGTTCTGGAAAATTTCTGCCGCACATTTGCGAATCTTGTGGTGCCAACTAGCAAAAGAAGTACGAAACGTTTAGTGCATTGTAAAGAACATACAGTTCCCTAACAGATGGTTGAAACTTGAAAATGCGTCAAAATTGATCTATAATTGGTGATGCTATCCTTCATCAAACTGGTAAAAATGGCCAAAAAATGCGGTCCGGAATTTGGTGGTTTGCTGTGGCGCCATCTGATGCTGCACAGAAAACCCACAATATAGGTGCACAACTACAATCACTCAAGTGCATAAAAGCTCCAAAGACATTTAGGAAAATTTACTTGCTGTATGACTTTTGGTGCGCACAAACTTGTTCATTCCGAGCCCTATTTGGACTACCTATACGAACTTTGACAATTGCTGTCTGCACTATATAGCGACATGCGCAAAAAATTTTTTATATAGGTGCACATCTACATTCTCGGCCGTAAACAACTGCGGTGGAATTTTCTTAAAATCTCTCAGCTATCTATACGAAGTGGTGCACACAAACTTTTACGCCGATTTTTGGACTTTTCGCAATTTTTTACCGCAATTTCGCGAAAATTGTGGCGCGACCTAGCGACGAAAATGAGAACTATGTAGTACATCTGAAAGAACAATTCATTCTGAAAAAAGCGCTGAAAACCGCATCAAAATCGACACATAAACCGTCACACAATACTTGTTTGAACTGTCCCCCACGCGCAGGCAGACGAAGCGTGACAAACAAAAAACACCAATTTTCGCTGCTACAGCCGGCGCGCATCTCCCCCAAACTTTGCATGCTGATAGAGAACGTTGTGACAATTCTAAAAGGTGCCAATCACTTTTCGATCCAATGCATAGTTTTCCCTGCAGGGCCGAAAATGCTGATTTTTGGCCACTGACACACTGAGTAAATTTAATACCGTCAGGTTGCCATGGCAACCTGCAGGTAAATATAGTGTTTTGTCTTCATGAGTAAGAATTGAACCTCCTAGGACTAATGTAATGCAGTACATAAATTACAAATGGCAATGAAAGCCCAGCTCCTCCCAACTGCTGATGACAATATGGGCTTCAGAAATTTGTTTTCAGGCATTCTTACTCAGCACACCTCACTTCTGTTACAGTATTTCAACCAACGGAATAATATGACCAACTTACTGATTATAACACTGTTCACATGCCCTTATCATCAAAATTATATTACAATTAAACTAAATAATATGTTGGCAAAGTTTTGGCTAAGACTTTGGTCAATTACTCAAGTTATTCGCTTGGCACTCTACATGTGCCGAGCTGCTGGACTCGGTGCTCTAAAGGTGCCGAGCCACTCAGTTCAGTGCTGAGCAGCTCTCTTGCCTGCTGTCTCAGCTCTCAGCCGCAGTGTCTCTACAGCAGCATTATGCCAGAGAATTTTTTTTAAATTCCTTGAACCAACTTACAGCTTATGACACAGAATTCCAATTTGCAGAGGTGTATAGAAATTGTAACATAAACTTTTTTCAGTATTAATTATTATTTTTAGAAAAACATGGAACAATAGTGGATAGTGCTAGCGGTAGCAGCGAAAGTAAGGGAATTTTTATGAAATGTACTTAACACCAAATGTGGCGAACTTATGTCAAACATGGACCCTCACACCTTAGATCCTGAATACTAACCATAGTACTAAGACTGATCTAACCCTAACCACATCTTAATAAATTTCATATTAAAACACTAACCCTAACCACATCACAGGGATGGGGAGTTGGGGACATGGGGACACATGAAGTTTAGGGGTCATTGACTGTTTATGTAGATACTGTAATGGTGTGCAGAGGAAGCATTTCATAATAATATGGATAGTGCTAGCGGTAGATCGGCAATCTACCGGTAAGGACTGGATTTATTGCTAGGGATAGATCGGCACGATCTACCTATAGTTTAGCAAAATTACTACAGATAGATCGGCGATCTACCTTTAAGTCCATAAATAATTACTAGCGGTAGATC
>Ga0049107_10000544_pt1 | contig 11596 bp, 9 predicted proteins | sample WorMetilPIANOSA1_FD_61187 | JGI IMG/M metagenome (GOLD analysis project Ga0049107, IMG submission 61187) | Marine gutless worms symbiont microbial communities from Max Planck institute for Marine Microbiology, Germany - Olavius ilvae PIANOSA.1 | ecosystem: Host-associated > Annelida > Digestive...
TAACCCTAAAACTAATCCTAACTCTAACCTTAACTCAAAAAAATAACCGTAATTTATGCGGTACAAATGCCTAACGTGCTCCGGAAATAGCGTATTCCTATGACGTCATGCATAGGATTCACTCATTAACGTGTTCAGAACCCGGATGTGCGGGCAAACATTGCTAATAGCGAACTGCGCTATTAACGATATTCATAGCGATTTGCACCTTTTGTAAAGTGAGTCTAAAAGAAATATATAACAGCTGGATGTGCACGGAGTAGACTGCACAGTAACAGCAGAACTGGCACGACGTTACTGTTGATAGAACACCGGCTAGGAATGAAGAAACACACAAACAGCCGTGGATCAGTGGAAGAACTGAGCCCACCAAGCCTCGCTTCAACATCCGCCGCTACCAGGAGTCATTGGTGGCGGCAGGAAGCGCATCTGGGCAAAGTGCTCCCGTGCGTCAGTAAAGTCCTCACCTGGTACCTCATATTATCTCGGTATGCATGTCTGGGCACTTGAACAACGGAGTGAGTCAATGACGTCACATTCACACGTTCTAGCAATGAACAAAATAATGTGCTAACGGTCTGGAACTCTCTCCCGGATAATTTCCGGGAACCGGACGTTACTACAGACAACTTCAAGCGCTTGTTGAAAACGTTTTTGTTCTCAGCGTACCAGTGCAACTAGCGCATTAGATCTGCAGAATGCACTCAACATATATCATCTGAATGAGAACTGGCACAAGTTCAACAGTTACTCTCGGTATTTTTGAAACACGGTCATAATTTGTTGATACACCTGTTCATATATCGCACACCCAAACAAACAGCTGGGATAAAATATAACTCCTGGACAGAAGTAATAACACCAGTTCACACAAAATACTGTATTGTTGACTGTGCTGTAGATGTGAATGGTACAGACCAAGATGCAGTACTACGGTACTAGTACTAATACACACATGAAAGCAAAACATGCCAAGATAACTCGAGTCCAATCAAAACGGAACCGTACACTGTTTGCCAATAACTGCTACTTGATAAACACCTCAACCGAGACGCAACCTCATCACTGAATGGAAAACATGTTATCACACACAGCGTTGACATCATGCATCTGTTCAACTAGTGGGACATCACCAGACAATCTAGACAACACGAATGATCAGAGGTTCCAATATCAACTAAGGTCAAGACTTAAGATTCACTGTGCTACAACAGTTTTAGTGCTGTGGATTCAGGCTAGATATTATCTTACTATTGCTCTAAAAGTTGGACAAAAAGAAGACCGAGTAGTGTGCAAGTTAAAACATGTGAAATCACATTGTTGCAAACACTGCCGTGATTTAGTTACACTGCGCGCTAGCTGCGGTGCAGTGTATTGTAATCGGTCCTGTCTGTGAGTGTGTGTGTTTGTGGGTCTGTTACCACGATAACTCAAAATTGTGTGCATCGATCCTCGCCAAACTGGGTTTGTAGGTAAAGGTAGTGACAATCTCCAGCTGATTAAATTTTGGCCATCCTGTGCCCCCGGGAAGGGGGTCTGTGGCGGGATGAAATTTTTTGCCTCCGCCTTACTACAGCCAGCGTGCAGTGTTTGTGTCTCTCTGAGCGCTTTATTTGTGTAAAGAACTTTTTAATACATGCATTTCATCTGCAACGCTGATATGGAAACTTGTCACTGAAAACTGCACAAGCGGTTCAAAGATCTGCACACTTGGTATCTATCTATCTGTCAAAAAAGTAAGTCACTTGAATGAAAGCTGGCTGAAATGTTTAGTTAGTGACGGCTGATGTTAACTGAAACATTTGGGCTTAAAAGTTGCAGCTGTTATAGAAATTTCACAAAATAACTACACGAGGTCATTCTTTCTGAGACTAATGATACAGAAATAAAAATCTGGGTTAAAAAGTCTTTGCTGTTACAGAAATATCGATGAAAAATTGTAGGTATGATATAATGGAAGCACGTGCTACACTGTAATGTGCGATGAATGTGAACAACATCACTCATTAACTGGTCGGACTGGAAACTAACGTCAGTTAAGTGTAACGCGATTCATCTCCAGAAATCTCTAACAAAACACAAATCCCACTGAGACACCTCACTACCAAAGATCATGGAATGTCTGCCTCCGTACCAATATCAGCCTTATCCCGCCAATCTTGACATGCATGCATGTTTCAATATTTTAAACACAAGCAACAAGAACACAAATATATTACATACAAAACACTAGCAACAAGTGAAGCCTTTTCTTCAGCTATTACTTCGTTCTGCCTTCGTTCTACTTACACAAGAATCTTCAGGGAGACACTGATGAAGTGGATTTTTACAGGCTGGAATCTTTGCAAAACACTGTCAAAATACTGAAGGCATTTCTGTACAGTAATTGTTTATAAGAAATTCAGTTGTTGTTGTCAAAGGTCAAAAGGCAACTTGGTATTGTTTGGTTAACAGCTAAATGACGAAATTCGAGTGACCATGACTTCACACTTGAAATGAAAACCACTGAACTGCGTACAATGCATTCACACACACATATCTGCACAAGCCAAACATCAGATAATAATACCAAGCAGTATATATTATGCCGAGGAATTTCAGCTTCGAGCACACAAAAAGTAAACTGCATTTAATTATCGTCAAGCAATTTTTTACATCACGTTTTTGACATTCTGCATCTGCCAGTGATTTAAATGAAGGTCAAATAGAATTCTGTACAAATACAAAAAAAAATCCGACTTCTGATCAAACCAGCGTGACACTTGGCAGAAATGTTTTTGAACCTATATATAACAGTGATTCAAATAACATTCAATAACTACAAAAAAGAGTATAAACAATGCAAGCCTTTAGTAAGAAAACAATACAATGAAGCAAATGGGCGTTGCTTATCTCAATATATCTATGTGTGCAGAGAAAAGCAACATTTTAGTGGACACACGAGCACAAAATGGAGAAAAAACAAGCCAGAGACTGTGAACAAACAGTCGCAATAAAGCACCGTCAACTCAAGACAAAATCCATCATTAAACCACAGCTGCTGCGGCTGTTCACGTAACACAGCCTAACTGTGGCTTTTTTAGACTTCTCCAATCATAACATCTCTGGACAAAAAAGTTATCATTAATATTAGCAGATGAAATTGCAAACAGCTACATTTCATTAAAAATGCAAACTTTCAGTAAGAAAGACGACAAAGTTGACGAAAAACATGCACACAAAAGCATGACAAAAATGTTAGGATCCGAAATACAACTTTTTGCAATAATGAGAATAATCAAAGACTACAGATTCTCTCTTCAAATTTAATTTCAGCATCCTCGTCTTTGTAACAGAGTAAATTTTCAAACGACTGTCCTTTCTATGGGCGTTATGTAACTGAACAACCCCTCCCGGTATGTAAAGAACAGAGAAATATCTGACAGATATACAGCTATGGGTGTTGAGTAAACGGGTTCACAGCACCCAACAGCGTAGACTACAACAATGTACAACACAGAACAAAAGAAAACGGCAAAACTAATGACTAAACAAATATAGTCTGTCTCAATATCAACTCAACGACTTGTAATTTGCAACCAACACCATGTAAACGCATTACGTTCGTGCCATATCGAATGCATGTAGCTATTAATATACTTCAGTGCCCAGTAAAGTAGCATACCGGTATAATATTACAGAAATAATAATGTGCAATTATGCTGAATAACGATTAACCATTTGGCTCACAGACTTGCACTTTAAAAAGCTAAGCACAACACAGACGCCACATTGCAATGCAAACTCATAAATTAATGCTCTGCTAAGTACGATGCAATACAAATAATACGTGTTCCACTCAACTTACCTGCCCGGTATTTTCAAGCTGAATGCTAAATAATACCAATGTCACAATTTGACATTTCACACAATATTATCCTGTGCTTTAATCCAATATGAAATACAACAGAAATATATTACGTCTACTAATACCAACAAGTGACTAATACCATAGTCCTGTGACTTAAACGGCGATGACAAATAAATTGACGTAAAGACGCCAACATATGAACACTGAAAGCGGACTAGTAACAACTAGGTGCATAGTTCACTATCGTAACACAACGGATATGTTGCACAGGTATAAAAATGTCGACTGCGGTCGAAGGCAACATTGAAAATGTTTCCTTGAGGCACTGCAAGTGCGACATGTAAAACTACGACATGATTAAGCAACAGCAACAGCAGCAATGAAACACAGATTTACGCACGCACAGGCAGAAATTATATTTGACACATCGAACAGACAACGATGATATGGTGGTGACATCGACACCACTGAACACAGATTTGTACAGCATAGAGACGGAAAATGTAAGCAGCGTGCAAAGTCTGTGCGATGATTATTGGGTGCTGCTCTGATTCCAACAACATGCTCACAAAGCCGCCAAAAATGCAGGAAAAGAAAAATGCAAGCAATGGAAAATGTGACTCCACCTGTCAGTGAATGTAAACAGTGTTTTCACTCAGTGACACCTCGCGTCACATTGTTCAATGTGCAGAGTGAGTGAAAAACATGAGTGCTGTGGTGCATTTGCCATCTCCTCGTCGTTTCCACACAATTCACTCCTAAATTTTCTCCACATATTTTCCTTTCTCCATCCCGTCAGTCGCATCTGAATTTGACATTTCCTGCTTTTCGGCAACTTCTTCTCTTGCGGCTGCTTTTCCACATTATCCGTCAAGCCAACACTGCCGACGGTTGCCTCTCCATCACTGGATGCGTTCAACATAGTTGGCAGGTAGCATTCCTCTCATGCCGGTTCTCTCAATCGTTCCAAACATCCAACCTTCATCAATCGGCTCCACGTTGACAACTATGTCATTCTCTAGGAATCCGACCTCGTCGTCGTCCTGGGCATCGTAGTCGTACATTGCCTGGTACACAGGACCCTGCACACGATCAGCAACACAGTCTTTCCACAGTACGACAGACAGTAATTGCTTCTACAACACAACACAAATACACCTAGGCTGGTGAAGGTAATGACAGGTTGTGCACGAGGAACGTGTAACATTTGACAATCAGCTTAGGATCACAAAAGACAGATGAGCACTGTACCATTACATCCCATGTCTCACAAACTGAACCCCTACAATATTCTGGAGCAACTTCACCAAAACAGACCAGTTGGCACACAGGATCACTATTCATTTGATTACTAATTACGGGTGAAAAGTCTGGTACAGGTTGAGAACCACCTGCGCATTGTAGGATAGCACAACGGCTCAGTACACATGCATGTTCAACAGTAAATTCCTGGGTCAGGAAACATCTGGCTTATTTCATTGAAGTTATGATTGCCAAACAGTCCGGACCTTAAACCCGTCGATTAGTCTGCAAGAATTGGGGCTGAATGCAAGACTGTTCTTAACTAAGTCAAGCTCTGTAACAAGACAGTGACCAAGTAATTGACGGCTATGCACTCTTTGCAGTGCAAGCCTGAAATGATGACGATATTAACAATAATTTCCTCATTTGTGCAATGCAGACTTTTCCGGAGCGTAGAAGAAATTTTGTGTGGCTGCCATTCACGATGTCACCAGTGACTTATACAGATGATACTTGGACGCAAACATGGGTCCCCAGAGTGACAGGTATGTACAGATGACAACTGGACGCAAACACGGGTCCCCAGAGTGACAGGTATGTACAGATGACAACTGGACGCAAACATGGGTCCCCAGAGTGACAGGTATGTACAGATGACAACTGGACGCAAACATGGGTCCCCAGAGTGACAGGTATGTACAGATGACACTTGGATGCAAACATGGGTCCCCAGAATGACAGGTATATACAGATGACAACTGGATGCAAACACGGGTCCCCAGAGTGACAGGTATGTACAGATGACAACTGGACACAAACACGGGTCCCCAGAATGACAGGTATGTACAGATGACAACTGGACGCAAACATGGGTCCCCAGAGTGACAGGTATATACAGATGACACTTGGATGCAAACACGGGTCCCCAGAGTGACAGGTATGTACAGATGACAACTGGACGCAAACACAGGTCCCCAGAATGACAGGTATGTACAGATGACAACTGGACGCAAACATGGGTCCCCAGAGTGACAGGTATGTACAGATGACACTTGGACGCAAACACAGGTCCCCAGAGTGACAGGTATGTACAGATGACACTTGGATGCAAACACATGCACACTCTGGGTCCCCAGAGTGACAGGTATGTACAGATGACACTTGGACGCAAACACGGGTCCCCAGAGTGACAGTTCATCGCCTTAACTGCCGAGTGATGACCATTCCTTATCTTGAAAAGAAAAAGCTCACTGTAAATACGAATGTATAACTGAAGACGTACAGCTCGTGGGTGGCCAGACGGGACCCTGTAGGCTTGTGACTGCTGCTGCTGCTGCTGCTGCTGATGTTGTCTCATCTGCTGTTCTAGTATCAGCTGCTGTTCCTTCAGCCGCTGTTGCTCCCTGATCTGCTGCTCCAACAGTTGCTGGTCACGCAACTGCTGTTCTCTCAGGCGCTGCTGCTCCCTCTGCTGTTGTTCTCTCTGGAGTTGCTCCCTCTGCTGCTGTTCCTGTTGTTCCTTTTGCAGTTGTTCACGTTGCTGTTGCTCCCTATGACGTTGCTCCCTCTGCTGTTGTTCTCTCTGGAGATGCTCCCTCTGCTGCTGTTCCTGTTGTTCCCTTTGCAGTTGTTCTCGTTGCTGTTGCTCCCCCTGACGTTGCTCCCTCTGCTGTTGTTCTCTCTGGAGTTGCTCCCTCTGCTGCTGTTCTCGCAGCAGCTGCTGCTCCCTCTGCTGTTGCTGCTGAACAGCATACTGCTGATCTAGGAGAAACAAAAACACAAACTCATGTTATGGCTAATGACCTATATAGCCTAAATATAAATAGACCAACAATTACGTCATGAAACTGAAGCCACGGACAGTGTGGAGTGTGATACATGCTGGGTTTTTCCAACTGTAAAAACCTACAGGTTGCCCGGATGATAACGTTATAAGTGCACTGGTTTGCAGGACCGTCCTGCAGATTATCATGGGTTTTTTTTACATGCTCATGACCTATGCAATGCTGGTGAACAGCGCAGCCCGCTGGCAACAAGCCACGACAGATCAACCAATAAGCATACGTAGTTACTCCAGTGATATACAGAACAGATATACATCCCTCTTGGTTATGGCCAATAATCCACATCAACCTAGGTATACTGGCATCGGTAAGTAACACACAACTCATATTCAACCAATATAATCACTATCAATTCAATTCCCTCTGATCACTGCCCTCTACTTTACTATGAATACAATCCACAGCATCACGTGGCTGTAAGTGCAAGTCAGCTATATTCTTATCCACAACTTCCTTCAACACTTTCTCTACGTCTGGAAGAAATAAAATGCGTAAAAATATTCTACAGTGCCAATGACAACAGGTTTCAATTTTGGTCCTCTGAAGAGACGCACATCCGTGTTCTGTATGCAATGATTAAACATTACAGTGTAATGTGTGAAGTTTTACAGACCGATAACAAGCAAGCTTTACAGTCCTTATTCTATTGTAGCCTGCCTCAGTCCCAAAGATCCATTGAGGAAATTGCTCTTAATCACCAACGATGGGCCCACTAAAGAGTCTGGATGCCAACCTCCAATCTCTCCATTTATTATGATTGGCAACCCTCTCCCAAGGTAACCAGGAGCCATTAGTGGTTAAAAACAAGGTTGGCAGACCCCAGGTCAGCTTGGGCTCAGCTAGTCTGTGGAATATGTGATATTTTTTCCTTCAGTGCTCGGACACTGTTGGTAAGGTGACAGGAAGGGTATCCCGAGTGTCGGTTGCTGGAGGTGACATGTTAACTTTACACATCTTATAGCTCCAGTTGTCACCACCACCTCTCCATCAGCCTTGCTTCAATAAAACCCAGAATGGAGACATTCTGGTACTGGCTTACCAGGTTGTCCTGGAAAATGGCCATTAATTGACTGTTGTCATGAAGCCGCCAGACAGAGCTAGACAGACACTTACATGGCGCAGAGCTGGACATTGGCACTGACTCCTCCCACTCCTGGCGCTGACGTGTGGAAATGCCCACTGGCTGGTAGGCAGGGTTCAGACCAGGTGTAGATCCGGGGTCATAGTCCGCAATGTTGCCGACTTTACGTGTCACTGGCGCCTCCACTGACACACGACATATAAAATAATCACTAACATCCACTGAAAAACATGAAAAAAACACTCAGAGAGACGCAATCAAACATTGCGCGCTGGCTGAAGTAAGGCCGAGCCAAAAATTTTTGCCCAGCCACAGACCTCCTTCCTGGGAGTGTGGGATGGCCAAAATTTAATCAGCTGGAGATTAATCAGCTCCTGAGTGCATGCAGTTAGTATGTACTGCTTATGGCCAAAGTGGACCTGGATGTAACCAGTACAGATTAACAGCATTCAAGCTGATGCAGTGCAAAGCTTTATCATGGAAGTGAATGAGAGGCAAACAGCTCCTATGACAGTGACGGGATGGAAATGGTAGAACTCTCGTAGGTTCAACATACAGAATCAATAAGTCTGTTTTCAGACAGCATAAAGAAACCTGACCGATTAGACTAATACAGTGTAACACCTGCAATAATGACATAATAATGAGTAGATAATTAAGCTGAATTAACAGAATTAATCAACACATGTTGCAGACAGCAGTCCATGCTAAGTTCTGCACTCAGTAACAGCATGCACCACACAGCCACTGACAACTGCCACCACATTCATCACATCTCAGAAACAGTTTCAGAGTCTGTCCAATTCCTTTACCAGAACTTGAGCATGCAACATGCAACTACATGGACTGGAATTAAACAACATCTACTCCATCACTGCCAGAAGACACAACTGCTGCAGAATTTCTTCACAGAGATTTACCAGAATTTCTGTAAGCAATACTAACATTCACCGAGCAACAGTTCTTCAGCAACTTTGCACAAAACTTGCAACTGTTGTAAAATTGTATCCGCTGCTGTGAGAACGTATATAAGTACAATCACCAGAATTATCTGCATTCAATCTGCCTATAGGTGAACTGTGAAACAATGAAGACGATATATCTGAAGGTCGGCAGAACAAGAACAAGGGAAAGAAATTTTGACTTTGAAATCTGTGTAAATATATAGCAGGTTTTAGTTTTCTATATTTAGTTTTAGGCAGAAATTCCACGTGGCTGACCCATCTTGAAAGGGGTACGTAACTGCTACAGACGGTTGAAGAGATCTATTTCTGTGACAATGTTAATAGCTATCAGTATTATTCAGCACATCAGAACTCTGACTAATCAGTACCTTTGCCAGAACTGGTGTAAGCAACTGAGTGTGACACATTGCGCTCAGCGTACGGAGAAGACCAGCTGGCACCCGGTGACTCCTCATTCACACTGCTTCTAAGTCGCGACACTTCAGGGCGCACATCGCGATCTGACACGCGATAGTCAGCAAGCCAAGCAACAGGTTAGTTGCCAAGCAAATCCAAACATCACACACATACACACACACACCAGGGTTGATGATACAGACGTTTTCAACATCGTTTTGCAGGACTTTCCAATACCAAATACCAGGGAATAGGACTCAAACGATGCATTGTTAAAGATTTTCTAGGCACAATATTTGCACATAGAACAATACCAGTACATGGGCTAAAATAGATTACACCTCGACATAGGCCGATCCCAGAGCCACAAATTTGCGTCAGCTTCTGTCAGTTGCTTCACAGTTGGAGTGTGATGCAATGAATAACTCAATTTCACAAGATGATATGCATTTCTAAGCCTTACATCTGTGCTTAGGCCCAGTCAATTTGCATTTGTTTTTTTTTCATTTGCTATATTATATTTTATTATTATATTTTTCTTTTGCTTTCTTTTGTCAATGCTACCATACTTGTTGAAATAAAAATGCATATTTTCTGGGTCTTTTCCACAGTTTTCCACAACCAGGACTAGGATTATGCAGGCCTGGATATTCTAAGTTTTGAATTCAAAAACTTCCAAGGGGTACACATGATACATACATAAATACATGCATACAAAGTAAAAAACACAGCAAACTGGGTTATGAAATGAATGGCACAGCAATACACATGCAACTGTTTGCCCATGAGAACGTTATCAACACAAAGAAATCTGACATGGCTGTTAATACACTGCTGTCACTCAGTGAACCACATTATCCTGTTCACAACAACCCAAGCTGACAAATCATTACTAATGGTACTGGGTTGGCTCACGCTAACACACAATTACTTCAGACAGGGCTGTTGAATTAACGTGTTAATGAATGTATTAATGCATTAATGAATTAACCGAGATAAAACGAAACTTAACGTCCATAAAAAAATTTTGATGCAGCACTATCATAAACAAAAATGTCCCGTAGTCTTTTACCACTGGTAGGTGAAATGTTGTCTCTGCTAGATTGTATATTTTTGTTTCATTGGCATGATGACAAACTGATAGAACAGCCATCAACTGCAGACGCCACAATACGCTTCACTGGGATAATGTTTGAAAAGTAAGCATCCATTTGTCAACTTAACACGTTGACCGCGAGGTTAACACGTCCCTTTCTGGGTTAGTGCAGACATGACAGACGTGTATAGACGTCCCTCATCCTGCAGCATAGGGCGCTGCTCCAGCGTCTGGCTAAAGCTGCCTGCCGCGTCTCAAGGATATAGTACACATGCTGCCACCTGGTGAATGGAAATAAAACAGTCTGCTTAGGCTGCAAATGCACTTTGTTTTTTGAAAGCTGGGATTTGGGGGTTTGGAGTTTAACAAGGGCAGCCGCTTCTGACCCAAAATGATGGATGCGGTCAACGTGTTAAGGGAGACTTCCATTAGCTCTGCAGCAATCACAGGTGTTGATCACATCCTGATGCCCTGCAGCCAAGTACTTCCAGTGACGCAAGTGAAAATCACCATTAACTTAATCATGAACGAACAAACTCATTTAACGGCCTACAATGCAGGTTAACCTCAGTGAGCTGGATTCAGAAATGTACAACTCGTATTCAGCTCACAGCATCACAATTCCGTCTAATCATTTCCTCATCTCACGATGGTCCATCCACATCATCACTCAGTTTTAACAGCAGATCATTCACGTCCATGGCCACAACCTTTTGTTTTCCTCGACCTCTTTGTCTGGGTCCCTCGACCTCCAGAGTGGCACATTTTTTACCCAATCGTCGTTGTGCTTTCTTAAAAAGTGTCCATACCATCACAATCTATTTCTTTGAACCATTTTTACTATCTTCTATTCCTAACCACTGCCTTAATTCAACACAAGATAGTTTACTCATTAAATATAATTAATCAATAGTATAATAATGTGTGGCTTGCTGGCGTAGCGGTAGGGTGCCGGACTTGCGATCAACAGGTTGCGGGTTCGAATCCTGGCCTCCCGCTGTCAAGTGCAACCCTGGGCAACTTGTTAACACACATGTGCCTCTGTCACCAAGCAGTATAATTTGGTACCAGCCAATGGGCGGTGATGCCTTGCGGCTGGGAAGGTAACCGTAGGTCTGTCGT
>Ga0049107_10000545_pt1 | contig 11589 bp, 4 predicted proteins | sample WorMetilPIANOSA1_FD_61187 | JGI IMG/M metagenome (GOLD analysis project Ga0049107, IMG submission 61187) | Marine gutless worms symbiont microbial communities from Max Planck institute for Marine Microbiology, Germany - Olavius ilvae PIANOSA.1 | ecosystem: Host-associated > Annelida > Digestive...
CGCGTCTTAAAGACAAAGTTACTGTTGCACAATAGGAAACTATATGTAACATGTGGAATGGTACCATGTTTGTTGACCTCGACTGACCGCTAAACGCGTCGAGCCTGTTGTCAGCATCAGTTGAGCTTCTTGTTTCCATGGTATTCGGCTTATGTTTGGTCTTTTCCTGCTACGTGCTGTTATAATGATATCGCTTGAACGTGAATTGCAACAACTTTTACGTTTTTTTTAAAACTCTGTCAGACATTAAATGAATAAGCTGTTGGATTACGTATAAAGTTAAGATAGGCTACGTCATTGACGCCTAGGCCTACAAGTACGAGTTGGAACGCCGTTATGCAGTCTTGTTGTATTTGGGGCTGGTACTTGTATACCGGTTCTTGCAACAGAGTGTCTAATAATAAGAGGATTTTACCGCGCGACTCCATATGCGTAAGCGCGTCTTTGCTGTCGCCCAGTGTCTGTCCGTCCGTCTGTCCGTCACGTTGGTGGATTGTATCAACACATCACGGCTGTATTTTCACCCTTTGTGTAGTTCCGGTAAAATGTGCAAAAATCGTTGAAAATTTTGCTGTTTATTTGTCATTTACTCGCGGTATTAGCAGTGGTTAAAGTGGTTTTGTGAAGCAGGGGGCTCACCTGACGAAGCCAGGTTGGAGCAAACCCCATACCCATTCCAACCCCACTAATTTGGCGTTATTTTGGCATAAAATAACATTTTAGATTCAATCAGGGGGGCTCATACTATTGAAGGGGGCTCAAATCGGAGCAGGGGGCTGAGCCCCCGGGCCCCCCTCACTTTAACCACTGGGTATTAGTATTGATGTTTGTTTTGAGTATTGGCTACTATACTGCCGATTTCGCGTGAAAAGCGGATACGGCGTCAGGTTATCAATCAAACCTGAGCACGGAGACCATCTATAAGTTTACGAACTGTTAGATTGCGTTGACTGTTGTATAACTGACTCATGGCACACGGTTCTGATTCGCTTTGATGCACGGAAGCAACAAAACGTGATCCGATATAGCGTCATTTTTCCAGTCTTTTTAAAATTGCACTGCGTTCTGCTACGTGCATGCCAAGTCTTAGGGCTGTGTCACACACGCACACTGTACTCGGTCGCTTTGTCGAAAAACGAACGTGTCACCAGACTGATTAGATAAGTTTCTCACCACGGATCAGTTTTCTGGTGTCGGCGTCGTGCAGTAATTCCTATCGAGTTAAAGTACTGTGCACTCACGGTTTTTACGTCTATCTTGGCAACAGTGGAATGCAGAACTATAGGCCTACTGTGAGATAGTACAAACCGACATCTGAGGTCCAATCAAGTGGTCCACAAGTGATTTCTGCAAGGCCAAACTCTCAGAAATTACAACATCGACTGCAGTTGTCAACAAAAAGAAACCAGGCAGATACAACATTGTAAGGATTTAATTTGAATAAAATATCACATGTTTATTGCAGAGAGTCGGTGCATAAAGACGTCAGAAGAGGAAACAAACAACAAACATTAAATAATAAAGAGGATATAAATTATATTTAAATTAGGGATGGCAACGGTATGGGCTGGAACTGGGCCGCAGCGTGCGTACAGGGGCGGGGCATATCGTGGCGGCCACCCGCCTACAGCTTGTTAGTTGAGCTGTCAGTATAACGAATAACAATTAGCAATAGCTGTTGTGATTAAAAAAAATAGAATCCGTTTGTTGCCTTACAGCCTTGTAAAATGAAGTTTAGGCTTTGTCAAAAGGAAGCTGCGATCCGACTATTTAACCGACACAGTTTATGCATACTGTTCCTAATTATGCCGATTCGCTGTTTATTAATTTTTGTAGCTTTGATCATTCGTTTTGTTCAGTTCGTCGCAGAATACTGTAAGTTTTAGGTTCTGGATAGAGCATTTGAAGTGAAGCCTTTGTTAAGCCAGAGATTTCGCCTATCTCACATCCAATCGATATGTCGCTTCCTTCTCTGAGAGTTGACTGACGCGTAATTTTCGTGAATTCACTAGAAACGTCGAACGTTGTCATTGATTACAGCATCGCAGGAGGCCTGCTGACCGTAGACCTGTGATATACTTGACACGACTAGTCCTGTGTCGTGTCAGCCATCTGGCTCCGTATGGAAATTGGACCAGTCGGTTATCGCTCGAAGATACCCGCGAGGACTGTTAAATCAATTTCACCGACCATGAAGTAACAGTCTATACATTTTGTACAGCCTGTGAGCTGGATTGTGCGTCGAATGTATCAGATCAACAAATATAAAGCAGTTTGCGTATAGACGGTTTGAGAAGCTATACTTTTTCAGTTCGTGGAATTTGAAAAAAAATTGTTGTAGACAAAGCGCGCGACGCTTTCTATTATTTAGAAGTCGTCCTACTCACAATAAGATGTTATTATCATAATCGTCCACATGTCATGATGATACACATACATTACGAATGTTGTATTAACTTACTTATTTGTTTATTCACCTTGAGTGACCTTGAAGGTCACAGATTACGAATTTGTATCGGTGGATAGTTATGGAATAGCGACCGTTAATTAAGCCGTCGTGCATGTCTTTGCTATTGGCGTGTGCATGAACACACCTTTGACGCCTCATGTAGACCTAAACTCGACATCGACTGCAGACTACTTATACGTATTGAAGCATTTAAGATCTTTGTCCAGGATACAACGTCAGTTGATGGGCTACTCATGTATGAGGACGATTAGCCGATGAATTGGCATGGACCACCGACGTCGCCGTCTGTCCCCTCCCCCGCACGGCACCGCACTTAGTCTCATTTGTTACGGATCGTCGGTCGTCGCATTTCGCTACGGCCTGCCGTTGCTAGCTGGACGTGGTAGAGGTAGAGAGAGCGCGCGCAGAGTTATGAATGCGCGATGTCGATGTCTGCCTGGTCCGGGCCGCATCCTGGGCCGGACGCGACGGTTGAGGCGCCGTTAGGTCGCGAATGGACGACGCGCTGAATACAGATTGTGATAATAGACGGAGTCGTTAATACGCTGCGCGGCTGATTGTCATGCATGGTCGCCGAGCACATTGCGCCAGGCAAAAGCTACGCACTGATAAGCCTACTTGTGAAGCCTTGCAATCTCGTAGCGGCGGTTTTGAAAAGTGTGGGTCAAAATACATGGGCTGCGGTCCGGGGAGGTTCCACCCGCCGGTCAGTCTCAGATAGGGAGTCTCCAAACTCCCCCACCGGACGCGTGCGAATTTTCTGCATTTGATGGCTTCCGGCGGCCGTCAGCTACACTTTAGTAAACCTACAGTGTAAAATTCGAGATGACCAACAGATTCATTGAGTTAACGGTGATGGTCAGCTGCCTGAAGTTGAAGTGACCGTTGATTAGATTATCCAATGCGAACGTCGACGTCTTGAGTTTTCGTTAACGATACTTAGAGCTATATGCAACAAATATAGCGAATGATACGAACGGCGTATAGGTGTACACGTAACGGCATAATACACTGACTGCGCGGTGCATGGAATTCGTACTCATTGTAGCCAGAGGCAAATACCACACTACAGGGTCGCTGTTGCAACGCGGTGCCACACGCTGCAGCTGGCACGGCGTCCTTTTCGCCGCATCTTGAGCTGATCGACGCTGATTAGCGTTCGACTGACAATCGCCCTGCTGCGGCCGCGGACATCAAACGACTTGCCGCCTGTCGACTGTCAACGGCTTGTTAGCCGCGGAGCGATGCCCGCCGCCGGACGAACGTAAACCATTATACTGACAGTCGCTCCGCTCCGCTCCGTAGCCCGTCCGACCGCCCGCGTTTCATGAACCGCCCGCCCGATTCTTGGCAAATTTATTCCGCCGCATCTGTGTCTCTGAACGTTCATTTCCTCCCACGTTTGTCGCCCGCCGTGTGTGGAGGGACGCGCAGTGGCGAATCCAGGAGACTGCAGGATGCGACCACCGTGCATTATGTTGCTAGTCTGTTCAGAAATATCATCGTAATGACAGAGGTTGCACATATATCAATCCGACCTGGCTGCAGTAGTGTCGATCCATTGCATAGTTTGGGGTCCGAGTGATGAAAAATATAAATGTTGTTGTGCCCCCGCCTCCATAGAGCGGAGGCATTAAGCGATGATGCGCGTCTGACGTCTGTCTGTCTGTCGAGAACATCGGGCTTAAGTCGAGAACAGAGAGGCCTAGGAAGACTAAAATTGGCACAGAGGTAGTCCACGTCACACGTGACTCGGACACCACTTTCAAGGTCAAAAGGTCAAAGTCAACTTGCAAGGGGCGGGGCATATTGTGGTGGCCTCCCGCACAGCTTGTTACTCTTAAGGCCCGGGACCTCCCAGTTTGATAGTGTATGTGTGACAGTATTACGGGCACTGGGACTTGACTCCCTGAGTCCCTCCCTGTCAGGCTCGGATGACAAGGCAGTTATGGCATAAAATGCAATACAAATGCACATATCAAGCAGATTTTTTGTGGGGGTCGATATTACTGTGTTTCCCTCCGTTTATGGGGGACTTGTTCTTCCCGTACCGCGGGGATCGACGCTGCTGCCTGGCTGTGTTGGGCCACGAATAACCGTTCTCCATTCTGGCCCCGTGCAGACTCCGGGGTTTTAAAAATCGACCCGCTCCGTTTCCTGGCCGGATGTCGTACAAGGCGACTAAACCAGGCTATTTCTGTTTTATATCTTAGCATGTTTTATTGTGTTGTTGTTTATTAGGGCCCCTTTTATGTATTGTTAGTTTTCGTTATGTGTTCAGTCTTTTGGTTGTTTCGGTTAAGTTTCAGTACTTGCCGAGTGATTGGCTAGAAAGACTCCTCCGAGGAAGCCTAACCGTGGCGAGGGGATCGTCTCCAAAAAAAGCCCAGGCCGAAGAGTGCGTATGATTTTCTTGGTTTATTCTATTGATTCACTGTTCAATTGTGTGGTTTTGTTGATCCCCTGCCCCACGTGATATACATTGTACTTCTATGGCACGATATAGCCTGTTTGTGCTGGAATTGCCGTTAAACAACAATAAACCTCTCTATTCCATGCTACCCATTCAGTGCCTTGACGTCTGTTCGTTGGTGACTTCGACTGTTTATTCCTCCACCCATATACCTGCTGCAAAGGCCGGTTTGCATTACATGTATATGCCGCGTTGCCTACACGTCACTAGTGAGTTACAGTAGCAGCAGCAGCAGTAGCAGCAGCAAGATGCCTGTCCATGATGATCATCGGCTATGACACGTAAACGCCAGCGCACGTCCCGTCTGCATCATACACACCTGATACGCATTCTATCACGGTTCTCGCTCGAATTGGGTTGCCAGTGATAGTGTTGCTGTTTCTGGGCACTGGTGTCTTCGTGTGATTCTGATTTAGCAGAAATCGATTGAAACTTACTAGTTCTATTATTGTTATTATCTTACTTTGTACCAAATCCGGGCGGTCTGTCATCTGTCAGAGACCTCGCTACGAAAAATTCACTATCTGCTGCTGATGTTTGTAGTAGTAGTAGTAGTAGGCAGATTCTGCGTCCTAGCTTGTGCGTTCAGTCTGTCAATAATAAGCTGTGCGCGTGGCGACGCAATATGCCCCCGCCCCTCTTCCCCCGTGGGCGCCTAAGCGCCTCGCGCGCCGCCGAGCCGACGCAACGTAGCAGTACTACTTTCCCATGCCCAATACGTTCCCACGCTGACCGCTGCAGCTGCCTTACGCGTTAAGGCCGCGCTGAGTAAAGCGGCCTGGTGACCTTGACCTTTGACCGTTTGATCTTGAAAGTGGTGTCCAAGTCACTTGTGACGTGTGCTATCTCTGTGAAAATTTTGATCTTCCTAGGCCTCTCTCTCTGTTCTCGACTAAGGCCCGATGTACGCGACGGACAGACAGCAGACAGTCAGACGTCAGATAGACGTCAGACGTCAGACAAAAGCATCGCTTAATGCCCCTGCCTGCCTATTAGGGGTGGGGCATAATAAATTGATTGTAATAAATAATGATAACTCAGCCTCGACATACGCTAAACATTCGAACACAACATAGTCAACCTATTCCGATAAGCTGTTTGAAAGAAGACATGTAAAACATAGTATAAAGGACGACTTCGGAAGTTCCAGAATACTGATGATGGTGGTGACTGTCATATTCGAAGTGAGAAATATTAACTTGTTATGTCTTCGCCCCTAATAGGCGGGAGCATTAAGCGATGACGCTGTCTGACGTCTGTCTGTCTGACGTCTGACGTCTGTCGCGTACATCGGGCCTAAGTCGAGAACAGAGAGGCCTAGGAAGACTAAGATTGGCACAAAGGTAGCCCACGTAACACGTGACTGGGACACCACTTTCAAGGTCAAAAGGTCAAGGGTCAAAGTCACCAGGCCGCTTTACTCACCGCAGCGTTATCAGCGTTATCGCGTCAGGCAGCTGCATCGGTGGCCGTGGGGACATATTGAGCGTGGGAATCTACGGCAGGCGCGGTGGGCTCGGCGGCAGCGCGAGGCGCTTCGGCACCCACAGAGGGAGGAGAGGGCGGGAGCATATTGTGGCGGCTCCCGCCTACAGCTTGTTTTATATAACTTCAAGACGCGGCGACGTTGACGCTGTGACAAATTTACAACACTGATGGACGGTTTTCAATTGTTCATTGCAGGTTTTAATATTTTTTATTGGGCCAGAACCGTTCAACTTACTGTTATCTTGCAGCATGCACTGAAACTGTTTTGATAAGTGTGACAAAAGAAAACTTTAAAAACAACAAAGAAAAACCAACGTAGTGCCGTATAATAAAAACAAAGGCGCTGGCGGCAGTTTTAAGAAATGGTGTTGTAATTCGTTGACAGGAGTGACGTCATTGCCTCGATTGACTGTGACTCCACGCTCGCTGATCGTCCGACCGGCAACGACAGTCGCCCTGACATGTGCTGTACAACCGGAGGACGGCGACACGGCGATGGTGACGCTGTCAGACGTGCGGTGGACGCGCGACGGACGGGAACTCGACGCAGTGCTCGGTCATGCGACGCTCGTCATCGCCCATTTCGCCGAGACCACCCACGGCGGTGTCTATCAGTGCAGTGCGCGGCTGGCAGACGCCGGACGTGCCGTGAGCGACTTCGCCACAGTACACGCCGCAGGTGCTTCACTTCTCTTGTCTCCAGCGGTTCAGCCACCCTCATATATTGGAGCGATGACGGCGCCGTGAATCGTTCTTTCTACATTCAGTTTTTTTGTCCGTTGCTCGCCCGGCGTTTCAGAATAAATAGGTCACTTTCATTTTTACGATAACTTCGGCAAAAGTGGACCAATTTTCATTTTTTCGCTGTTAAGTTCTGAAAACATCCACAGAGGAAACTAACACCTTCCCTCAAATCTGTTGCCGCACTACCTTGCCAAAAGTAAACGTTCAACTAAACAGCTTTACATTCGTATTAGTAAGAATAAGCTTCATGTCAGGCGATATCTGTTTCGTGAGTTTTTATTTGCTTATTTGCTTTTTCTTCCTGATAATGACGTTGCAACATTATTGCGATATTTTGTTTGTTTCGTTAGTCATGCCTTCAACTGTGACGCTAAACGTTTAGCACAGCATTGATCAATAATGCACAACTGCAAACTTGTATTCTTTGCGACGTGAAAGAGGGGAACTTTTAAAACCTGTGGATGGATCTCGACGAAATGTTCTGGAAGGATAGCCATCGGGACAAAGAAGGCAGGAGTAACTTTTTGGTGCAATCCGCCTTATAATCCGGACACCAGATTGACCCGTACCCTCTCTCGTCAGAGGCATGTGCTGTACCACGTGACTTTTTAGTTCTTTAAGTTTCAGTACTTTTTAGTACATATGAATCGTGAAACTCAAAGCTGCTAGTGTAATGGATTGTGGTTGTAGTGCTGCAGTCGTGGAACAACGTGACATCAGAGGTCGACAGCGTCATCACGGCAGTTCGAGGCAGCATGGCGGTGGTACCGTGTAACGTGACGTGGTCTAGTCGTCCACCGGTCAAACTGCAGTTCCACCGTGATCTCCGTCTTCTGCCCACGCTCTCAGCTAGTAGGCATCTATGTGACTACCTCTCGTTTCTCTCTACCTTGTCATTTCCTTGTATCCAGTCCTCCTCGTGGGGAGACAGTGTTGCGATGCGTTCGTATGTCCGTCTGTCCGTTCGCCTTGTTTGGGTCCAAAATTCCAGAATGGATGCTCTTAGAAGAAACGTCTGATTTGGGGAATAGTCTGTCGTGCGCATGTAACTGGAACATGCATTTTCGGGAAGAAAGGTGAAAGGTCGAAGTCATACGAGCCATTGAATTATCGAATCGGAGACACATTATTACGGAATTGAAGCCTGCAGTGAAGATGTTTACAATGAATTTTAATAGTGGAAATTTCCCAGTTCAGTTATATACGGCAAAACACATGATCGGTTTTCCAGAGTGTGTAAAGGCACATGAGTATTGCTACACTCAGGGCTTAAACAATATGCTGTGACACAAAGCTTATCCACATGGACAGCCGTATATCGTGGCGGACACTCCGCCGCAGATCTTGTTAATGTCAAACTATCGAGTATTGCCGACACCTTAGCGCAGGTACTTTTTAAATATAAAACACTGTCGATAGTTTTGAAAAGATGTATCAGTGAGGTGTCTTTGATACATTTTTTAGCCAACAATTTTGAAACCAATGCAACGCGTCGTGCAGGAAATAAATTTGGCATGTAATAAGCATTTTAATAGTAAAATATCTGATTTTTTCTTCGAATCGAATAGTATCGGATGTAATATTCATCAGCTAATATACTGTAATATCCACGACAGACCACGCTAAACGCTATTCGACATTTGCCAGAAATTCTAGCGATTATGGAAGCTGTACCCGCTAGGGGCAGTCGATCCGTGTAAAACTTCGTCGAAACATTACCGATAAAACGCGGCGTCATATACCACGTGTCTAAAAGTCAAAAATGTCCGCTAGGTTTTCTTATATAACTTAAAGCATCTTGAACCAATCTTAAAGAATAAAGCGCTCAGAGAGAGAGACGCAGACACTGCGCGCTCTGGCTGTAGTAAGGTTCGGACACCGCCCGCCCGCCCGCCCGTTGCAAACACACAAACGCACAGACAGGACCAATTACAATACATTGCCCCGCTAGCTAGTGCGCAGTGTAATAATTTTTGGCGTACAGTATTCTGATATTCCTATATATAGCTTCTAAATGCATGCATAATTTCCCACCTCACCTTAGTTACGTTGCTACACTACCCGAGAATACGTTAACAACGGAATAGGCGCGTTGTTTTTCTCTGGGTGAGTGACTATGAATCATGGATGATGCGACCAATTACTGATGACCAATAAATTCCGGTATTACTTGAAATTTTCAAGTACTAACAGTGTTGTGTCTGTGGCGCATCTTCTTAACATGAGGTCACCAGCAAGATCGCATTCTGTGCAGTTCATGGTTACCGCTCCCTCCCTGTACGCCTCTCAACTGAACCGGTGTCTTAAAGTTACTTCAGCAGCCTCCACTGACTTTGCTCATTCCATCTCCTTACCTGGAAGCATATCCGCTAAGGAAATGCAAATTTTTAACTAATACGGTCTTCTTTATTGAACGGCATGTTTACAAACATAGCAGTGAGGTGTGAAAATACATCATTTCTGTTACCCTGAAAAGCTGCAAAGTAAAGTAAATAAGTAAGCGTGAGCTTTGGTGTGAAATTATAAATGCTTTAGAAGCTAGGGTTATTGGGATATTGTGAACGTGGTGTATGTGGAGGACGGACAGGTGATGGACACATAATGGCAGATGGCCTGCAGCTATGCAACTTGATTACGACTCAACTCTGCCAGTAGTAAACAGGCCGCGTTGTGAGGTCCAAACATTCTGTGTGTACAAGTCGTAGAAGTCGATCACCATGCAGTATGTGCGTGGAACAGCCGTCCGACACGTGCAAGCAGCTGTATTCAGTCTTATGTGTCGTGTCCACTATACACACCGCTAAGCCGGATAGCGATATGTCCGTGGCGTTGCGCTGTGTATCACTCAAATAAACAAATAAGAAACTGGACTGAGATCTACGCTATCTTCTGTTACGCGCTCCCGCTGCTGACGTACTCTGGCGCCTGCCTTGGACATGTCCAAATATTTGTCGTTCTGCAGTGGTCGCCGCGACGGACTCGATTTACGCTCGACCGTTTCGCTGCTAATAAGTCTGTCCTTAACGAGACCGACTTATCATGGCGCGGGTCACTATTCCTTGCAGTACGATTTGGCGCGGTCTCTCCTGTCGGGTGCATGATCGACAGCCTTAACGCACTGCCGGACTACTTGCGGATATGGCGCGGCATCGATGTGATCCTGTTCTTTTAAGTTGTAATTTATTACTGTTATCTCCGAACACAGGAGATATTGCGATCGGCTAGGTTTGTCTGTGCGTTTGTCAGTTTGTCGGTGTATGATCAAACTATGTTGTGGACAAATCTCGGGAGAAATTTTTAGGTAGGACTTCGAAGACGTTAGTGACTTCAAGAAGCAAGCGGGATCATTGTCCGCAGATCATCGGATTATGCACTGTGTTGGTGGTTTTTCTGTCGTAGGAGACAAGAGATCTACTGAGTGCGGTTCCAAGTTATTCACGCCCACGCAGTGGAGCGCGGATAGAGCAGTACCATCCGTCTACCTGTAAATGATGCCTTTCCGCGCAATAACTCAATCAATTGAACCAAGGGTCGCCAAATTTGGTACACATGATGATCTCGAGGAACCCTGGTCTGTGGTTGACTTTGGTTCCAGAAGGTCGAAGTTCAAGGTCACACAGCTGAAAATGTCTAATTGCCCGTCGTTCTTCACTTTATTGACAGTCCTTAGACGACGTGACCATGAGCTACTGACCAGGCACTTGATTCGTATTAGACATTGGCGCTGTTTATTTTCGTTCTTGGTTACTAAACACTGCTCGGCGTGGATAGGTGTGGATATATAGCAGTTTCTGACTGCATTTTGAGTATTGGTTGTTGTCGTATGCAGAAGACTATTTGACTCTTTCGTCGGGTCGACTGCTGATTGGTGCCGTGAGGTCACGTGACATCGGTCGCTACAGGTGCTCCGGTTACAATGACGTCATCGGCGCGCGTGTGTGGTCGCCCGCTGCCTATCAACTTCACATCGTCGACGGTATGACTACATCGCGATTACGCGACTGTACAGTTGCTCTGATCGTTGATCCGACTGACGCCGTTCCTAATCGCGGCCTAAGGCAGTGGTTACAACTATACGATTGGACTGCAGTTCGACCGCGCTACGACCATTCGACGACCTACGTTACGACCGGGCTGCCGCACTGCGGCCGAAATAAATAAATAGGTCAACGTGACTACAGCTAGAGGTTAAGCTGCTGCTCGTGTTACGTCACTGTGATATGTGTGATCACTGTTCGGGAAAACGTGTGCAACAACTCAAAAAACGTAAAAAGTCATGTTTTTTGGATTTTGAAAAAAAACGTAAAAAACGTAAAAAACGTACATACAGTTTCACAGGCCATTTAATCACTCAACCTTTAATACTCAATTACCGAAAGTCAGTACCGGTAAGTCACCAACATCAAACATCTTG
>Ga0049107_10000546_pt1 | contig 11588 bp, 2 predicted proteins | sample WorMetilPIANOSA1_FD_61187 | JGI IMG/M metagenome (GOLD analysis project Ga0049107, IMG submission 61187) | Marine gutless worms symbiont microbial communities from Max Planck institute for Marine Microbiology, Germany - Olavius ilvae PIANOSA.1 | ecosystem: Host-associated > Annelida > Digestive...
GTGTGTTTGTGTGTTTGTGGGTCTGTTACCACGATAACTCGAAATTGCGTGCATCGATCCTCACCAAACTGGGTTTGTAGGTAAAGGTAGTGACCATCTCTATAGCTCATTAAATTTTGTCCCTCCCGAACCCCCGGAAAGGCGAAATTTGGGACCCCCATAATAACTTCTGAACGAAAAAACTATCCGCTTCAAATTTGGTACAGACATAGAGAACGGAGCCTCCCTGCGTAGTGACCATAAAACGACCCCTAAGTGGGCGGGTCGAGTCACGCGGCCTAGGCTAATTTTCTAATTTCGGAACCCCTTAATAACTTTTGAACGAATTGAGCAATCTGCTTCAAATTTGGTTCAGAGATGGAGGACAGACCCCGCTTGCGTATGGAATATAAAACTACCATAAATGGGCGTGGCCTGGGTCACGTTACCCAATTTCGCTATTTTGTGACCCCGTAATAACTTTTGAACGAAAAAAAGCTATCCGCTTTAAATTTCGTACAGACTTTGAGGATGGAGCCTCCTTGCGTATGGACCATAAAACGGCCCCTAAATTGGCGTGGCCAGGGTCACGTGACCTAATTTCCTAATTTCGGGACTGGGACCCCCTTAATAACTTTTGAACAATAGAGCAATCCGCTTCAAATTTGGTACAGAGATAGAGGACGGACCCCTCCTGCGTATGGAATATAAAACGACCCTTAAATTGGCGTGGCTTGGGTCACGGGACCCAATTTCGAAATTTTTGACTCCCCTAATAACTTTTGAAGCTATCTGCTTCAAATTTGGTACACAGATGGAGGACGGACCCCGCCTGCATAGGCAGCGCGCAGTGTATTCGTCTCCATGAGCGCTTTTTTCATATTGTTTATTATTAGACCTACGCCAGATGGCATCACGGTGTATAAGCTAACATAATAAAAATATACAGTATGTAACAAGTACACTATGCAAGGAATGCACCACTAAATGAAACATAAAAATAAAAAATGGAAGAATTTAATATACAAATACAGAACAATAACGAGATGGTAAAGACGGGACCAAACGGCCATCTTGACGTCGGAGTTGCTTGCATTCAGAAGGGTTTCCCGATATGCCCAGTTTTAGAAAGTCGTTTTAATGCAATTTGCACACTGTGTGCAGCAGAAAATGTCGGCGAGAATTTTCATATGATCTGATTTTCCTTTGACGCAGGCATAGTATTACAGAAAAATTAAAGTGGCTTGGCATGCACTTTGCTGCGCCAACTTTTCCAGAAACGGATTTTCTAGGCAACATTATTTGTCAAAGCCAGACATACTCACGGCCGTACAACAATATTGGGCAGCAATAATTTTGTGACAAAAAGGTCTGCGGCGGTATGGCGGTCACGATAAATATACGGCCCTCTTCCGGAAGATGAATTAGAGAGTGTGACATCATCAGAGAGTGATTTATGCAAGGTTGGCAGAATGAGACAGGAAGTTGATTCCAGAGATGAGGTGATGCATAGCGAAATAACGGATTGGTGATTTTTAGAGAAGAGGATGTAGGTTGTTGACAGAGGGTGACAACAGATGACGAGCGAGAAAGCTATCGTCAATAACGCTCTGTTCCACTGCAGCTCACATATCAACCAGACACTACCTCAGGTCACTCATATCCTGCGCTTTTTTTCTTGTAGACTCGTTGTCCCGCATTTTTATAGCCGATTGGATTCAGCCGCGTAGCCAGAAATTGCAAGTAGGGGGGGGGGCTGGTGCGGCATGTCAGAGACGGTTGCCGGCTCACATTACACCCCACCCCTCCCCCCTCGACTCCCGCTCCGCTTGGTATACACACAAAAATATTTAAACGTTTTTGAATGTACAAAACCATATTTTGTGCTTCTACAGGAAACGCTTAAATTTTTTTCTTTGCTCTCTAGGGGGGCCTAGGCCCCCAGGCCCCCCCTCTGGCTACGCCCCTGATTGGATTGACGTCATGGCTGTTCGGCAGCCTGACCACGATCTCTTAGATTATTGCACTTTCGGACTGCAGGCAGTGAATGATGAACAGGGTACAGCTTGCGGAAAAATCACGATCAGCAGCATCTATCAAAAAGAAGATTATGATATCGCAACGTATAAAGAAATCACTTAAGGTGTCTGAAGATAACAATAATCCTGTTTATAAGCTAACGTTTTGTGTAGACTGCGCAGATGCGAAAGTTATGGTTGGGAAATAGGTGCCATCTATTTAATTCTATTACACAGCTTGTGAAAGATAAGATTTCCTTTGCAGTTACTTGTGACAATAGCACGAACTGAGCTACTGTGCACTGCTGAATAGGAATATCGAAATCGCAGAAAGGCTGCGCGGCAGACACTAGTAACCGGTTAGTTGTCAGTATAGGAGACGGCCGTTAGCATGAGCTGACACGTTGACATTCGGTCATTCAGTCAACTGAGTAGTCAGGTGCCGCAACGACAGCCACTCGCAGCCGATGATGCGGTTCATTCAGTATACACAAACATCTAATTATACGACGTCGGCGGCGGCGGCGCGGTCGAAACGAGGTGGCAGCCGAGCGTGACAGCTTTACAGCCTGCTACGCCGCTGCATTCGTTTCACCGGCCAAACTGGAGCTGGGCTCTCTACTCGTGTAAGAAATCGAATACCGCATTTCGGAATTCAACAAGCTGTAGGCGCGCGGCGGCCGCCACGATATGCCCGGGACCCTCTTCTCCCTGCGTGGGCGCCGAAGCGCCTCGCGCCGCCGAGCCGATCGCCGCGCCTGCAGACGGCAACGTAGCAGTAAGTTCCCACGGTGAATACATTCCCATGGTGACCGTTGCAGCTGCCTGATGTGTAAACGCCGCGGTGAGTAAAGCGGCATGGTGACCTTGACCTTTGACCTTTGACCTGTTGACCTTGGAAGTGGTGTCCGTGTCACGTGTAACGTGGGCTACCTCTGTGCCAATTTTAGTCTTCCTAGGCCTCTCTGTTCTCGACTTAGGCCCGATGTACGCGACAGACAGACAGACAGACAGACGTCAGGCAGCATCATCGCATAATTCCCCCATCTAGGGGGCGAGGGCATAATAATTTAAGAAAGTTTCAACACAAACAGAACGAGCAAAACTTGAAGACGCATGTATCGGTGTATTGCTTGCTGCCCGTTTGGCGTAATAAAGGAATGATGATGATGATAATTATTATTAACAAGCAGTGCAGGAGGCCGCCACAATATGCCCCCGCCCCTGTGACCTTTTGACCTTGAAACTGGTGTCCGAGTCACGTGTGACGTGGGCCACCTCTGTGCCGATTTTAGTCTTCCTAGGCCTCTCTGTTCTCGACTTAGGCCCGATGTACGCGACAGACAGACAGACAGACAGACAGACGTGAGACAGCATCATCGCTTAATGCCCCTGCCTAGGGGGCGTGGGCATAATAATAGTGTTTCGTGGTTTACTTTATATTTGCACTGTAAACTAGTATCTTGACAGTACTGAGAATCTTTCACCGTAGAAACACTAGCAACGTACAATTAATTCGAAACTGCACAGAAATAGGGATTGAGATCATACATGATTTTTAAAACTCTCACTGCGTTTTAAAAATGTTTCTTTTATTCCACCTATCACACATTGGTAGGTCTATAGAAATAAATGAAATGAATAACAGGCGTAAACAGCCGACTTTAAATTCAAGTTCAAATACGCGCAATACGTTCGCTCGGAAGTTATCGATAACAAGCAACCGGACTGATTCACCGCGGGCGAAATCGGAATCGATTATAATTATCCCGCTGTCATTCTGCTTCGACATATGGCAACATATGGTACTGTGTGCGTTCCGGCGGCGGCAAGTTGATTTACTAATGTCGGCAGATTTTGTAACTCGAATGCCGCAGATTTGCCCAGCTCTAAGCGATACGGCGCGATGGCCCCTTCTGCCGCGTTTTGACTTAACACCGGCGGCGGTGAGAGGCGACTGGACTTGGACGCTACGCTACGCTATAGTCGACACAACGCGCGTCTGACAGGCGGGTCGGAGGCCGAGCGAGTACGGCGCAGTGCGAGCCGAGTGCACGCGGTACTACTGACTCTCATCTCTCGGCGTCTCTGTCCGTACGCGCTATGCATCGGCGTTGATCAGTGCCGCCGCCTACGGCTAATTAATGCCGCATGCCGGCCGGGCCAGTCTGCGGAGCCGCGCACCGGCGGCAGCCCGGACTGATACAAAGCCGGCGTGTGGTATCACTAGCGTCCGCCATCCGACCGCACACAGCCCGTGGAGTAGCGTGGCATTAACTCTGTACTGACCGCTGGCTAGTAGATGTTTGGCTCGATGATGTGATTGGGTATCGAGTTCACACACGTTGTACGCATCCTCAGCTTCCGTAACTGGACGGTGAACGTGAAGCAGGGTTACCGCGGAAGATGTCGACGACGAAGAAAACGACGACGACGACGACAACGACGATGTTTGAAGCTGTTGGAAGACTACTGACGGCGTTGTCGGTTGTCTGTATATTATCTGGCCGCGGTCGTGGCGTCTCGGCGTCATTGGAGACGGACAGCGCCAGCCATTCCGCGGCCGTGGCCGCTGCCGCTGCCGCCGGCGGCTACAAGGGCCGGTCGGCGGGACGCTGCGAGCGGATAACGATACCGCTGTGCCTCGACATGAAGTACAACATGACTCGAATGCCGAACCTCGTCGGACACTCGACACAGGCCGAGGCCGCTATGCAGGTACTAGTACTACAGAGGGCATCGTCATTCCATTTAATTCAACCAACCGTCAGCGCCGTACGTCGTTTAGCCCCACCCGCAGTCTGCAACGGGCCGCAAGATGGGGACAGTTCACTTGTCCAAAATGTCATTTGTCCGAAACGTATAGGCATAAGGTTAGGGTTTGTGGTTAGGTTTAGCGTTAAATTTCGGAATCTGCACAATTCCATCTCGGACAAATGACCCTTCGGACAAGTGACCTGTAACCCCGCAAGATTGCGGGGGAGGAGGGTTGGGGCGAAGCAAGATCACGAAACACCGTTAACCGTAGCAATAACGCATCTTATCGGGCACGAGTAAAATGCGAGTTGCGAAACTGCGAATGGGTATTTTGCGAGTTGAAGTGCGAGCGAACAGTGCAAGTATCTGGGTAAAGTGCGAGACGAGTGAATGTGCAAGTCGCCTGCTGAAAGACCGAAGATTGCAGCTCGAATCAGTTATTAGTAGAATTAGTAGACTAACAAAGGGGAGCGGAGCTGACCTCGGCAATAGAAGTGGATTTTAAAAGAACCTAAGTTTTGGTTATTTTTTAAACTAAAAATTCAGAAATTGAGTTTTTGGTATGACTTTTTCACTTATCATATTATTAATTTAATGAAAACGATAAATGTTATGCCCCGCCCCTAATAGGCGGGGGCATTAAGCGATGCTGTTGTCTGACGTTTGTCTGGCGTCTGTCTGTCGCATACATCGGGCCTAAGTCGAGAACAGAGAGGCCTAGGAAGACCAAAATTGGCACAGAGGTAGCCCACGTCACGCCACGTCTTAAAACTTTCTTGACCGTCTGGTAGCCAGGCTTGGGTTTATTATGCAGATAACAAATCAGTCATTTACGTACGGTACGGGAGATATTTTACAGGCATTCGAATACGTCATAAACAGGAGAGCATATCTCGAATGATTACACAATGTTTGTGACCTTGACTGCCTTCGAAACATGTCGCGCCGGTTTGTCAGCATAAGCTCAGTTTAATGACACAGACTAATGAAACTGCAGCCTATTGCGGGTCTGTCACTTCACACTGTAAATGTAGCTGTGTTTTATCATAGTACGCACTGCCATAAAGTAAAAAGTATCTCACCTTTTTGAATTCCTCATTCCCGACGTACAAGTAGGTCGTTCCGCCCGGCGGCTTAGATCGTGGCACAAACTCAGCTGGTAGAAGAAGATTTCGCATAGACAACTAGGTCCGTTGCGTGGGAGCAACGAACAACTCCCATACGTCCATTTCCGGTATACTCACATAGGACTGCATAAAACAGTGCCGTTTATATAGGACTCTGACTAGGCCTACCGTCCTTTTTGAGCACACTTCTAGGGTCGACTTATGTGAGTCTGCAGTTGCATACCGTTCGGCGTTTACCGTTTGAGTTTGCCTGTGCCGGGCAATTAACGGCGTTTGCAGTTCAATCAGCGCCTGCTAATCCATTCACAATCGCGAGTCCGTGTTGTGTGCGGGGTGAGGCGTGTTTGCCGTGTCAAGGGTGTCCCCATCTCAACGGCTAGCGGTGACCTCAAAGGCAATGAAGAAAGCGCTCAGAGAGACGCAAAAACTGCGCGCTGGCTGTAGTAAGGCGGAGCCAAAAATTTTCGCCCCGCCGCAGACCCCCTTCCCGGGGGCGCGGGACGGCCAGAATTTAATCAGCTAGAGATGGTCACTACCTTTACCTACAAACCCAGTTTGGTGAGGATCGATGCACGCAATTTCGAGTTATAGTTGTAACAGACCCATACAACCACCCACAAAGACCGCCCGCCCGCTCACCCGTTGCAAACATACGGGACAATACACCGCAGCTAACTGGCCGTTCACACTATACAACTGTTGGACAAACTGTTGGACAAACTGTCTATGCAACAGTTACACAGTGTGAACACCACGTGCGACAGTTAGACAGACAGTTTGTCCAGCAGTCTGCCGTAGCGTAACTAGCGTTCACACCATGCAACTGTTGCACAGACAGTTGGACAAACTGTCGTACGTAGTGTTCACACTATGCGACGGTTTGACAAACTGTTTGTCCAACTGTCGCGTAGTGTGAACAAAGTATAACGCGCAGTGTAATCAGGTGAGTGCGAGCGTTTCTACTCAGTGAGTGAATTTAGGAAACATGACATAACAACAAGAGATGATGTACAGGTTCTTTTTTAACGTTTATTACCACAGTTATTGCAGCGTAATGAATCATACAATATGTAGCTAGGCATACACACGTGTTCCGTTACGAAAATTCTTGCTGTGCGCGATTGCATTCGCGCCGGGTAAACTGCGAGTTGTTCTAAAAATAGCTGACCAATCACGTGCTGGCTCGCACTTCAACTCGCAAAATACCCACTCGCAGTTTCGCAACTCGCATTTTACCCGTGCCCTCGTATTTTTTTCTCATTACATCACAACTACGTCTTGGTGGTGGACTGGCGAGACACCGCAGGTATAAACATACAGTGGACAGAGTGCGTAACTGTTGTAGTAAATACATTAAATCTGCGTTCGAACTCGAACACGGCTGTTGACTGACTTTTGACAGTGACTTTCCTGCGGAATTCGCTCCCCTAAATATTTGCTGTTCTACATCATTTCATTCTAGCGTCTTCACTTAATATCTTTACGCAAACGTTTTTTCTTCTATTTTTGTATTTTAAAAGGCAAACTGATCTTAGAACGATGACACAATGTGAGACTTTGGGTATAGGAACAATGGGTTGAGTTGGGTCGACGTTTTCAACATTGGAGGTTGGTTACTGATTTTCTGTTATCCTGTAGCGAAGATGGTGTAGATCATTTTGTCGGCGAGAGCCAGTCATTGCTGGTTATTTGGTACATGCAGGTGCACGAGTTCGTTCCTCTGGTGCAGTTCGGATGTTCTCCTCTGCTGAAGTTCTTCCTGTGTTCGCTCTACGCTCCGATGTGCACGGTGCAGGTGGACGAGGCGATGGTCATTCCGGCGTGTAGGTCAATGTGCCTGGAAGTTCGACGGCGCTGCGAGCCGGTCCTGCTGCGGTTCAACTTCCGCTGGCCGGCCGTACTGGACTGCTCCCAGCTTCCGGAGCAGAGCGACCGCAGCAACCTATGCATTGATCCGCCCCCGGACGTCGACGGGAAGCACGCCGAGATGGAACACTTCGGCGGGGTCGGCGGCGGCGGCGGTGCGGTCGGAACGGGGCTTCCGTACAACCCCGAGTGGGCCAAGCTGCTGGACGCGTTCCGCGGTGACGGACGGGTCAACGGAAAGCGTGCCACTCCTCCACCGCCGCTCCTGTCGTCGTCGGCGGACGCGGCCGGTGGTCGTCGCAGGTGCCCGGAACGCTTCGTTGCGACGACCAGCCCCAACGACTCGTCGCCGCCGATCTGCGCCGTCAGATGCGGCATCGACGTCCTGTTCCGCCAGTCCGACAAGGACTTTATGGCGACCTGGATGACCGTCTGGGCCTCTCTGTGCCTCGCGTCCAGTCTCTTCGCCGTCGTTACGTACGCGGTCGACACTTCGCGATTCGACTACCCTCAACGTCCGGTCGTGTTCCTAGCCGCCTGCTGCGCTTTCCAGTCGGTCGCTTACCTGCTGCGGGCCGCCGTCGGACCGGAGACCGTGTCATGCGACGCGTCCTCCGACACCGGTAACCCGCTCTACATCATTCGCGAAGGTCTCGAGAGCGTCTGCTGCATGGCCGTCTCGCTCGTACTCTACTTCTTCGGCATGGCGAGCGCCACGTGGTGGGTGGGCCTGGCCGTCGCCTGGTACTTGGCGTCGGCGAGGCGATGGGGTCGCGAGGCGATCCAGGCCTGCGCCGGCTACTTCCACCTGGTGGCGTGGACGCTGCCGGCGGTTCAGACGATCGTTGCGCTGGCGCTGCGTCGAGTGGACGGCGACGAGCTGTCTGGACTGTGCCACATCGGTAACCAAGATTCCACGGCGTTGGCAGTATTCGTCGTGGCGCCGACGGCGTTCTACCTACTGGTCGGCGCGGCGTTCATAGTCGTCGGATTTCTGTCGCTGCGTTCCATCCGGCGCGACCTCAAGCATCATCAAAATCAGCAGCAGCAGCTGCAGGCGGCGGCGTCTTTGATGTCGGGATGCGGCGGCGGCAGTAACGGCGACGTACATAAGCTGGAGAAGTTGATGGCGAAGATCGGTCTGTTCTCGGTACTGTACGTGGTCTTGACGAGTGCTCTGCTGGCGTCGCTGTTCTACCAGCTGCTTCATGTCGACATGTGGCTGACAGTGGCCAGAGAACCCTGCCAGTCGTTGCCTCGCCATCAGTTCGACTACCGGAAGGTGAATCCATTCTGTCATTTCTTACTATGTGTCTGCCTCACCATTTGCTATATGCAGTGCGCCCCCTTTCCTTTGGCCGCATCTGTTTCGTGGTGCTGGTTATGAGAAAAGGAGGGGAGAGCAGTTGAAGTGGTCCCTGGCATGTAGCGGTACATTGGAAGTTTTCCATGTGCACAGCTACCAGAACCAGTTCATACAGCCCGGTTGGGCCGAGTGTTTTGTTGTGTATTTAGCCTAGGTTTGTGCTTTGTGTGTTCATTTGTGCTTTTTGATTCGTTTGTGTGTCCCCATTCTTTTATGTTTCCCTGGGCAGTTGAGTCATCTCCCTTACAGTTTTTGGCGTTAGCGTAACTGATTTAAATGAGCCTCCTAGAGCTTTAGCTGCCTCCACTATAGCGTGGGTTAGCTCCACCCCTTTTGGGCCGTTGTAAATAAAAGCAACGCGGTTTAAGGGGGTTATTATGTCGCTGGCCCTCCATTACTGAATGGGAGGTGCACATCACTGCTCACGGTTGTCGTCTCCGAAATGACCTATACTGTATCGAGTGGGACGTTAAACTCTACTATACCATACCATACAGTGTTATTTATGTATATATTTCGGTTGGATAGATATAGGTCAACGGCCAGAGGGGTTAAGGCACAATGAAATAGACTTTAACTCGCTAAAATGCAATTTAGGACTAGTCTGGCTGTAAATGTCGCCATCCGAGCACACTACTTTTGAACGCAGGAAGTTCTTAACATATGCATCAGCATCCAACATGAAACCGACATTTTTGTCAGTTTATTCAATCATTAGTTATTTTCAGTTTCAATTTCCGCTTTTGTCTGCTTTTATAACACGGCTGATCGAACATGAACTAACTTCCGATTCGTTGATTGATAACTTGCGTCAAAGAGGAACTTGTCGTCGTACAGTTAGTGTGAACGAATTATGTACCAAAGCACTCACGGGAGCATGGAAAATCATAATACGTATAATATGTGGGGAATACCGTAAGGGAGTCGTGTTTGTCGGTAACAGACAAACTCAATCACTCACAAACAAACAAACATATAAACACTGAACTTTTTATATTAGTACAAATATACTGTTGAACTTGAATGTATACTAAATGGCGGAGTTTTGGGCCCCGCCTCACCCGCAGTTGCGGGTGAGCCGCAGAGCTTCCAAAGGGGCTGCAAAGCAGTGGGAAAAGAAGTGGAAAAGGAATTTTCTGAGAATATTTAAAAAAAAATAGTTTCCGCCTATATAACTGTGCTGCGCTACCGCGAGGGACCGCAAGAGAAATCTTGCGGATCAATCAATCGATCGATCATAATTTTTTAAAGTGTCCTAAGTAATCGTCATCACAGTGTCGCACGGCACTGTTGTAAGGGCGACGCAGCAAGGAAAGGGCAATTTTGGGGGTGTCAGAACTCCGTAACCCCTGAACCGATCGACTAAAAATTTCACACACGTGATTACGTCGGCGAGTTGACCTCGTATGCCAAATTTCATAAAATTCGGCGGCACAAAGACTAGCCGGCAATACGAAAAACTCTTAATAATTTCATTGTTGATTTGCGTAATATAATCCAATTTGTTCGTTAAAAATAACATAAAAAATATTTTTTGAAACTTAATACAAGAAAATGTTGTAATTTATAAATCTACCATTCTTAACTACTGTATGGTGAGCATTAGTATACTCGTTATGTTTTCATCTGCCTAGGAGTTACTTGACAATACAGATAATGATCGAAATTTGCATTGGTAGTCTCGTAGTCCAATCTGTTTATTCTGTTTATACAATTTATTTAATAAATATTATGCAAATAATACATTGTAACACGTAAATTAAAATCTTTCACGTATGATTTCAATTTACGTGTTACAGTGCAATATAAATCCACTCGTCCCATCGAATGACATTCTAATAAAACTGCAAATATAAATGTTAAAAACTTATCAGTTTAAAACTCACTGTAAGGGCGACAGTCATAGCTCTAAAACTGCAAATATCATTTTGCCTGGACTCATGATAAAACAAAGATGAACGTCCTTACGTTTGCAAGCGAAATATAATAGGCTATTCAACTTGGGATGAGATGAGTTGTTTCAACCAACATAATGCAGGTCAACGAATTTGATACCATTTCGCTTGCAGCCGTAAGGACGTTCACCTTTGTCTTATCATGAGTCCTGGTAAAATGATATTTGCAGTTTTAGAGCTATGACTGTCGCCCTTACAGTGAGTTTTAAACTGATAAGTTTTTAACATTTTACTGCTATATAGGACCACTATACAGTCCGGGAATGAGCACCGAAACAGAAAGGTTTTCAGGTGATGCTGAAATGACTGTAGAGTTGGGCCGCAAAATCACAAAACACGGCACCGTTTGCGGAGTGCTTCTGAAAATCTTTTATTCACCATGAATGGTAGCGGAATAAATAAACAAGAAGCTCAGCTGATGCTGACAACAGGCTCGACGCGTTTAGCGGTCAGTCGAGGTCAACAAACATGGTACCATTCCACATGTTACGTATAGTTTCCTATTGTGCAATAGTAACTT
>Ga0049107_10000548_pt1 | contig 11582 bp, 7 predicted proteins | sample WorMetilPIANOSA1_FD_61187 | JGI IMG/M metagenome (GOLD analysis project Ga0049107, IMG submission 61187) | Marine gutless worms symbiont microbial communities from Max Planck institute for Marine Microbiology, Germany - Olavius ilvae PIANOSA.1 | ecosystem: Host-associated > Annelida > Digestive...
TTAAGCGTTTGAGTGCTTGCACGTTCGTTTCACGTTCGGAAAAATAACGAACGCGTTCTGAACGCACGTTCGGTTCGAAACGAACAAAACGTTCCGAACGTTCGCTCGAACTATGGTCCATTGTGTATCGCCGTGCTAACTTGTGCTCAAAAGCCAACCAAGTATAACGCTATAATGAAATGTTACAAAGAAGAAAATTCTTATTGCAATAAGAACTGTTTTCTTTACAGCCATAAATAGTCCTTGAAAACAGTCGGTACGGCAAAGAAGAGTCAACTAATGCGCTGGATGAGATTCTTTTACTGAAGGCAAACACGATAATGTTATCGTATAATGTGTCTCAACGCCCGACATCCAGTGGTTAAAGTGGTTTTGTGAAGCAGGGGGGTGGCTCACCTGACCAAGCCAGGTTGGAGCAAACCCCATACCCATTCCAACCCCACTAATTTGGCGTTATTTGGGCATAAAATATCACTTTATAGATTCAATCAGGGGGGCTCATACTATTGCAGGGGGCTCAAATCGGAGCAGGGGGGCTGAGACCCCCGGCCCCCTCACTTTAACCACTGACGACATCGTTAAATGTCCTAATTCTTACATGTAAAATTATAACCAGTTTAAGGCAAATCTCTGTTTTGTTCTTCAAGGCTTAGGTTCACTGTTGATTTTATGATAATAGGGCATCCGGCCTGTAAATAGTCTCGTAAGAGTCCTCAAAAGTTCTTCATAGGAAGACGTTGGGGGAAGGAGGCGGGCTTCAGAAAACGAAACTGAAAGTAACGTTAGTCGTGATGAACTGGTGGTAGTGACTGACGGTTTCGGCACAACTCTAATCATAACGTCCCGACACAGACGACAGGAAATTTCTGCACATCTACGTCGTTCGATCATGCGTTTGTGAGCTACAGCCGTATAGGACGGTTGTTCGTAGAACGTTCTTCGGCGTAGGGATACGTAGGTTGTATTACGCACAGGCTCTGGCCTTTTGCTGTACATAGGAATGTTTCATCAACAAAGGGTTGTAGTTGTCATGACAACTGATAACGGTTTACAATCATAGTTGTTTGTGCGAATAGCAAGAGCTTTTATGCGCTGCAGATCATGCGGACTTCGATGATGACATGTTTCGTAGTTTGTAGCGTTTTTCTCACGTAACTGGTCGAGAATAAAAGTGTGTGCGATATGCTTAACAGTCGACATTAGTAGCGTTCTGCATAATGTGCATGCAGACTTATATATTTGTTACACTGCACTGCGCGCTAAGCTTAGCGGCGCAGTGTATTGTTATCGGTCCTATCTGTGTGTTTGCAACGGGCGGGCAGGCGTTGTTTGTGTGTGAGTCTGTTACCACGATAACTCGAAATTGCGTGCATCGATCCTCACCAAACTGGGTCTATAGGTGAAGGTAGTGACCATCTCCAGTTGATTAAATTTTGGCCCTCCTGCGCCCCCGGAAATGGGGTCTGCGACGGGGCGAAAATTGTTGGCTCCGCGTTAATTACTACGTCCAGCGCGCAGTGTTTGCGTCTCTCCGAGCGGTTTTTTAGTGGTTGTTTTGTATTTCGTTTTATAAAAAAATTGTGTCAACAGTTACGCTGGTTGGCAGTAGCGGCACCGTTCAGTGATATATCGGATTAGCAGAGAGCAAGTGCAGCATGTTCTCATAGGTTGCATGAATTTTCCTCGTCTCGTGTGAGTACGTAGATGGCACGGCAAACTTGAAATGGCTGGTACCTGCTTTCATTGTTTCGTGGTTGCACATCGCAAGCAGGCCGCGGTTTGGATGCAGCCACTGTTCGTGCAGAATGCAGATGCATTGACCGTGTTCTAACAGAGAAATGACACGTACAGACTGGCATGCGTGCAGTGTGCAAAAATTGGCGAATATCTCGTCAGCCGTCTTGTATTTTTTTTTCTCTCAGAAATGTAGGCCTAGTGCCGTGTTCATGAAGCAGTGGCACCCGCGGCTGCGGTAAAAGGGGGCGCACAGCTTGCAAGAGCAGCAAGCGAGTGGGAAAATACTTTGTGTCCGTATGTACTTACAGTCGAAATTTGTCCATCCCGTAATAAGTCAGAGCCAAAAGTGTCGGCCGTAAGAGAAATCTTGCAGGGGGCGCCACTAAACGCGGCACTGGAATCTACTCACAATTATTTACATGTTTACATGCACAGGTAGAACAAGTATCCAAGTATTAGTATTAGTGTACAAGTACAAACATGTTCGACAGTGCATGAACAGTCTGTCTCGCGATTTTACAATTTGTAATAAATCTCAAAATATGATGTCATTGCCTCAATAATGCCCTGTGCGTAAAAATCAAAGCTGTAAGAAAACAATAATAAATTATAACAATAGCCTAGAATTAGAAAATACGATGTCGGTTTTTAAAAGTAACGGACTTTTGATTTTTTTAAATATTTTTTTTTCTATTGGAAACAAGCACTTTGACTGAACAAATACGTAAATTTGTACACACGCAAAGTTGATTTGAATATTCACTTTGGAATACTGGATATTCACATTTTAGCACGACTTTGTTTAGGATTAGGTTTAGGGCTTAAGTCGGCGTTAGCATTGAAGTTAAAGAAATAACGCGCAGTCTTCTGGTTGTATAATCAAATTTATAAATTGTGATACCCGCATGTTCAGACAACCAAAACAGATATTCGATCAACGTGGCGTAAGTACAATTTATGTACAAGTACATTACCACTATCAAGCACTACGAGTCTAACTTTTGTATAAGTCTTTCTGACGGCTTAACACTAAATAGGCTATTTCCAGACAGCACCGGGCTTGCACCAATGCCGTATTTAGTGACTCCCCCACCCCCTGCAAGATTTCTATGCGGCCCATCGCGACAGCGAAGCACTGTTATACGGCTTTCAATAAAATTTATCACTCGTTCGCGGTCCCCTGCAAGAGCTGCGCCCCCTCCGCAACTGCTGGTGCTGTGGGGCCCTAAACATGGCAATGACTCGCACATTTGAATAGTAGCTTTGATACTAAAACTGGGCGCAGGCAATGTGATGATGTCGAGTTGACCGAGTCTGTTGTTGTCGTTGTTGATGTCGTTGTTGTCGTTGCTGTAACAGACTCAACCTGCACGTGCTACTTGTGATCACTGGCGTTTGATGTGACGGTACGTGGCATTAATTATTATGGCGTTGTATCGTGCTTGAAACTTTTTATATATCATGTTGTATTTGTGAGCAAGTTCTGTCCCAACTGCTCGCTGAAATGTGTCAACCAGGGAACCCTCGTTAAAGAACGTCAAAGATCTATATTACGTTTGAACATATCGCAAAATACAACGACTTAAAAATCACAGAACAATATTTATTTTAAAACGTGTGATATTGTTAATGAATTTGTTTTAATATACTGTGATGACACACATGTAGTTGTTTCAACTGCAGTAGCCTGTGAAAGGCATTAACTGCTTCGTGTGTTATGTGTATATGCATAAATGTATTCATGAATGTATATGCAACTTCAGTTACTTCATGTGAAAGGCGCAAAGTATACCAGCGGCAGATCCTTCGCGTAAACAAAGCAGCAGATCGTTACAGAATTACGTTTGCATTTACGACGAACAGTTGTCTGTGTGGCAGCTATAAGCCTTTCTCAACGTCCTGGAATCAGTAGTATCACAGTCAACGGGTCGTCGTTCCATGACATTGATTGTTAAAACAGTGTACTAAAACTGTCAAATTATATAGTGCGAATGTGTCATATTTGTTTAGCCAAATGATAATGGCTATTGTATTACGAAACTGTGTTTAACGTATGGACATACATTTGAACAGGCTCGACAGCCATCGCTGACAAACAGCGCAGCATATCCAGGCTATATGCGATATGTTCGCAAGTAACTGTATTTTTCAAAATGTTGGATTCGGTAAACATTTAAATGGCTAAATGACTTTCAAGGTCATTCAAGGTCATTGGGAATTATGCTTTTCGACAGATCACATACAGTTTCCTATTAGTCTTCCATTGTAACTACGTCTCTTTCTTGTGCTGTTTCCAAGATATTAACACTTTTTGTGAACTATCAGCTACGTGACCATAAATGACCATGAAAAGTACTTCCCTTTGAAAACGACACTTTACGGCAGTCGAAGTAGTAGCTCAGGCCAGCGTTGTAATTAGTTTCGTATGCCCTGGAGATGTGTTCGGTAGCTAAAATGACCTTTCAATGTCACTCAAGGTCACTGCAAATAGTACTTCATATTGGTCTTCCGTTGGAACTATGTCTGTCTCTTGTGCCGTTTCCAAGATATTATCATCGTATGTCACCTCAAACACACTGTAGGCGGGAGGCCGCCACAATATGCCCCGCCCCCAGTGACCTTGACTTTTGACCTTCTGACCTTGAAAGTGGTGTCCGAGTCACGTGCGACGTGGGATATAGTGCCAATTTTACGCTTCCTATAGCCTCTCTGTTCTCGACTTCGGCCCGATGTACGCGACAGACAGACAGACGTCAGACAGCATCATCGCTTAAAGCCCCCGCCTAGGGGTCGGGACATAATAATCCTGAACGGTACTTCACGTGGAATTGACACTACAAATCTTCGCTTAGACATAACTTCAGGCCATTTTAAATGGTTTAGTGGACGACGGGCCTACATGCAACATTTTCCAGATGATTGCTCTGAAGAGCATTCCGGATGCTGCAATGACCGTACAAGGCCACTCAAGGCGCAGTTCGACGGAGAACGTACAACTTCCTATCAACGTTCCATAGTAACTATACGGCCCTATCTTGTACAACGATACATCGAGATATTGGCCAAAATTGAGAATTTTTCCCAACCATTTCTATTCCAAGCCCCGGCCAGGTGTTATCCTTCGAATTTTGTAGACTAACGGCGTTTAAACTCAAAAACTAGAGTGATAGGGCTATAAGGCCAAGACAAAAATTTGATGAGTTCTTTAGCCGGTGGCTACAATACGCGAGTGTGACAGACGGACGGACACTGGACGAAGGCTAAGCTTATATAATACCACGCTAGGCATAGCGTCGCGCCAAAAAACAGACACTACTAAAAGTAGTGGTTGGTCTTTTACGCTGTATACAACGTTTGTATCATGTCGAGAATGCGTCAATTGTTGTATCCATATAATGCTGGTGTGCTCACTAGCTGTCGAATTCTAACTGCTGCCTGCCTCCTATAGCACCCGCCTGAACGACAGAACACTGCGGTGTAGGTTGTGAACTGAACCGTAGTCGTCTGTGTAGATTTGTACTGCAGTCTGAGACATGACATTGTCAGCAGCGTACATACGTTACACCGTGTGTAGGTCGTGTTTTATTCATGTATGCGCGCGTGCAACGTTGAGCTCAGTGAGTTTGAGGCAGCGATGGGCAAATCTCAAATCAAATATCAAATCCCGAAACAACAAAAAGGCTTTAGCAAACATGTTTCAATTTTATTGGTTTCCGGCCAATGGTAACCATTGGAATTTCCATTTTCGGAGCAGCACTTTTACGTGCATTGATCTCGCCGTTCAAAGCCTCCTCTGATAATAACAGAGAGCGAATTATTGCGGGCATATCTCAGTGATGGGTAAAACCAAACATTTGAAGATAAGATCTGACTGAGTAGTGAGTAATGAGAATGAGTATTCAATTTAAACCATGACTTCAAGATTTCTGTTCAAATCGCGTGTCTCTTGAATCGAATCGTTAAAATTTGAATCGAATCAGTATCAAATCGCATGGTACTTGAATCGAATCGCGCAATGTTTGAATCAAATATTCGTTGCGATTCAAATAGCGATTGAATCGAATCGCGATTTGATTTCGCCCATCACTGGTTTGAGGTCGCAGCGATGTAGCTGTTGAGTTTTAGCTGACTGAGCGATACAGTTTGTTGCAGAGGAAGAGAGACGAGAATTTATAAACGCGTTCGTGTTATTTACGCCAACGTGATACTATATAGGCCCACTTTATACCATCTACACTGTGTCCGAGAAAAAAAGTAACCCTCTGTACGCATTGTCATAACTCCGGCAAACAATGTCAGACTTCAACAGAATTCTGGATCAGCAATGCAATGTCTAATTGCAAACAATTACCAAATTTAAGCAAAATCTGTCAACGGTTGCAATAGTTATAGAGGGTTTAGTGAGATCACCTCAAAACAAAAGTGTCCACTATAGGCAACCGCACAGACATATGACTGTCAAAGTGTACGTCTGTACAAATATCAAACACAACTAAAGTCTGTGTTCAAAATGTTCTCCGTATGCTCGAATGCAAGCTGGAAGACGTGGACGCCACTGTCTGATCGCTTCATCGATGAACACCTGGTGGAAATGTTCCTACTCTTCGATCAGGCGTGATTTCAGCTGGTCAACGTCGTGAATCCGGCTGCGTACACACGCTCTTGCAGCTGCCCCAAATCTGGTAGTATACCAGGCTGGCAGGTTCAGGTCAGGACTGTTGGCTGCCGCAGAGCTGGAGCGATGATGTTGATGTCTGGTGTTTCACAAGTTAACAGCTGCACGGTCTCACGCGCCCTGTGGGCAGAAGCGTTGTCCTGTTGAAAAGAAAAGAAGCCGTCAGACAGGTCACTGTACTGGAAACCGAGATATTTTGTCTTCGGTATTTAAAGATTAATAACTCCGCTATTAAGTAATATTTTCTCATGAAATTTCGCAGTTCTTTCACAGATACATTCAGAAACAAGTGCACTTAATTTTGTCAGGATACATTCACATTTGGCATTTCTATCGCACATTGTCTAGGGGGTTACTTTTTTTTCCCGCACACATGCAGTGTACATCGGCGTGTCATCATCTCGTTGGCCTAATCGTGACCACTGTAAACATTTATACCTATTCTTTAAATGATACAATTAATTACCGGCAAGATGCCGCGAAGCGGCAAACTGCCGATATCAAATTTACTCACAGGCCAAAAATCAGCATTTTCGCCCCTGAAGGGGCGACCCGTTGCACAGATTCACGTGAAATTTGGCACAACCAAGGGGCACATGGGTCCGCTTTGCCACACGAAATTTCACGCCAACCGGTTCACGGGGGTGGGAACGCGGCCCCAAAATGGCAAAAATTTCCACTTTTTGGTAAAGAGTCGCCCCACAGGGCCGAACCCTTTGACCGATATCTACAATATTGTTAGGGACTTTTATACGCCCAACTATGCTGCATTAGTGTTTTACATTTAAGATGATTCGCTTTGCAGGTTACGGAGTTATTGCTGAGAAACCGCGCGTCGGTCAATTAGGCCGATTTTTTTCGTGCACCCTCTAGGAATAACTATGCGTTGGATCGAAAAATGATTGACACCTTGCAAAGTCTGGGATAGATCGAACAACGTGCGCAGGCTGTATTTGCGAAAATATGGCGTTTGTACATGTATGCTTTTCACCGGCAGATGCCGCGAAGCGGCAACCTGCCGGTATTGTTTTTACTCAGTAGCCAAAAATCAACATTCCCCCCTAGCGGAAAAACAATGAACTGGATCGAAAAATGATTAGCTCCTTTTAGCATGAGCACAACGAGCTCTACCACCATGCAAAATTTGGAGAGATCGAACAACGCGCGCCGGCTGTAGGGGCAAAAATGTGGTGTTTGTTTTTTTGTCACACTCCGATCCGGCGGGCTGTGCGTTCGACGGGGTGCATAGTTCGAACGACCATTGCGTCGCGGTTTATGGATAAATTTTGATGCGGTTTCAACATTTTTTTCAGAAGAGATCGTACTTTCAGAAGCGCAATACACAGTTCACATTTGCATCGCTAGATGGCGCCACAATATTCGCGAAATTGCGGTCAAAATTTGCGAAAAGTCCCAAAAAATCGGCGGAAAAGTTTGTGCGCTCAACTTCGTATAGATAGCTGAGCGATTTGAAAAAATTCCACCGCAGTAGTTTAGGGCCGAGAACGTAGATGTGGCACGTGCACTTATATAATTTTTTTCAGCACGTCACTGTGTAGCGCTGACAGCATTGTCAAAGTTCTTATAGGTAGTCGTAAAACGGCTCGGAATGAACAAGTTTGTGCGCACCAAAATTAATATAGGAAGTAAATTTTCCAAAACGTCTTTGGGGCTTTTATGCACGTGAGGGATTGTAGTTGTGCACCTATATTACGGTTTCTGTGCGGCGTCAGATGGCGCCACAACAAACCGCCAAATTCTGATCCGCATTTTTGGTCAATTTTTAAACACTTTGAGGAAGGATGGCGTCGCCAATTACGTATCGATTAGGAGTACGTTGTTTTCGCCGTCTGTCAGAGGACTAGATGTGCTTTACAAGTCACTAAACGTTTCGTAGTTATATCGGTAGGTGGCACCACAAGTTTCGCAAATTTGCGGTGGAAATTTGCCAAAACGTAAAATAAAATCGGCCGCAGATTTGTGCCAAATACTTTATATAGTTACTATTTACCATGAAATTAGTTCCATTCACGTATAGCAGTGTATGCGCGTGACAATATCCTGCCGGTATTGCATTGCCTTCGAGGTGATGCTTTTGTTTCTAGTTAGAAATGTGCTGGGAAAGAGCAAGTCGCCGAAAAGGACCTATTTTATAATTTTCAGAATTTCCAGAAAAATTATACTGGAGCCAGATCTTGATCCGGATCATCATCCGAATCTCGGTAAATATGCAATATTATATAGTCCTAATTGCGTGTTTAGCGAGTTAGTCTATTTCAGTGTGACCTCGACCCCTCCGACCTTTGACCCTTATCGATCTTTGAAAATATCAGTCCTACGACCATAATCATGGTTAGAAATACTTAGAAAATTGAATGCCACGTTTAGTTTTTGTCGACTCTTTATGACAATTTTGAATGGCGTTATTCGCAAAAACGATTTTGACCTTTGACCTCTAGTGCCCTGGACTTGGGTCAAGGTCATTCAAAATTTAATCGATTGGTCAATGTCTATTCTATAAAATTTCACAAAGTTTTGATCAATGTTTTTTTAAAATCCTGTTACCAGATGGACAGACAAACAGACGAACAGACACAGCTGAAATCATCATCGCCTTTTCGGCGATAACTAGATGGGCATCCAGCAGTGCTCATACCTCGGTCACGGATATAATCTATGTGATCGACAGGGAGGTCAGCCACGAGGAAGATCTTGTATAAGTACGCCATTCAGATGACGTCGTGAGCTAGACCTACACGTACTTCCATTTCTGACTGGCTGATCTATACTCAATTAAACATTACATTATCGGATCATAAAAAAAATTATACGACGAATCAAAGATTCTGTCAGATATGTACTTATTTACGTACTAACTTAGGCCTATGTGATCAATCTCTGACAATGACGCAGTTCTGCACACATCTAAAGACTTTTCTGTTTCGCAGAGCATATTGTACTTAGCATAGCGCCTTCGTGACAGTTTAGGCTGTAAATAGTTGCGCGGACATAAATTTATTTATTTACTTACTTACTTACAATGTCCGTACGTGTCACTGACGACTTCGACGAAAGAGCATATATAATACTATGCAGACGATCTAGAGTGACTCAAACCATTGCTGGATTTAGGCAGGCAAAACAGGCTACAGCTTGGGGTCTCATAATTCGCTGAGCTTCACAATGTTTCAGACTTTATTTCTTTGCTAAATTTCTATGTTTTTAATGTGCACTGTGTTTTTAATGGTTAGTCACTTAAGACAGCTGAAATAGCGTTATCAGAAAGAAGCATCTATTTATAAAAACAATAGTATTTTTTACTTTCAATACCTTGTAATGAAATAATAACAAGAATTTGTGCGGCCGAGATGGCCGTACGATATGCGGCCCTCAGTGCGTGCCGAAAAGTACATGTGTGTCATTGTAATTCGCTAGTGGCGCGACGTGACGCTAGCGGGGCCGAAAAGACGTAACCAATGGCAACGATAACGGGACGGACGGACAGACGGACAGACGGACAGACAGACAGACAGACAGACGGACAGACAGAGTGCGACGCAATATGCGGCCCCCTCCTAGGGAGGAGGGCCGCATAATAATTGACAATGCATCTTCTAAATATTTAACAAAAATTAGATAAACACAGGATTAATCACATGTTATGTGTAAAAGCTAGGGGACCTGGTGTAAGAGTGAGGGACTTGTTCAGTGTAGACGGTGGTGGAAACGGTTGTTTTGTTGGTCACCACCCGAGACCGATAGGCTGGGCGTGACGGGCTGTACCGTGTAATAATCGCCAATGAATACAGCACAGTTTCCTCCAAATGTCCAGAGGTAGGGCGGTCCCCTACGGTAAGTTCCGGTTCAGGAACTGGAGTTGTCGCTACCTGAACTCTTTCCGGTTCCGGTGGTGGAAAAGCGACATTTCGGCCTTCCCCTAGTGGTGGGGTCGTCGACTGAGTTTCCCGAGCCGACGTGACAGAACACGTGGTGCTAACGGGCTGCTTACTCTCCATTACTGTCATCTATACTTTTGCCGTAACAATGTATAAGAATCGCAATTGTAGCGATATCGGCGTGTATGACTTTTCTCGACTAGTATATCGACTAGTATATCGTCGACCGAAGCAAACGAACCAGTATATGCGTCAACAGGCAATATATTAGGCAAATGAAGTGATGCCTATAGGGCGAGACAGTTTTCGTCCGCAACGAAAATTTACGTCTCCCTGAGGTTTTCACTGTAGTCCTAGTTCGACTGACAAGCCTAATGTGACAGTAAATACTCGCCAAAACTACAGTCCTGGTACCGAATTTACGTACAGTCGCGATAGCGAAAATGGCGTGCGAGTAGTGCTTATACTGACCTCTCACAACGGCATAGGCCCTAAGTCGAGATTCTTGTTGACAATCAGTTCCAGCGACAAAGTTGGAATCAAGCTTTCTTTCGACGATAACGTTCGAAAAGCAGTCAACTCAAATTACCCGGCCGTCGACAATTCACTTTCGACGGCAAAATACCACTTTCGATCGCGAGAATCGGGTCGAAACGTTGACATATTCACCGTATACAACGTTGAAAATTCGCTCTCCGCGACGATAATGCGTCTTTCAGCATGGAATTGCGATGAAATGTCGATAATTCACTTTCTCTACGTCGCACGAAAAGAATTTCACTTCGTACGTAGAAACTGTCAATTTTAGACTAATCGCGCGACAATTGCGTACTGATTTGCCGCAAAAATCGCGTCGCTGTGACGTCGCTAACTCGAGATATCACTTCCGCCGACGCGAATTCGACGAAACAATTAAGTTCGCGTTTTCGTCTATTTCCAAGAAATAATGGCGTCTCTCAACTTTCGCGTCGCTTTCAGCGAAATAATAATCGCTTTTCTTTATAATTTGTCATTTCTCCTTCAAAACTTTCGCTCGCAATCGCAAAATCGACTATACGCACTGACAAACTTTCCTCTACGACGACTCGCCACATATTGACATGTATGCCACATTTGGTCGTTAGGTCAAACGGTACGATAGTCTACGTCCGAAGATTCGCCGCGAAAATAGTCATCTTAAGGTTACTTAAGGTCATTATGGAAACAACACGGATCAAACTGCTACCTATGATTCCTATTAGTGATCTGCATAAAAGCAGTAACCATAAGCCAAT